>Ga0187882_1002720_pt1 | contig 15887 bp, 31 predicted proteins | sample June2016WEW_19_1_3_FD_132991 | JGI IMG/M metagenome (GOLD analysis project Ga0187882, IMG submission 132991) | Peatland microbial communities from SPRUCE experiment site at the Marcell Experimental Forest, Minnesota, USA - June2016WEW_19_150 | ecosystem: Environmental > Terrestrial > Soil >...
AATTTGGTCACAATGGGGAGGAGGGGGCCCTATTCGATCTCGCACCCCCCGTCCGATTCCCCCCTAGGGTAGGACGGTGCCCCCACGGGGGACAGTCTAAGGAGACTCCCTAAGCAACTTAGGGGGCAAGTATAACAAAGGTTAATGCAATGAATGAAGCAACATCGAACACTGACACGCTACCAGTGCCTAACGTAGCGCAACCTATCGCAACGCCTATCGCGCCACCTAAGCCCAAAGCGAAAGCCAAGGGCAAGGGCAAGGCTAAGTCAACGTCGCTCGTCAAGGTTGACGCGCAGAGCGTAGATTGGGCGCACTTGCCCAAAGGCGTCATTGCCCACCGGAAGGGTGATGAATACACGGCCTATAGCAAGAAGCTGGGAAAGGATGTCAAGCGGACATACCCGTCTGATGTCCTGTTCATCCCTTCAGTCCGCAAGCTGATGGACCTTAACCCGGGCATGACGCAACAGGCTGCTGAGACGCTGGTTAGGGATGCAGGCACCAAAGTTAAGCCGGGCGTAATGGGTGAATTGTCAAAGGCAGGGGCAAGCGCCGCCTTTGTGGTTCGCCGCTACTCCAATCGGCTTAGTGACAAAGCGCAGGACATCGCCGTAACGCTGCATCGGGTAAACGTCGAAAGCACGGTTGACAAGCTGGCCCGTGAATACAACATGACGCCTGAGGAAGTCCGAAAGCGCCTGAACATCACGGAAACCGCAGTCTAAGCAAGGAACGGGGGCAAGTGCCCCCTTTCCCCTTTTTTACGGTTGAAGCGCGGGCCGGACTGGACTCGCGCTCCCTCACCCCCATTGTGTCCTAATGTTGGACACGATAGGGTTGAAGGAACAGAAATATGTATCTATGCCATAAATGCTCCGGGGTGCTGAGTGCCTCGGATGAGGAACGCAAGTCATTGGCCTACAAGAATAGAAAGGACACACCATGACGATCGAATTAACCGACGATGAGCGCAGCCTGGCAGCCTATGCGCTGCGCGAGCTGACAATCCGCAGGCTGGAACAGGCTATTGACGCCCGCTCCCACGGACGCCACGAAATGGCTAAGGGCCTGCTTAAAGACGCCCGGCGTTGTGAGGCGCTGGACCTGAAGCTGATGCAATCTTAGCCCTGAACTAACTAACCGGGGAGCCGTCTTCGCTTCGCTACGACGCGCCCAGGGTCTCCTTGACGCGCCGAAGCTTTAGCGGAGGCGGTTCCCCACCCTTATTTTATGCCTAAAGCATCAACCAAACAACAACGGATGGCCGCTAAGAAGCTGCACGACGAACTGGACCGGGCGCAACAGGAACGATCCTGCCAAAAGATCGCCATTGCCCTATTGGCTCTGGAAACCATTGACCGACTGAACAGCGGAGTCAACTACGGCAGCGCCAAAGAGGGGCTAATGATCTCTGGCTACATCGCTCAAACCGCCCTCCATCACATCAAAAACCTATGATCCTCTGCGAAGACTGCTCTAAGAAGAAACTCAACCAACAAGGCCGGTTCTGGTGGTCCCTCTCGGGGCCAATCCTCGGCCCCTGCGATGGGTGCAAGACCACCAAATGGTGCCGACCGGTCGCTGATCCCTCAACGATAAAGAAAGGACAAACTCATGGAAGAAGATGTCGAAAAACTCAAGTCGCTGCTGCGTAAATCCTTGCTTTCCCTTGGCGATGTGGAGGCGATTGCCCAAAGCTATCCCCAGCGCGTCATTGCCCATTACGAGAACGCCTCAGATCGAATCGCCGTCTCAACCTCACGGGTGACTGACGGGTTCAAACCCTTTGAAACCGCCGTCTCCCACCCCCGCTACTACCGTGGGAAATGGATGATTGTGGAGGCGTACGACACTCAGGAATCGGCCGAATTAGGCCATTACCGCTGGCTGGCAAAGATGACGGGAGACGACCTGCCCGAAGTCATCCCGGACGCCGTCAACTGCGTGGCCGCCCAATGCTGCGTGGAGGCCAAAGGCAAACTGGAATACCGATTGGACGAAAATGGCGAGGCTACTCCGTAAACACCGCCCGCTGAACCTTGGCCTTCTTGTTGTCCGTGACTTCCTGGTCCCGGGGCTTGGGCTTCATTCTCAGGATGCGCTTTCGCTCCTCAATCGTGTTCCAGGACCCGGCCAATACCGCCAGATCCTTGGGGCTCAGATCACAGTCGGGACCGGCTGACTTGGGAACCCGGTTGGCTTGGGCAAATCTAATCCCCATCTTGGCCAGAATCTTCTTCTGGATCTGACAGGCCACATGGTACTGCGGAGTAAACCGAGACATGGCCAAAATTAGCACGTTCACACGGGGATGACAAGGAGGGGGATGATGGAGGGGAAGTAATCAACCGCAAACAGAACACAGAAAGGACAGAAATATGAGTGATGACTACGAAGATGATGATGAAGAATACCAACGATACCAACGCGACATCTACTCCAAGATGGTCGACAACCAGTGGGCCTTGATCACCCGGATTAGGGGGTTGCAGTGGGATTGGGTGATCGGTGGGGCCGAGTATTGGAAGGATTCGGACTTTGAGATCAAAGACCGGGATGGACTGGTGGAGCGGGTCTATGCCATCATGGCCCGGGAGAAGATCGAGCCCCCTGCCTGCTCCAGGGCCAGGAACGTGATGCTGGACGGAGAGAAATATTCCAAGCTGTGGCTGGCCCACTATTACAACGTCCGCTACTTCCAGCCCTGCCGCCAGGTGGCGAGCTTCATCGCTGGCCGCCTGACCGGCGAGTACCACGAAGGCAACGAAGTATCGTTTGAACTGGACCTGGCCCGCCTCTGCGCGGCCAGCAAGATTTTAGGACAGAGAAAACAAGCTGCTTCGTCAACAGCAAAATCAAAGGACAGAAAATATGAGCCCCATCTGGCGGTGCCCCCGGTGCCTCAAGGACAGTCCGGGTCCGGTGTGTGACCAGTGCGGCGGCGAGTGCGTGGACCGCACCCGGCCGCACAACTCCCATTGGAGCCGGAAAACGATCCGCACGGTCGCGTGCAAGATCTGCGATCGGACGGTCAACTACGAACAAATGCTCACGGACCACCATTGCCCGGGAGCCAATTAGAAAGGACAGAAATGAAAATGCGAAAACTAAGAAAAGAGGAGCTGGCTCTGGTGCTGGCCTGCCTCGAAACCGTGCGAGGCATCCTCGAATCTCCGGTCGCCGCTATGAGCGATGCTATGAGCGATGAGTTGATTAAAGGATTCGAGAAAAATACCGGGATCAAGCCGCTGGAGTTCGTCCGGAAGACTCTGACGGTCTTCGAGGACAACCCCATCCTCGTGATGGACATGGAGGGGGAGGAGGTAAAGGGTGATATTAAGATCGTCGAGGCTCCCCTGACCGAGTACGGTGAGCCCAACCCGTTCAGCAAACTCAAGGGCATGAAGTTTCCGTGGAGAAAGGATGAGCCCGGCCATGAACTCAATAACTGACACTTTGGGAACCCTGCTGCCCGATGCCCGGAAGCTGGCCGGGGTGATCCTGAAACAATCGCGTTTTTGCTTCGAGACGGACGGCGAGGTTCTGCCCTGCGCCTTCTTCGTCACCGCCGATGGCCAGCCTTCCATCGTGGGGGTGCCGGAATTGAGCGACGAGACCAAGCCCTCCGTCTGGGCGATGGTGGCCCATCTGCGCCGCACCCATCCCATCACCGCCTTCGTGAGCGAGGTGTGGGTGGCGCACTGCGACAAGAGCAACATGAACCCCGACGGCACGGTCAAGGTCATGCCCCGTAACGATCCCAACAAGACGGAGTGCATCATGATCGTCCTCTGGCAGGGCAAGCGCCACGTCTCATTCACCGCCGACATCACCCGCAATCCCACGAATCTGGGGGAATGGAAGGTGATGTTTGACTCGGAATTTCCGGTTAAGAACGGAATTACCGAAGTGGGGGGCAACATGATGAAGGGCGAGGACTATCCCATGGAGGCCAACTGATATGCAACTCATCGTCAAAGAAGTGAATGGCCAGCGCCAATGGATTCCCGTCATGAACGATGACGAGATCTATGAGGTGCTCTGCAGTTGCATCGCCTGGCGGGCTCTAGGCCATGAGAAGTTCGAGATGGACAAGGAGCTGCTGGACAAGATCCGCACCATCACCGTGGTGATCGTCCATCGGTCCAAGGATGATGGTTCTGCCGAACACCTGGAAGGCATCCAAGACACCTTCATCAAGGCCGTGCTTACCGAGGTCAACCGGCTTGGCATCGACCTGCCGGAGAGAGGGGAGGACACATGAAATGGGAAAGGCTGAAGAAGGTTTATCGGCACGATGGCGGAATTCGGTCCTGGCTGGAGCCGATCAAACCATCGCCGGGCATCCCCACTTACACCAAAGTCTATGCCTTCCGGTTCATCGGCAGCAAGCACTGCTGCATGTGCTACTGCCGACCCCGCTATGACTGGATCATACGATCCATGGTGAAGCACGGCATCTCGGCCGAGCACTTCGCCCAGAAGGAGATCCCGGAGGAGAAGTGCCAGGAGATAGCAAAGATGCTGAATCAGATGCTCAAGGATGGAGACTATGAGGATGCCTTTGAGCCCGATCTAATCAAGACCGACATCGCCTTCTGGTCCCACTGCGGCGGCGTCAGGGTTCACGATTGGCTCACATACGCTGAAGCGTACCAGAAAGCGCATGGCTGACCGGGTTTGGGGGATTCCGATTGAGTCCCCCAACCCCCGCCAGTAAACGCTGACGGCTACGGTTAAACCAAGAAACAAAGGACAGATCAGTTATGGAAAAAGAACAGATCGAAGCAACATTGGCAGCGCTCGGCAACGAGTCCGTACCTTTGCCACATCGCGCCGCCCAGATAGTGGACATCATGGGCGGTGCCCAGGGAGGCGAGGGGGCCTCCAAGGAAGTGGCGCGCGAGGTGTTCAAGCGCCTCCAAAACTCCACGCTGGATGAGAAGGCTCAGAAGAAGGCCATGATGCTGGACACCATCCTCCAGCAGGTTGAACTGGCCCCCATGCGCCGGGGCACGTTCGTGCAGACGGCGCAGATCGACAACTCCAAGCTGGAGCACGCCATGATCATCATGGACAACGGCGAGGTGGCTTACATCGTAGCCCACAACCAGCCGGAGGTGAAGAAGTTGAATATGGGGGACAAGGTCCTCGTGGACGCCCACATGAAGCTGCTGGTACGGCCGGAGACCAGTAACATCAAGTTCGGTGAGATCGTCCGGTTCGAGCGCAAGCTCGATGACCGGCATATCGAGGTCATGACCCACCAGGACATGAAGGCTGTCCTCCTCTGTTCCGTCGATTTGATGGAGCAAATCAAGAAGGAGCAGGTGATGACCGGCGCGCAAATCGTCACTGGCGCTCACTTCAGCCTGGGCCTGTACGCGCTGCCGCCCGTTGAAGGCGTCAGCCACTACAAGTTCCTTGATCGCGGGGCCATTCCCGACGTCCGGGTGGACCGGGACATCGGCAATCCGCCCAGGGTCATCGAGCAGGTCGCGTTACATATCCGGGAGGAGATGACTAGGCCAGAGCTGAGGCGGAAGTTCCGCCTGCGCCCCTGCGTCACGAGGCTCCTCTGTGGCGTCTCGGGCACCGGCAAATCATTGGCCATCGCCGCCATCCATCGGCTCGTGTACGAGATTATGAGCGAGATCACCGGCACGCCGATCGAGCAACTGCCTCATCGCGTGTTCCGCATCAAGTCGAGCAGTATGCTCAGCATGTGGTTCGGCGAGAGTGACAAGAACATTGACCGGATGTTCGACGAAGTCGAGCAGTTGGCCGACCAGCCCCACGTCAATGCCCGGGGCAAGAGCTTCCGGATTCCGGTTATGGTCGTCCTGGAAGAGGCGGATGGCTTGGGCCGTGCCCGTGGCGGAGACACGATCTATGACCGCATCATGACGGTCATCCTTCAGCGACTAGATCCCAACCGGGAAGGACTCAGCAGCAAGCTGGCGGTGTTCCTCAGCACGACCAACGAGCCTCACATCGTGGACCCGGCGTTCCTGCGCCGCATCGGCGGCACGGTGGAGACGTTCGGCCGCCTCGATCAGCGGGGCTTCACCTCCATCCTGCGCAAGCACGTCAACGGACTGCCAGCCAAGGATGGGAAGAACAAGAACCAGGAGAAGATCTGGGTCAACATCATCGACTCGATCAGCGCCGGGATGTTCTCCCCCGAGGACAAGGGGGTCACCGAGCTGACCTACCAGAACAACCAGCCCGTGATCAAGTACCGGAGGGATTTCCTAACCGGTGCCCTGATTGACCGGGCCGTGCAGCAGGCCGCCTCCGAAGCCTGGGAGCAGTCCATCAAGGACGATCCCGAAGCGGGCATCACCGCCTCCATACTGTGGCAGGCGCTTAACAACCAGGTCTTGAATGTCGTCCACCAACTGGTGCCGGACAATGTGCACAAATATACCGACCTGCCCGATGGCGTGCGGGTCACTCGCGTCCGCCGTATCCCGGTGGCAGAAACGGCCGTATGAGCTACTGCCGATTCGCATGGGGAGGGTCGGACGTTTACGTCTATCGCTCCGCCGGTGGAATTGAGTGCTGCGGCTGCAGGTTCGGCACCAACTTCACGGCTGGAACCCCGGAAGAAATGATCGCCCACTTGGCGACCCATCGCCGGGCGGGACACTTCGTCCCTCCCGAAGCCATTGAACTCCTCTGGAACGAGATCCCCGGTGCGGAGTCGCCCCGGGCACCAGAGCCGGTGACCTTAACGATTGCCTCAATCCAAATGGAGGTTGCGATGATGCAAGCTCGGATTGAGGAACTGCAGAAACAGAAAAACCAAGAAGAAAAAGGACAGTAATGAAAGAGAAGAACAAGAAAGAACAGACCACAGCACCGGCAGGAGGAGGCTCAATATTCGACGGAGTCCCCGGCCTGCCCCCGGATCAAAACGTGAACGTCGCCAGCGGACCCTACAGTGAGGCGCTGCCCGTAGGCGGCACCACCGTCGGCGAGGTCCGGAGGAAGTTCTCTGACCGGTTCGACATCGACGCGCAGGCCCAGGCTATCGTCAATGGCAAGCCCGTGGACGAGACCTACCTGCTCAGTGCGGGCGAGTCCCTTATGTTCGTCCGCCATGCGGGCGAGAAAGGGTCAAACCAGGTTCTGTTCCGTGGCGAACAGTCCAGCGTCATCTACAACACGGTCATGGAGACATCGACCAAGACCATGCCCATCGAGGAACTCTGCTCTCGCGTGGGTCCGGCCATGAGTACCGGGCCGGTCATCCTGCCTAGCGGCATCAAGTGCGTCCTGAGCCAGGGACCCACTACCATCTGGATCTGGGAGCAGCCTCCCCGAGTCCATCAACTCAGTTGGATCAGGAAGGATTCTCCCCGTCCTTACGGGGAGGGGACCACCTATCGTAACGTCAGGATCGGGTTGCCCTACCTGGTTATTGCGGCCGTGTTCCAGCGGGATGAGGCCGGAATGCCCAGTCTTGTCTTCAAAGACGAGTGCTTCTTTCGCACCAAGCCCCTCAAGAGCATGGACGATGAGTTGTGCTACCCGGGGCTGCTGAACTGTTCCAAGTTCGGCAACCCGCCGCCCAAGAATGCTCCCCTGTCCTGGATCTGCACCCAGTACCTGAAGCAGACCAATAAGATGACGAGCAGGAATCCGGAAGACCGATTCCAGGCTTCCTTCGAGGCGGTTCGATACTGCCTGCTGGAGACTTCGTTCAACCTCAGCTCCGAGCACTACGAGGCCAACTCGTGGTACGGAGAATCCAAGAAGATCGACCCCCGCATCAAGACCATTGAAGCGTGGGAAGAGAACACCAAGAAAGATCCCCTGTTCGTCCTGGACGTGCCGTGGATCAAGACGGGCCACAGCGTGCAGAAGCTGGCCGACCGGATATTCGGCCAGTACGCCGGTGGCGCAGGAACGGTTAAAACGGCGGACGACATCGCCCGCATCATCATCAACTCTCACTGATATGAAGAACATCAATCCAGATCATCTGGGGGTTCCGGTCTATCTCAAGTCGGACCCCAACGAGAAATGGCCCAAGGACAAGATGTTCTACATCCTGTCCCGGGAGGGGCTGATGCTCTGCCGGAACCATATGTGGTTCGAGAGCTGCGCTAAGGCCACACGGGGACCGGGAGAACTGGCGGAACAGAAAGAGTTCTGCCGGTTGAATTACCCCAAGATCCCCCAAGTCCTGATCGAGAAGGCCATTGGTTTTTTCGACCACATCTACCGTAAGAACGGGTGGGAGTCTGCGGTAGTTATCCTCTGGAACAAACAGACCGAGCAGATGGAACTGATCTGCCCGGACCAGAAGAACTCGTACGGGTCGGTCAACTACGACCTGCCGAACCTTCCGCCGCATCAGTTGTTCATCGGGGACATCCACTCCCATTGCAACTTCTCGGCCAAGCCGTCCTTCACGGACGAGGACGACGAGAAGTCAAGGCCGGGAATCCACCTCATTGTGGGCGACCTGGATCGTAAGGAAATCGACTTCTACTGCGATGTCGTGGTGGATGGCGGCCTGTTCGAGGTCAAGGATGCGTGGTCGATGGTGGAGGACTACATCCAGCCGGACAAGAACTTCCCGCCGAATTGGCTCGACCATGTCAAAGAGAAGAAGTGGAAGGCATACACCTATACCGGTTACTCGGCTAGCGGTGGCTATGGCTACACTGGCGGCGATGGCGACTACGAAGACCCAGATCTTAGCGTCAGCGACAAGCACAACATTAACGAGGTGCTGGACGAGTTCAAACAGCATAGTGAGTGCCCCACGATGGAAATTGTCCGGACGACGCTGTTCGCCCGGACCAAGCACGTATCCTACCTTCACTGCGAACGCAAGGCACAGAAGTTCATCGACAACTGGGACAAGACCAAGACCAAAATGACCAACGACAGGGATGCGGCCAAGCATCACGCCGACGCTCATTCCAGGGGGTTCTACGAATGAAACCCACATTGGCAAAGAATAAGGTCCTGCGGCCCAAGCTGAAACAGGGCCAGCGAGTCATCATCATCGGACTTGGAGGCGTGGGTAGCATCGTGGCCCGTTATGGCGCGGTGTTCCTTGCATCCATGCACGAAGATTGCTACCTGATGTTGGTGGATGGTGATAAGTTCGAGCCGTCCAACGCCAGCCGGATGCTATTTGGAAGGCATGGAAACAAGGCATCGGTGATCCGCAGGGAACTGTTGCCTAGATTCAAGGACTCACGGGTGTCACTGACTTGGTATAACCAGTATCTTACGAATAGGAACGTCTCGGGAGTTATTCAGCCAGGAGACATTGTGATCCTCTGTGTGGACAACCACGTCACGCGCAAGCTGGTCAACGACCACTGCGCGAAGCTCAAGAACATCTGCCTCATCTCCGGCGGCAACGACGGGGTGGGGAAAGACTCAAGCGGGGCTGTCAGGCGCGGCACTTATGGCAATGTGCAGATCTACGTTCGCCGTGGGGGCCGTGACCTGACCCCCTCCCTCTCCGAGTATCACCCGGAGATCGCCAATCCCAAGGACAAGCATCCGGCGGATCTGAACTGCACCGAGCTGGTGGTGAGCAAGCCGCAGATCCTATTCGCCAACTTAGCGGTAGCATCGGCCATGCTCAACACCCTGTTGCTCTACCTGAGCGGCAAGACCCACTACGGAGAGTTAAGCTTCGACATAGCTGAGGGGCTAAGTCGTCCAACCATAGGACTAAAATGAAACAAAAAGATAATCCCATCTGGCAGGAGATCGCCAATACCATGAAGATTCAGATGCGGGTCGCTGGCGGAGGACTCTCGGTCCTGCTGATCGAGAAAGACGGTTCCGTCGCCGCCATGCTGGCCGCCAAGGACGACGAGGAGACCAAGGACCCGCGCAGGGTGGCGATGACCCTGCGCGAGTTCGAGCAGAGGCTGGGGGAGATGGCGGCTCACGCCGAGAACGAGGACATGGATCTGGACAGACCCGATTCCCAGACCTTCATCCGGGACAGCGAGACCGGAGAATACCACGAACAGAGTTGACAAAACGGTTAAACAAGAGTAAACCAAAGAAAGGACAGTTATGAAATCATATTGCGAAATATGCAAACAGGAAGTTAGGGGGAGCAATGCGCTTCACCTAAGACAGGCGATGGGAGTTCACAAACGGTTCTTCCATGGAATCAAGGGCGCTACCAGCCGGGAGCGCTACTACATCTATAAGAAGGGCATGACGCTCGAACAGGCGCGCTCGGTTATAGCGGCCAGGAGCAGAACACCGGCTGAAACGACAGCCGAGAACGTGATTCCGAAACTTGCTCATCCCGTCCCGGAGACGGTAGAGTAACAATTAAGGCCGCCCGAGAGCGCGCTTGCGCGCACCCTGCCCTGTCCTCGGGGCCGGGCGGCCTCACTTTAACAAACCGAAAGGAAAGTATGCCGCACACTGACGCACGAATGACGTACAACCTATCCCTCACCGACCGGGAGTTCCGGATAGTGACGATGGGATTGGCTGGCAAGATCGAAGAAGAAGAAGATGTTGCCGAAGCCCTGAAACTCAACACCCAGCTCTGCCACCAGAGGCTGGTAATGATAGAACAGGCCAAGCGGGAGTCCGAAAAGGCCCTGGAACACGCCAGCACATTGGAGAACCCAAACGTACCACCGAGAAAGAAATGAAAAACAAACACGCGACGGTGAAGATCGGGGAATACACCATCCCCCTGATCGGGATTGCCGAGTCTGCCACCCAGCAGAAGTGCTCCCGCTGTAAGTGCAGCTTTCACCTGAGCGAGATCACACTAGACGAAAACGGAAAAGCACTCTGCAAGGAGTGCCTAAAGAAAGGACAGAAATGAACGACAAACAAGACATCGTAGAGTCTGAAGCCGTCCCGAGCCAGGCCGTGGCCGTCAGGCCATCCGATTCGGGACTCATGACCATCAGCGCTATGGAGCAGTCCTTCGCGCTGGCCGTGCGCCAGCGGGAGCTGCTCAGCGACTACATCAAAAGGCAGCTTGTCCCGGGCAAACACTTCTACCAGCGGGGGGACCAGAAGCCCTCCCTCTCCAAGGAGGGGGCGGAGATCATCCTCCTGCCGCACAACCTGGCCCCGGACTACGAGCTGGTCAGCGGGCCGGACACGCCGCCGGAGAACGACCAGCCCTACCAAATCACGGTGAAGTGCACCCTGCGGCGCAAGGGCGACCCGGGGAGCTTCGTGGGATCTGGCATGGGGAGCGCCGGGAGCCAGCACATGAAGCGGGACGGGAAGTACGTCGCTCGGCAGCCGGACAAGTTCCTCTGCCACAACGCGACGCTAAAGATGGCCCAGAAGTCGGCCATGATCTCGGCCACGATCAACTCGACGGCCGCCAGCGAGTTCTTCACCCAGGACATGGAGGAACCGCCGCCTGCAAATGTGAACAAGCCGGTTCCAAAGAAAGAACCGGAGAAGCAAAAGGAAGCCACGGCGACCACCAGGGAATGGTTCCTGAAGGAGCTGGGCGAGGCCAACGTCCAGGCCGCCACCCAGTTCTGCATCGAGCTGGGCTGGATCATGCCCAATGAGGGGCTGGTGGAACTGCCGCTGAGGTTCGTCCCCACCAGCCGCAAGCAATACGACTCCTTCAAGGAGTGCATGGGGATATGGATGCGGGATGGGAAAGTGGGGAATCCTTACCTACCTAACCACTTCGAAGGACCCAAGGCTGTCGAAGTTCCACGTGGAGAAGTGGACGAGCCTGGAGATCAGGACGCTTGGAGGCAGTTCCCCATGCCATTCGGCAAGAACGCCGGGATCGCCCTGGAGGACCTGGAGAAGAACTACCTGTTCGGGTTGTTCAAGAACTACAAAGTGGAGACGGAATACAACGGTCGTCCCAAGAAACCGGAAACAATAGCCAAGGATCAAAAGCTAAGGGACATGCTTGACCTTGCAGGTGTTCATTATGAATGGAAGCACGATGACTAAATGCTCCGTGTGGAGCGGAGGAAAGGACAAAGACGGCTACGGAATAATCTACTTCAATGGCCGATCTTGGAGAGTGCACAGGCTGGTTTGGACGTGGGTGATTGGCGAGATACCCGAAGGTAAGCTCGTTCTCCACGACTGCGACAATCCACCCTGCTACAACCCGGAGCATCTGTTCCTCGGTGACCATAAGTCTAATGTTCAGGACGCGCTGAGCAAGGGGAGAATGCTCGGTCCTCGTGGTGAGATGAACGGACAACACAGGCTGACGGCTGGCGATGTGGTGGAAATCGTCAGTCGGTACAAGCCTTACGACAGGAACGGAAACAACATGTACGGCCTAGCCCGGGAGTTCGGGGTCCACCCGGTCACAATACACAACATCTTCTCCGGGAAACACTGGAGAAGCGTCACCAAGAAGGACTGATATGAACATCGCCGATCCTGTGGAAGAGCGTAAGAAATGCCAGGAATTCATGACCAAGCTCTCAAGGCTGGTTATCGAATACCGGACAGAAGTGGGTACAGGACTCCTGATTGGGGGGCTGGAGGTGGTAAAGCTCAGGCTCTACCACGAGGCCAACGCCCTTACCGAGGAGGCAATGAATAAGGAAAAGGACGATGTGTCCTTCACGGAGTAGGAGAACAATCCCCGGCTGCCCAAGGGGGTGGCCGGGGGATTTTAACCATGAAAACTATAGAAACTGAATTCGATTCCTACGGATTCCACTTCGAACAGGTGTTCCGGAAGGGTAATGCGGCCATTTACCGGCAGTCCATGAACGGTAAAACCATAGCTTTTGAGGTGGTCAAGATAAGGAAAAGGGCAGCCCGAAGGCTCCCGAACGGGGAGATCTACCCCGAGAGCGAGATTTACCCCAGTCCGGCAGAATGGGGGAAGGCGGCATGGACCTGCGTGACACTCGAAATGGCCTTCCAAAAGCTCAATAGCGTGCCTGGGCTTGTGGGAGGTTTGGTTAAGGCCGACCAAACGGGTCAAAGTGGCACCCAAGATACAAAGGACAGTTAAACCGCCCATACGGGCAGAAAGGACAGAGTGTATGAAAATTGGACAATCCCTGGAAGGCAAAGGCAAGTACGACGAGCAGTGCGAGGCTGCATTCAGGGCCTGCGAGGCCCAGGCGGTGGTGCTGATCGTGATTAACGGCAACAAGGGCCACGGTTTCTCGGCCATCGCACCGGTTGAGATCAACCAGAAGATGCCGGAGTTGCTGAGGATCACAGCCGAAGAGATCGAGAAACAACAGAAACAGGCAACAACCAACTGAAAGGATAGTTATGAGCGAATCATCCCACTGGTATGATGTGGAGGGGAACCCCCACCACTTCGTGCCCAAGAAAACCGGCCCAGGAAACCGGGCCACCACCATCAAGGACGCACGCGAGCACGGGTGGCTCCCGGGCGTCACTGGAATCATCAACGTCATGGCCAAGCCGCAACTGGAGCGCTGGAAGATGCTGCAGGCGTGCTCGGCGGTCCTGACCTCTCCCCGGAGAGAGGGTGAGGAGCTGGACGCCTTCATGAATCGTGTCCTGTTCGAGGACAAAGAGGCGGAGCAGGAGGCCAAGGCGGCTGCCGAGCGTGGCACAGATCTGCACGACGCCATATCCAACGCCCTCCAGGCCAAGGGATTCGATCCCAAGTGGAAGGTGTACGTTCAGTCGATCCTGCCGGTGATCGAGTTCATGGGCAAGGTCCGGTGGATCGAAAAGGTCCTGGTGGGGGATGGGTATGCCGGGAGGTCGGACATCCTGATCGAGGGCGACGAGAACCTGGCCCTGCTGGATTGGAAAAGCTGCAAAACCCTGCCCAAGGAGGACTCCTGGACGGAGCATCGCCTTCAGAGCAGCGCCTATGCTGCCGCCCTGGGAAATACGGGAGATAAGCGCCTGATTACCGGCAACATCTACCTCTCCACCACTCTGCCGGGTCAGACCGCACTTTTCCTGCAGGACGACTGGAAGAAGACCTACGAGGAGGGGTTCGTTCCCCTGCTGAAGCTGTGGCAGTTCCTGAACGACTACAAAGGAGGTCAGCCATGACGACGCCAACATGCTCTGAATGTAACTGGACAAATGTGGATCTCATCAATCTAGGGGAACCTGAAAAGCCTCGGTGGATATGCCATGGCTGCTGCAAGCGCATAATTGATCGACTGGAGAAGGTCCTGAAACTGACCCCCGACGAGATCCTGGCGGGAGGGTTCTGCAGGGGGTTGGCACACAGAACCATCCCGTTAGACTTCGATGAGTTGGACCGGAAGATTCTGGAAACCGCCGGGAAGTGCATCCAACGAATCCTCAACCAACAGGAGGCAAAGCCATGAAATATCCACCCCGAGAAGGCGACCTCCCCCGGGAGGAGCTGGTCAGAAGGGCCGAGGAGATCATCTCCCCCAAGGGCACGTATCCAGGGGCCACGGTCCTGTTCAAATTCACTTGCGAACACTGCGGGGAGCGCTGCACGCTCCAGGACGAGAACACCCTCTGGGAAGAGGGAGAATGCTTCGCCTGCGGGAAGAAGACGAAGATCGAGTTCGGCGGGTTCACCATCCACTTCCGGATTGGAGGCAGGCGATGAAAACCAAAGAACCAAGGCCAATAACGGAGTCTGCCTGCCCCACCTGCGGCACAGTGCTCAGGTTTGGACACCCCAGCCAGCCTGTGGAGGGACAGCTTTCAGACTACAAATGCGTTGTCGGACTATGCAACGTATGCGGCGAAGCCCTGTCCTTGGACCGTGATATGAAGATCCGGCTTGCGACCATCGACGATATGGCGGAGATTGTGAGTGACCCGATCGCCTCCTCTGAATTCGACAGCCACCAGATTCGCATACGGGAAAGGAGGGCCCGGTCGTGAAACCCACCTTCACCATCTCCAAGGACAAGTGCTCCATCACCTGCCTCAAGTGCGGCCGGACCATTCTGTCAAAGGGGGTTGACAAGATCTGGGGGTGTGGTAGGATTCAGGTGAAATGAAAACGTCAAATGGTGACTTTGTGATTTCCGGCGTCAGCCGGGAAGGGACCTTGACGGGTTCATTTCAGCCCCTCTCTCAGCAATGGGAGAGGGGTGTTTCTTTTCCCAATCTCAGCGGACAGAAATACAACGCGAGGGGATTGGGTTTAAGGCAGTACTCGGGAACAGCTACACTGCCAGCGTGGGTGCGAGTGTTAGAGCGCAAGCTGAGCGTCAGTGCCCCTGACGAAAGAGTCTGACACACACCCTCCCGGGGGTTCACCTGTGGAGGGAGCCAATGCGACCGATAGACCGACCGGCGCGTAGGTGTTTAAGGCACGAGCATCCTGGGGGTGCTCTGCCTAGCTCCCTCCTGACCTCCCAACGCTTAGGTGTAGGGAAGGGGTACAAGGGGAAACCAAGAAAGGAAATATGAGTTGCAGAACAAGTAATAAGAGTGAGAAGGCGGTGATCGAGTACTTGGAGAGGGAAGGGTACACGGTGTTGAAGCGTGGCTGGCCTGACCTGTTGGCAGCCAAGGGGGATCTGGTCCGGTTCATCGAGGTGAAGAAGGACAAGAACAAGAAAGGGAAGCCCGCCAACCAGTCCCTTAAACCTCAGCAGGTGGAAGTGGCAGAAATCCTTTCCCGTATCGGGATAGAGGTGGAGATTATAAGAGCATGAGCACAGACCTTCATACGCAGATCGTGCAGCTACAGAAACGGGTGGAGGTACTGGAAGCTAAACTCAGGGAGATGGAATCCAAATCACCTTCTTCTCCTCCCCCCTCTTCCCGGGGGTCGGGAAAGGCTTGGCTCCTCACCAAGAAGATCGAGGCTTGGGAGCGGATCATGGATGGCCTGAAGCGGAAGAGCACCATCGAGGTGGCAACGGGAACCAAGTGGCAGAGCGAGAATGCCAGGAAGGAGTACCTCCACATCAAGAAGG
>Ga0187882_1002722_pt1 | contig 15882 bp, 13 predicted proteins | sample June2016WEW_19_1_3_FD_132991 | JGI IMG/M metagenome (GOLD analysis project Ga0187882, IMG submission 132991) | Peatland microbial communities from SPRUCE experiment site at the Marcell Experimental Forest, Minnesota, USA - June2016WEW_19_150 | ecosystem: Environmental > Terrestrial > Soil >...
AACTACGCCGGCATGAGCTTCCTCACGCTGGACAAGCTGAACCACCTGAATTACGGGTCGGAGATCGTGAACGTGGTGGCCGACGCGCGCCTGGCGCACGGTCCCGGCCTGGGCACATTCGCGTTCGACGACGAGGGCGTTCCGGCGCAATCCACCAGCGTCATCCGCAACGGCCGCTTCACGGGGTACCTGACTTCGCGGGAGACGGCGGCCGAGATCGGCCTGGAGCGCTCGAATGGGGCCATGCGCGCGGATGGATGGGGGCGCCTGCCGCTGATCCGCATGACCAACATCAGCCTGCTGGCCGGCTCGCAGCCGCTCGAGGAGGTCTTCGACGGCGACGCGATTTACATGGAGACCAACAAGAGCTGGTCGATCGACGACAAGCGCTACCACTTCCAGTTCGGCTGCGAGATGGGCTGGGAGATCCGCCAGGGCAAGCGCGCGCGGATGCTGAAGAACCCGAGTTACAGCGGGATTTCGACGGAGTTCTGGAACTCCTGCGCGGCCATCGCGGGCCCCGAGCACTGGGTGCTTTGGGGCACTCCCAACTGCGGCAAGGGGCAGCCCGAACAGGTGATGGGGACCGGGCACGGGACCAGCCCATCGCGCTTCCGCAACGTCAAGATCGGAACGGCATACGCGGGGTGAGCGCAAATGGCTGAATCCGAACTGCTGACCAGGGTCGATTGCCAGGAGATCTTCGACCGGGCGCTTCGGGCGGCGCGCGCGCTAGGCGCCGACGACGTGGAGGTGACACTCGGCGCAGCCGATTCCGCGCTCACGCGCTTCGCCAATAGCGCCATCCACCAGAACGTTTCCGAACGCCGGCGTTTTCTATCGGTCCGGACGGTGGTGGGCCACCGCACCGCGCGCGCCAGCACCAACCGTTTGGACGACGACTCGGTCCGGGCGGTGGTGGAAGAGGCGCTCGCCATCACGCGCTCGGCGGAATCCGACCCCGAGTTGCTCCCGATGGCCGAGCCCGGCGAAGTGCGCGACACCGGCCGCTTCTTCCCCTCCACGGCCCGAAGCACCCCGCGGGACCGCGCCGAAATGGTGGCCAGGGCCATCGGCGTCGCGGAGGGCGCGTCACAGACCGCGGCGGGGATCTGCTCCGCGGGGCAGTCCGTGATGGCGATCCTGAATTCGCGCGGCGTCTTCGCCTACTACTTCGATACGCTAGCGCAATTCTCGATCACCACCATGACCGAAGACGGCTCCGGCTGGGCCAAGGCGAGCGCGCCGGATTCGAGCCAGGTCGACCCGGTGGCGTTAGCCAAGCGCGCCTCGGAGAAGGCGGCTCTTTCGCGGCGCCCGCGCGAGCTTGCGCCGGGCCGCTACACCGTGATTCTGGAGCCCTCGGCGGTCCAGGATCTGCTCGGGCAGATGTTCTTCGACTTCAGCGCCACCGCGATTCACGACCAGCGCAGCTTCCTCACCGGGCGCATCGGCAAACCGGTTTTCGGCGCGGGCATCCAGATCGCCGACGACGTGTACCATCCGCTGCAATCCGGGCCGCCTTTCGACGGCGAGGGCGTGCCGCGGCGGCCGCTGGCGCTGGTCGAAAACGGCGTGCCGCGCGAAGTCGCCTGCTCGCGGCAGGCAGCCCAGCGCGAAGGTTGCGCGCCCACCGGCCACGGCTTCCCACTGCCCAACGAGTCCGGCGAGGCGCCCATGAACATCGTGATGCAGGGCGGCGGCCAAACCCTCGAGCGGATGATCGCAGGCTCCTCACGCGGCATTCTGGTGACCAGGCTGTGGTACATCCGCGAGGTCGATCCCTACGAGAAGATCATGACCGGCATGACGCGCGACGGGACGTTTCTCATCGAGGATGGCTGCCTGGTTTGCGGCGTCCGGAACTTCCGGTTCAACCAGAGCCTCATCGAGCTGCTGAGGAACGTGGAGGCGCTCTCGCCCTCCGAGCGCGCCGCGGGCGAGGAGTCTTTCGACATGGTGGCGCCCGCGCTCAAGGTGGGCGATTTTCACTTCAGCGAAGTGACGCGGTTCTAGCCCGCCTCTCTCACATAAGAACGGCTGCGGAGCGCGATAGGCCTGCGCCTGCTTCGTTGCGCTCGGGCGACGTCCTCGACCCGTTAGCGGGCCTGCGGGCAAACCGGCATCCGCGCGATTCATGGGCTGTCAGAACAATCCGCGCGCGTTCAGATGCTCGGTGTACATTTTGTCCGAGCCAAGCACGTGCCGGGACAGCCATTCCTTCAGGTCGTCCAGCACTCGCACGCTCATGGCCGGCTTGTCGGACGCGCTCTGAATCTGAAGGTTGCAGATTAATGCACTGAATTGCCGATGCTCCAGTGCGTGCGTGTCTCGCCGCGGGAAATCGTAAGCCTTCAACACCGTCTCCTCAGTGGCAAAGTGTTCCCCGGCGTAGTCGGCCAGGTCCGACAGGATCTCCGCCATCTCCCGCCTGGCCCTCCCTTCGCGCATCGCCGTTTCCAGTCGGGTGATCAGCCCCACCAGGCGCCGATGCTGCGTGTCGAACAGCTTCACATTCACGCTGAACTCTTCGGTCCAGCCTCGCACGTCGTGGATGACATTCACATCTGCCTTATCGGCCAGAACGGGCTTCCCGAGATTGAAGAATGGGCCGGCCGCCCCAGGATGCACCGGGTTTTCTCATCTCCAGTGCATGCCTGCCGATACCGGATTCGGGAAGGCGATGGTGCGGTCCCGGCGGAGGCTGGCATGGTTCGGACTGGAAGCCTCCATGCGATGCTGGGGATATGCGTCGGAACGGCCTGTGGCGCCAGCCGGATTTTCTCAAGCTGTGGGCGGGCCAGGCGATCTCCGAGATCGGGTCCCGGATCAGCCGCACGGCGGTGCCGCTCACGGCGGTGATGGTTCTGGGGGCCTCGGAATTTCAGATGGGCATCCTCAGCGGGGCGGGCGCGGCCACGGTCCTCATCTTCGGGCTGTTTGCGGGCGCGTGGGCGGACCGCTTGCGCCGGCGGCCGATCCTCATCGCCGCCGATCTCGGACGCGCCGCGGTTCTGGGATCGATTCCGCTTGCGGCGGCCCTCGGCCGGCTGACGATCGGCCACCTGTATGTGGTAGCGGCGGCCGCCGGGGTCCTGACAGTGCTGTTCGACGTGGCTTATCAAGCCTATCTGCCGTCGCTGGTGGAGCGTGAGAACCTCCTCGAGGGCAACAGCAAGCTGGCGATGAGCGGGTCTGTCGCGGAGGTGGCCGGACCGGGCCTGACCGGCGTGCTGGTCGAGTGGATCACCGCACCTATGGCCATTCTGTTCGACGCCGTTTCGTTCCTGTGCTCGGCGCTTTCCGTGTGGCTGATCCGCAAGCCGGAGCGGCGACCGGAGCACCGGCCGGAACCGCACATCGGGCGCGAGATCGCCGAGGGGCTGCGCGCGGCCTGGAGCGATCCGCTGCTGCGGGGGCTGGCCGCGCGGACGATCACCGCCGCCTTCTTCCTGGGCTTCCCCAGCAGCCTATACGTTCTGTTTGTCATGCGCGACCTGGGCTTGAGAGCCGCGCTTCTGGGCGTCATTATCGCCGTGGGCGGCGCGGGCAGTGTGATCGGCGCGTGGTTCGCGGAAGGGCTGGCGCGGCGCTTCGGAAGCGGGCGGACGCTGATCGGTTCCGCGGCGGTGATCGGAGCGGCGAGCCTGCTGGTGCCGTTGGCGCACGGATCGGCGGCGGCGGCGGCCGCATTCCTGATTGCCGCGCAGTTGGGCGACGTCGCTTGGCCCGTGTACACCATCAACGAGACCAGCCTGCGCCAGGCGGTAACTCCCGATCATCTGCTCGGGCGCGTGAACTCGGCGATGCACCTGCTGTTCTGGGGCGTGCTGCCGGCGGGCGCGCTGGCCGGCGGCGCCCTCGCGCAGGCGATCGGGATACGGGCGACTCTGGCTCTGGGGGCAGTTGGAGTGCTGCTCTCGGCGTTGTGGCTGGTCTTCTCGCCGGTGCGCAGCCGGCGCCAGCTTGCCGCGGCGGGGGAAATCGCAAAGAAGGATTGACTTTCCCTTTTTGTTCGCCCACAATGAAGGCATGGCATTGACCAGACGCCAGAAGCAGGTATTGGACTTTATCGCGGGCTTCCTCGAGCAGAATGGCTACAGCCCCAGTTACGAAGAGATCGCCCGCGGGCTGGATCTCGCGTCGCTGGCCACGGTGCACAAGCACATCGCGGCGCTGGACAACAAGCACTACCTCAAGCGCGGCATCAACCAGAGCCGCTCGCTGGACCTCTCGCCGAAGTACTTCCAGGAGGTGCGCAAGCATCGCCAGGGCGCAGTAATGCTGGACATTCCGCTGCTGGGACGCATCGCGGCCGGCGCTCCGGTGGAGGCCATGGCGGGCGCCGAACGCCTGGATTTCGGCGACTTCCTCAATCGCGATAACGTCTACGCACTCGAAGTTCGCGGCAATTCGATGATCGAGGACCACATCGTGAGCGGCGACCTAGTGCTGGTCGAGAGCGCGCAGCAGGCGCGCGACGGCGACATCGTTGTGGCGCTGGTGCGCGGCGTGGAGACCACGCTCAAACGGTTCTACCGGGAGTCGGATACAGCCGCGCTGCTCAAGCCCGCCAACACGGATATGGAGCCGATCCGGGTTCCGCTGGCGGATCTGCAGATTCAGGGGCGCGTGCTGGCGGTGCTGCGGAAATATCGCTGAGTCCGGGTAGCTGCCGGATCAAGCTTAGCGCGTGGAAACTTGACGTTTCCCGCGGACTTCCTGCTCGGCGCGGAACCAGTCATCTTCAGGAGAGCCGCCTTCCCCGCCGCGCGCTTCCCAGTAGGAATACGCCAGACGCGCGATCTCTTCCTGCTCGGAGACGCTGAATTCCATCGGGGCCTGGGCGCCATTCGGAGCGCACGCCTGCGGTTCCCCGCCGCTCGAGGCCGCCGCAGCTCTGACCCGAATCGCTCTCTTGCGCTTCGCCGGCGCTGGAGCGGCGCCGCCACTGTCGGCAGGCAGATAAGACCCGGCCTCACTAGGTTTTCGTGGCATATCGATTGCTCCCTCTTTCTCGAGTTGAGTTCCTTCCCATTCTACCAGACAACACCCCTTTCTCGTCGAGAACCTGCCCAAACACCGAGGAAGGTTCTTGCCGGCGGAATCGCGGAAATTCAACGTGGGAGTGTGCCTGCTCGCGGCTGGGGCCACCCTGGCGCCGCGACGCGCGATAGAATGGGGGGTTTATGAGCGTCCTCATCGAAGGTTCCTATCTCGGCAACAAGCGCACCAGGCTGGTTCATGGCCCCTCGGGCGCCGAACTGCTCACCGATGCGCCGCGCGATAACGCCGGCCAGGGCGCGTTCTTCTCGCCGACCGACCTGGTGGCCGGCGCGTTGGGGGCCTGCATGATGACCATCATGGGCATCGTCGCGGAGCGCTCCGAGATCGACCTCTCGGGCATGACCATGCGGGTGGAAAAGGAAATGCGCGGCGCGCCGAGGCGGATCGGGACTCTCTCTCTGGTGCTGCACCTGCCGGCCCGGCTGCCGGAAGAGCAACGCCAGAAACTCGAGTCGGTCGCACGCGCGTGCCCGGTCGAGCAATCGCTTCACCCGGATATCTCGGTTGGCGTCGAGTTTCTGTACGACGTCTAGCCCGGGACCACCGCGTCCTCCGTGGCCAGATCGTGCTTGTGCTTGCACTCGGCGTTCGGGCATTGCGCCACGTGACCGGACTTCAGCCATTTTTCGAGCAGGTACGGGCTGCCGCAGCGCGGGCAGCTCTCGGCGAGCGGCCTGGACCAAGCCACGAACTTGCACTTGGGATAGCGGTCGCAGCCGTAAAAGGTCTTGCCGCGCCGCGACCGCCGCTCGATGATCTCGCCCTCCCCGCACTCCGGGCACTTCACGCCGACGGTCTTCTGCTTGACGTATTTGCAGGCGGGGTAATTGCTGCACGCCGTGAACTCGCCGAACCGCCCGTACTTGAGCGCAAGCTGGCTGGAGCATTGCGGGCACTTCTCCTCGAGCAGCACGTCGGGTTTCTTCTCTTCTCCGCCGATCCGCTTGGTGGTCTTGCAGTCCGGATAGCCTGAGCAGGCGAAGAACGTGCCGAACCGGCCGCGCTTGAGCACCATCGGCCGGCCGCAGTTCTCGCAGTACTCCTCGTCGGCCTGGTCGGTAAGATCGACGCTGTCCACATCGGGAAGATCGACCGCCAGTTCGCGCGTATTGGAGCACTCCGGGTAACCGCTGCAGCCGATGAAGCTGCCGTGGCGGCCCCACTTGATGACCATGGGCTTGCCGCACTTGTCGCACACCAGGGCGGTGGGCTTCTCCATCCGCTTGATGTCCTCCATGTGCTCTTCCGCATGGTCCAAGTCCCGTTTGAATTTCTCGAAGAAATCGGCGATGGCCGCGCGCCACTGGATCTTGCCCTCCTCGATTTCGTCCAGCGCCTCTTCCATGCGCGCCGTGTAGGTGATGTCGAAGATGTCGTCGAAACTGGCCACCAGCAGGTCGTTCACCACCATGCCGAGTTCGGTGGGCAGAAACCGCCCGGCATCCTTCCTCACGTAAGCGCGCTCCTGGATGGTGGAGATGATCGAGGCATAGGTCGAGGGCCGCCCAACCCCGTCGGCTTCGAGTTTCTTCACCAGCGTGGCCTCGTTGTAGCGCGGGGGCGGCTCGGTGAAATGTTGCTCGGGCTGGATCGAACGGAACTTCAACCGCTCGCCCTCGCTCACCGCGGGCAGCCTGTGTTTGAGCTCCTCGTCCTCTTCGTCCTTCTGGTCCTTGCCTTCCTCGTACACCTTGAGGAATCCGTCGAGCTTGGGGACCGACCCGGTGGCGCGGAACAGGTACTCGGCGCCGTCCTGTCCCTGCGCGGCCACGTCGATGGTGGTCTGGTCGAACACCGCGGGCATCATCTGCGAGGCCAGGAACCGCATCCAGATCAGCCGGTATAGCTTCAGCTCGTCCTCGGCCAGATATTTCTCGACCGACTCCGGCGTGTGCAACACCTCGGTCGGGCGGATGGCTTCGTGGGCGTCCTGCGCGTCTTTCTTGCTGCGGTAGATGTTGGGGGACTCGGGCAGGTACTCGGCGCCGAACTTGTCGGCGATGAAGCCGCGGGCCTCCCGCAGCGCCTCCTCAGCGACGCGCGTCGAATCCGTGCGCATGTAGGAGATCAGGCCGACGGGGCCTTCCTTGCCCAGCGCGATGCCTTCGTAGAGCCGTTGGGCCAGCCCCATGGTGCGCTTGACGCTGAACCGCAGTTTCCGCGCGGCTTCCTGTTGCAGCGTCGAGGTGATGAACGGCGGCACCGGGTTGCGGCGCTTCTCGCGCGTAACCACGGACCGGACCAGGTACGGCGCACTCTCCATCTGCGCGATCAGCGACTCGGCGGCGACCTGGTTTCCGAGCTCGATGGCTTCGTCGTTGCGCTTGACGAACCGCGCCGCAAGCACCGGCGGTTTTTTTCCCGCCAGGTGGACATCGATGGTCCAGTACTCGCGTTTGTCGAACTGCCGTATCTCACGTTCGCGCTCGACGATCACGCGAACGGCCACGGTTTGCACGCGCCCGGCCGAGAGCCCGCGCCGCACCTTGTCCCACAACAGCGGGGAGATCATGTAGCCCACCAGGCGATCGAGCACGCGCCGCGCCTGCTGCGCCTCCACCAGGTGCATATCCACTTCGCCGGGGTGCTCGAAGGCCTTGCGGATGGCCTTGGCGGTGATCTCGTTGAACAGCACCCGGCGCACCGTCGGCCCGCTGTCCCGTTTTCCCTCGAGCTCTTCCTTCAAGTGGTAGGAAATCGCCTCGCCCTCGCGGTCCGGGTCGGCCGCCAGGTACACGAACTCGGATTTCTTGGCGATCTGCTTCAGCTCGTGGATCAGCTTCTTCTTGCCCTCGATGACGACGTAGGTGGGCTCGAAACCGCGCTCCACGTCCACCGCCAGGTCTTTCTTGGGAAGGTCCTTCACGTGGCCGAGCGAGGCCTTGACCACATACTGCTTGCCGAGGTACTTGCCGATGGTCCTGGCCTTGGCCGGGGACTCGACTATGACGAGAGAATTTGGCATATGAACAAAAGTCCGCTGTCAGTTGGCCGGCACATCCGAGGATTTCCGCCGGGCTGGCGCCGGAATGAGAGTCTCACCACACTTTAACAAAATTCCTCCCCGGAAGCTGCCGGACCACGCCCAGCATCTCCAACTCGAACAGGGCCGCGATCACTTCCGAGGAGGAGACATCCTCCGAACGCTCCAGAAGATCGTCGATGTGGGTGGGCGTCTCGACGCTGAGCAGCGCGAGAACCTGACGGCCGACCGGGCTGGAAGGACTTTCGTTCTTCGGCGCGGCTGCGGACTCCTGGCCGTCGCCGAACAGCCGCATCTGGCTGCGCGCCGCGAGCGTTCGCCGCTCCTCCGGCGGAAGCTCCACGACCACGTCGTTCCAGTCCTGAACGAGTTTCGCGCCTTGTTTGATGAGCAGATTCGGGCCCCAGCTCATCTTCGAGATGATGCTGCCCGGCACGGCGAACACTTCCCTGCCCTGGTCGAGCGCCAGCCGCGCCGTAATGGCGGAGCCGCTGTACTGCGCGCCCTCGGTCACGAGCACGCCCAGGCTCAGCCCGCTGATGACGCGGTTGCGGATGGGGAAGTTCTGCGGATAGGCCGGCGCGCCCATCGGGAACTCCGAGAGCAGCAGTCCCTTCTCGGCGATCTCGGTGGCCAGGCGCCGGTTCTCGGAGGGATAGACTAGGTCGACCCCGCAGCCGAGCACCGCGATAGTATCCCCGGAGGCGCCCAGTGCCCCGCGGTGCGCGGCGGTGTCGATGCCGCGCGCCATTCCGCTCACGATCGCGAGGCCCGCCCGCGCCAGGTCCCCGGCGAGCCGTTCGGTCACCGCCAGCCCGTAAGGCGTGGGCCGCCGCGTTCCGACGACTGCCAGCATCAGGGACTCCAGCAGCTCGATGCGGCCGCGGGCGAACAGAATTATCGGCGGATCGAAGATCTCGCGCAGGCGCTGGGGATAGCGCGGGTCGGAGATCGCCACCACCGCGGCGCCCGCCTGAGCCATCTTCTCCTGCTGCGCCACCGCATCTTCGAACGCGCAGCCGCTTGAAATGCTCTGCGCCACGCTGCCTGCCACGCCGCTGGCCTCCAGTTCCGTGCGCGACGCGCGCAGGATGGCCTGCGGGGTTCGGAATCGCTCCAGCAATTTGGCTGCGGTGCGGGCGCCCAGGCCGGGCACCAGCCTCAGCGCCAGCCAGTCCAATTCCTGTTCCCGAGTGAGGGACGACGCAAGTAGTTGGGCCACATCACTTTGTGCCCCCTCCGCGGCGGGATTCTCAGCGAAGTTCACGGGGCAACCGGGGACAGCCCGGGCCGTCCCTACGGCGGACGGCCTAGGCAGTCCCTCGGTTGCGGGCGCCCCCTTCCCCTGGCACACCGTTTAGGGTTAAGATTCATACATGCGAGGGGTACTGGTCCCTATTTTGGCATTCGCTATTCTGTTTGGCGCGGCGTTGCTCTTGAGCAGCTCCGATCGCCCTGTATTCACGACTCAGGACAAGGCGTTCTTCGCCGATCCGGCCCTGGTGAGTTTCGTGCGGCCCGGCCTCGTGGTCAAGATCGCTTCGGCCAGCGTGGCCTCCGATGGCACTATCAAAGTGCAGTTCACCTTGACCGACCCCAAGGGCCTGCCGCTGGATCGCAATGGCATCACCACGCCCGGCGCGGTATCCACCAGCTTCGTGGCCGCCTACATTCCCAGGGGAAAGATCAACTACATCGCCTACACCAAGCGCGCTCAGACCAGCCCGATCACAAAAGCGAGCGCGGTCCAGCCGGCGGCGGACTCGGGCGGCACGTACCAGCAGACCGGCGATGGGCAGTACACGTACACCTTCGGCACCAAGGCGCTCAGCGGATTCGATTCCGGCGCCACGACGACCATCGGCGTGTATGCGTCGCGCGATCTCAGCGAATTCGACCTGGGGACCAACTCGGACAACGACGAGTTCAGCTTCGTGCCCAACGGCTCGCCGGTGGTCGACGTCCACGACGTCGTGCGCACGGAAACCTGCAACAAGTGCCACGACCCGCTGTCGGCGCACGGCGGCTCGCGCCGGGATGTGGCGCTGTGCGTGCTCTGCCACAACCCCGGGGGCGGCGGCACCCAGACCATCGATCCCGACACCGGCAACAGCATCGACGCCGAGGTGATGTTCCACAAGATCCACATGGGGTCGAGCCTGCCCAGCGTCCAGGCCGGCACACCGTATCAGATCATCGGTTTCCAGCAGTCGGTCAACGACTTCTCCACCGTCGTGTTCCCGGCCGACGCCCGCAACTGCCAGATGTGCCACGAGACCGGCGCCCCACCGCAGGGCGGAACGGCTCCGCCCGGCAGCATGACGCCCACACCCAACCCTCCGCCCGCGCAGGGCAACTGGTGGATCACGCACCCCACGCGGGCAGCCTGCGGGTCGTGCCACGACAACGTGAATTTCGCCACCGGGCAGAACCACGTGGATCTGCCGGAGATCGACGACAGCCAGTGCACGCAATGCCACTTCCCGCTGGGCGAACTGCCCTTCGACGCCTCGATCCTGGGCGCGCACACCATTCCCCAGTTCGCGCCGGGGTTGCCGGGCGTCGTGTTCACGCTGCAACGGGTCGACAACGGAGTCGCGGGCAAAGCGCCGTCGGTCACCTTCACCTTGAATGACGCGAGCGGCAGCCCCATCGCGCCGTCCGGCATGAACTCGCTGAACCTGGTGATGGCGGGGCCGACCGCGGATTACGCCTCGGTGGTTTCCGAGGACGCGCGCAAGGCCTCCGGCTCCGGCGGCACTTACGTGTACATCTTCCAGAACTCGATTCCGGCGAGCGCCGCGGGCACTTACACCATCGGCATCGAGGGCTACCGGAACATCACGCTGCTGCCTAATACCCTCACCCAGCAGGTGGTCCGCGACGCCGGCCACAACGTGGTCATCAACTTCTCGGTGGACGGTTCCAAGGTGACGCCGCATCCGGTCGAGGCGGCCACCGCGAACTGCAACGCGTGCCACTACAGCATCTCGGCGCACGGCGGCTTCCGCAACGAGGTGCAGTACTGCATCCTCTGTCACAACCCCAATGCCACCGACCAGGCGCGGCGGTCGGCCGCCCAGATGCCGGCGCAGACCATCGACTTTCCGGTCCTGATCCATCGGATTCACACCGGCGAGAATATGGAGAGCCCGTACATCGTGTACGGATTCGGCGGATCGGTGAACGACTTCAGCGACGTGCGCTTCCCGGGAGACCGGCGCGACTGCGCCAAGTGCCACCTCAACGGCTCGCAAGAGGTGCCTGTGCCGGCCACGCGGATCGCCGTGCAGACTCCCCGAGGATTCTACAACCCGATGGGGCCGACCGCCGCTGCCTGCACCGGCTGCCATACCGCGCAGGATGCGGCCGCGCATACCTCGATCATGACCGATCCCAGGCTGGGCGAATCCTGCTCGGTCTGCCATCAGCCCAGCGCCGACTTCTCCGTCGACAAGGAGCACGCGCGGAGCCTGTAGGGGTTCAAGACGCTTTCCGAGGGCGCGGCGGCCGGAGGCACAACCGGGACAAGGCAGAGCCTTATCCTACTGGGCACTCGCGGTTCGGTGCTCCCGGCGGCGCCCTGCTATCCTGAAACCTGATTCTGCTTCGTCCTCACGGGTACACACTTGAAAGTTGGCTTTGTCAGTCTGGGGTGTCCCAAGAACCTCGTGGATTCCGAGGTCATGATGGGGCAACTCGCCGCCCGCGGACACCAGCTCACCGCGCGCCCGCAAGACGCCGAGGCGATCGTGGTCAATACGTGCAGCTTCATCGATCCGGCCAAGCAGGAATCGGTGGACGCCATCCTGGAGATGGCCGCGTACAAGAAATCCGGCGGGCTGAAGCGGCTGATCGTGGCCGGCTGTTTGGTGGAGCGCTACCGCGAGGAGATCCGGCGGAGCCTGCCCGAGGTGGATGCGGTCATCGGCACCAACGAACTCGACGCCATCGTCGCCGCCTGCGAGGGGGGGGAGGCCAGCCTCCTTGTTCCGCTGCAACCGTACCTGTATAGCGAAAAGACCCCCCGCGTGCTTTCCACCCCGGGGCACTTCGCTTACATCAAGATCGCCGAGGGTTGCGATCACCCCTGCACGTTCTGCGTGATCCCGCAGTTCCGCGGGCGGTTTCGCAGCCGGCGTCCGGAGTCGGTGGTGGCGGAGGCGGAGCGGCTGCTGCGGCAGGGTGTCCGCGAGATCAACCTGGTGGGCCAGGACACTACTTGCTACGGCGAGGATCTCGGAATCCGCGACGGCCTGGCGCTGCTGCTCGAAGGGCTCGCGCGGATCCCGACTCCGGGCGAGAAGTGGATCCGGTTCCTGTACGCCTATCCGAACAAGGTGACCGCGAAGCTGCTCGATACCATCGCCGCCTGGCCGGCCCTGGTAAAGTACATCGACATGCCGTTGCAGCACGCGAGCGCGGGCGTGCTGAAGCGCATGAAGCGCGGCGCCAACGGGGACATCTTCCTCCGGCTGATCGAGAGAATCCGCCGCAAGATCCCAGGCGTTGCCATCCGCACCAGCATGATCGCCGGCTTCCCCGGCGAGACGGGCGCGGATTTCGAGGAGCTGTGCCAGTTTGTGGAAACGGCGCAATTCGACCGGCTGGGAGTCTTCTCCTACTCCGACGAGGAGACCAGCGTGAGCTACCACCTGGACGGGAAAGTGGATGCCCGGACGATTTACAATCGGAGGCGGCGGCTCATGGCGATCCAGCGGAAGATTTCACGCGCGCGGAACCGCGGCCTGATCGGCCGCGAGGTTGAGGTGCTGGTCGAGGGGCCGTCGGCGGAAACCGACCTGCTCTGGCAGGCGCGCATGGCCACCCAGGCGCCGGAGATCGACGGTGTGTGCCTGGTCAACGACGTCCAGGGCCGCGCGCCGCGGGTGGGCGACCTCCGCCGTCTGCGCATCACCGCGGCGCACGATTACGATCTGGTCGGCACGCTACTCGAGCCGGACCCGAGTCCCTTCATCGTCCTATGAAGTGCCCGATCTGCAAGAAAGAAGTCGAGCCGGGCGGCCCCTACGCACCGTTTTGCAGCGATCGCTGCCGCCTGTTCGACCTGGCCAACTGGGCCACGGAGAAGTACCGCTTTCCGGCACCTGACGAACCGCAGCCGGAGATAGAGGATGAAGAGAGTGAAGAAAACTAGCGCCGCGGACCTGCTCGCCGCCTGGATTGCCACCTGGTTCGGCTGCGGGTTCTCGCCCTTCGCTCCGGGCACCGCCGGCTCGCTGGGTGCGCTGTTGCCGGCGATCCTGCTGGCCCGGTATGCCGGCTGGCGGCCGCTCCACTTCGCCGCACTAGCGTTAGTGTGGATGGTCCCGGGCCTCTGGGCCGCGGGCCGGACGGCGCGGGCCTGCCGCAAGAAGGACCCCAGCCAGGTGGTGATCGACGAGGTGCTCGGCCAGTGGATCACCATCGCCGGCGCAACCGCGCTCAACTGGAAGAGCTGGCTGGCGGCCTTCGTCCTGTTCCGGCTGCTGGACATCTGGAAGCCGGCGCCGGTGCGCCAACTCGAGTCGCTGCCCGGCGGTTACGGGATTGTGGCCGACGACGTCATGGCGGGAATCTACGGCGCGCTTGTGTTATTCGCGGCGGGATGCTTCAATCTCTATTGAGTATGCCTATTCGCAAGAACGCAGAGGGGAGGCCCGAGATCTCGCAGGTCACCCCGCCGGCGGCGATCGCCGGAGGCGAGTTCCAGATCCGCGGCAAGGGCTTCGTGAAGTCGCAGCGGCCGCGCGTGACGTTCGGGGACATCGAGGCGCCGGTGGTTATCGGCTCGGATTCCTTCGTCATTGCCCGGGTGCCCGAAGGGGCCTCGGTAGGCGAACTGATCATACGAAACGGAGAGCAGGCCAGCCCGGCCTACACTTGCGACATCGGCATTCCCATCGCCGACGGCGTGCACCCGGTGGCCAATCCGGCGGTGGATGCCGCGGGGAACATCTTCACCACCTTCAGCGGCTCGCGCGGGCAGAAGACGCCGGTCTCGGTCTTCAAGATCGACCTGAACTGCAACCTGAAACCGTTCCTGTCCGAGGTGATGAACGCCACCGCGCTGGCCTTCGACCCCGAGGGCTTGCTCTACATCTCGAGCCGCTACGACGGCGTGGTCTATCAGGCCACGTCCAGCGGCAACATGTCGGTCTACGTGGAGGGCATGGGCGTCTCCACGGGCATCGCCTTCGATCCGGCCGGGGACCTGTATGTCGGAGACCGCCAGGGGACGGTCTTCAAGATCAGCCGGGAGCGGCAGATCTATGTGTTCGCCACGATCGAGCCGTCCATCGCGGCCTACCATCTGGCGTTCGGCCCGGACAATTACCTCTATCTCACCGGGCCGACCACCTCGAGCTTCGACGCGGTTTACCGGATCTCGCCCGCCGGAGATGTCGAGGTGTTCTATCGCGGGCTGGGGCGCCCGCAGGGACTAGCCTTCGACGCCGACAACCGGCTGTACGTGGCCGCCTCGCTGGGCGGGCGCCGCGGCGTGGTCCGTATCGGCCAGGACCGCACGCCCGAGCTGTTCCTGTCCGGCCCCGGCATCGTGGGTATCGCCTTCACTCCATCGCGATCGATGATCGTGGCCACCAGCGGAGCGCTCTACCGCGTGGACGCCGGCATCCAAGGGCGGCCACTTCCCTAGATGAACGCCGAGATTATCGCGGTCGGCTCCGAGCTGCTCACACCGCAGCGGATCGACACCAATTCCCTCTGGCTCACCGACCAACTGAACTCGCTGGGCGTCGAAGTGACCACCAAGACGATTGTGGGCGACGATCGCGAGCGCCTGGCGCTAGCGGTTCGCGCCGCCTGCGCGCGGTCGGACGTCGTGATTCTCACCGGCGGCCTGGGACCGACCGAGGACGACGTCACGCGCGACGCCGTCGCGGGCGCTCTCCGCCGCACTCAGGTTTTTCGCCAGAACATTTGCGATGCCATCGAGCGGCGCTTCCGCCGCACCAACCGTGCGATGGCCGAGATCAACAAGCGCCAGGCCTTCGTCATCGAGGGCGCCGAAGCGCTGCCCAACCCCAACGGCACCGCCCCCGGCCAGTGGATTCAGGACGGCGCGCGCGCGATCATGCTGCTGCCGGGACCGCCCAACGAACTGAAGCCCATGTTCACCCGCGAGTGCCTTCCCCGGCTCCAGGCCCTGCTTCCGCCGCAGGTCATCCGCACGCAGAGCTACCGCATCGCACTGATGCCCGAATCGGAAGTGGACCAGCGGATCGCGCCGGTCTATACGAAGTACAAGAATCCCGTGACCACGATCCTGGCCGCGGCCGGCGACATCCAAATCCACCTGCGCGCGCGCTGCTCGACCGCGGCCGAGGCGGAATCGCTGCTGGCCGAGGTCGGCCCCCTGATCGAAGCCATCCTGGGCGACTCGATCTACGCGAAGAACCTGGACCCGCTCGAAGTGGTCGTGGGCAAGGCACTGCGCGCCCGCTCCCAAACGCTGAGCGTGGCCGAAAGCTGCACGGGCGGCTTGGTGGCCGAGCGCATCACCTCGGTCCCCGGCGCCTCGGATTACTTCCTGGGCGGCTTTCTCACCTACACGGACCGGATCAAAACCGAGCTCCTCGGCGTGCCCGCGGACCTGCTGCGCGAGCACACCGCCGTGAGCGAGCCCGTGGCGGAAGCGCTAGCCCGCGGAGCGCGCGAGCGCACCGGCTCGACCTGGGCGCTCTCGGTCACCGGCGTCGCCGGTCCCACCGGAGGAACCGAAGCAACGCCGCTAGGCACGGTGATCGTCGGCCTGGCCGGCCCCGACGCCTGCAGCACGCGCCGCGCCCGCTTCCTCGGCGACCGCGACC
>Ga0187882_1002728_pt1 | contig 15843 bp, 11 predicted proteins | sample June2016WEW_19_1_3_FD_132991 | JGI IMG/M metagenome (GOLD analysis project Ga0187882, IMG submission 132991) | Peatland microbial communities from SPRUCE experiment site at the Marcell Experimental Forest, Minnesota, USA - June2016WEW_19_150 | ecosystem: Environmental > Terrestrial > Soil >...
CCAGCATCAGAGCGGCCCGGCCGGTTCGGTCCTGTTCAGCGCGCCCTTCCGTGATCCGTTCAACTACAACCAGGATCCGCTTGTTCCGATGGGAATAGATCTCGTCGGCTCGGCGATGCACAACCGGTTTATAGCAGAGGGGAAGCCGGGCTCGGTCATGCGCAGTGAGGCGCCTTACTCAACCTGGTTCAATGGCGGTGATCGCACCGCAACCGGCTTTCACAATCAGATCGGGATCCTGTCCGAGATCATCGGGAACCCCACGCCCGTCAACATTCCATTCGTTCCCTCTCGCTTCGTTCCCAACGGAAATCAGCCTGACCCGGTCATGCCGCAGGTTTGGCATCAGCGGCAGTCGATCGACTATCTCATCACGGCAGACCGCGCCATCCTCGACATCGCGTCGAAGTTGCGCGAGGACTTCCTGTACCGTATCTACATCATGGGGAGAAACTCCATTCAGCGCGGCAGCCAGAACTCGTGGACGATAACACCTAAACGGCTGGTGGCTCTCCAAGAGGCAATTGCCAAAGATCAACAAGGCGCCCAGAGTGCACAGGCGCCGGCAGCGGGAGGCAGAGGAGGCCGCGGAGGCGTGGGCGGAGCTGCAGCTGGTGGTGGCGGAATGACAGCCCCTGTGGTGAGCGGAGAAACCCAAGCTCCGAACTTCGGCCGCGGCGGCGTCAACGTCAAGTACCTGGATACCGTGCTTCACGATCCTGCCAGGCGCGATCCCCGGGGCTACATCATCCCGTCCGACCAGCCCGATTTTCTGACGGCGACGAAGTTCATGAACATCCTCATGAAAACAGGTATTGCGATCCAGCGCGCAACCAGTTCGTTTCAAGCGGCCGGGAAGACCTATCCGGCGGGATCATACGTCATCAAAACGGCACAGGCTTTTCGTCCTCACCTGCTGGACATGTTCGAGCCGCAGGATCACCCGAACGACATTCCGTACCCCGGTGGACCACCCACTCCGCCTTACGACATAACAGGTTGGACCCTTGCCTATCAGATGGCGGTGCAGTTCGATCGTATCCTCGACGGGTTCGACGGTCCGTTTGAGAAGGTTCCGTCGCTGATCAAGATCCCAGCTGGCAGAATAGTAGCGGCCCAGGGTGCGGAGGGTGTGGCAGGATATCTGCTGAGCTATCAGGTCAATGACGCGTTTGTCGGAATCACACGCCTGTTGAAGGCAGGCGAAGACGTGTACTGTCTGAAGGCGCCGTTCTCCATCAACGGCAAGTCGTTTCCAGCGGGCACCATCTACATTCCTTCCAAGTTGACGACACGTGCTGCACTGGAAAAGATTGCCGCGGACCTCGGATTAAGCTTCGACGCGATCGGCAGGGCGCCATGGGGAACAGATGCCCTCAAGCTGAAGCCGCTGCGAGTGGGTCTATGGGATACCTATGGCGGGTCCATGCCCTCGGGGTGGATACGCTATATGTTCGAAATCGCGTTTCCGGGCACCCCGTTCGAATTGGTGTTTGCGCCGGATCTTGACAAAGGAAATCTCATCAGCAAATACGATGTGATCATCCTTCCCGACGGCGCCACCATTGGAGGTGGAGGCAGGGGAGGCGGCGGCGGTGGAGGCGGACGCGGCGGCGGGGCCAACATTCCCGCTGAGTATCAGAATCGCGTCGGGTCGATGACGGCGGCGGCGACGCTGCCCCAGCTGAAGAAGTTTATAGAAGATGGTGGAACGCTGGTTGCGATCGGAACGGCGAGCAATATCGGATTTCAACTGGATCTGCCGATCGCCAATGCGATGGTCGAGAAGTTGCCCGATGGTTCAGAACAGAGACTCCCGTCGACGAAGTACTTTGTGCCGGGATCTGTCTTGCAGGTCAGTGTTGACGGCACAAACCCGATCAACTACGGCTTGCCGGAGAAGGTGGACATCTTTTTTGACAACAGTCCCGTGTTCCGCCTCCAGCCCGATGCCGTGCTCAGGGGAGTTCGTCCGCTGGCGTGGTTTGCCAGTGCCGAACCTCTGAGGAGTGGTTGGGCATGGGGTCAGGGTTACCTGAAAGGCGGCATCGCGGCGCTCGAGGCTCCCATCGGGGGCGGGCGGGCGGTGCTGTTTGGGCCGGAACTTACCTTTCGCGCTCAGCCGCATGGCGCCTTCAAATTCCTCTTTAACAGCATGTATCTCGCAGGTGCAACGACTGTGAAGCTCGGACCTGCACCAGCGAAGTAACGCGGGCAAGCACGAGGAGTGACATCGAAAAACCGCCAGGCCCCGGAGGGGTCACAGACAGTAGCCCCGGGCAAGCGCAGCGCAGCCCGGGGTAGGATGTTTGAAAATGACAGAGCCCCGATAGGGGCGATAGAATGAAGGCAGTGACGGACGCGATGTTGATCTTTTCTTTCGCCCCTCCATGGCTCTTTGTCGCTATTTGGCTGACCCCGGGCTGCGCTGCGCTTGCCCGGGGCTATTATCTTTCGGCCCCTCCGGGGTCCTTATAAGCCTGAAGCCTGCCGTTGGGAGGCATCCTCAGGGCACCCGCTGTGTGAGTGGACCTTCACTCTTTCGCTTTGAATTGCGGCAAAAGTTCTAGTACGCCGATTCAACGCCGGATAGCCGGGCGTCTTCGGTGCCCGCGCTCATCATTCCCCTTGCCGCAGCCGACAGACGGCGGACGCCCTCCTCGATGCGCTCCACGGGCATGTGCGAGTAGCTGAGACGGAGGGTGTTCTCTTTGTTTCCCTTGGGGAAGAACGATCCTCCCGGAACGAAGGCGACATCAAGCTCCAGGGAGCGGCGCAGGAGTTCTCTCGCGTCCATGTGTGGAGGAAGTTCGACCCAGAGGAACAGTCCGCCGGACGGGCGGGAGAAACGCACACCTTTGGGCATCTCCTTTTCCAGCGCGCGTATCATGGCATCACGGCGCTCACGATAAACTGCGCGCATGCGTGACAGGCTTTTGTCGAAATCGAACATTTCCAAATACGCAGAGATCTGCATCTGGCACAGCGTGGAAGTATGCAGGTCGCTGCCCTGTTTGAGGATTACGTACTTCTCGTAGAGCGGGCTGCTCGCGGTGAGCCAGCCGATGCGCATTCCCGGACTCAGGACTTTTGAAAATGTCCCGATGTAGACGATATGTCCCTTGCTATCGAATGATTTGATGGGCGGGAGCGGCAGTCCCTCGAAACGCAACTCGCCGTAAGTATCGTCCTCTACGACGGCCACGGAATGCTGCGTGACAATCTCGGCGAAGCGGCGCCGCCGCTCCAGCGACCAGGTCGTGCCCGTTGGGTTCTGAAAATTTGGCACGACATAGATAAGCTTGACACGATCGCAGTATTGCAGCCGCCGTTCGAGCGCCTCCAGATCCATCCCCTCATCATCGGTCGGCACTTCCACCCAGCGAGGTGCGAACACCTTGAGAGCCGAGATGGCTCCAGTGTATGTGGGGCTTTCGCAGATCACGGTGTCTCCCTCATCGAGAAACAACTTACCAGTCAGGTCCAACGCCTGCTGGGCGCCGGTTGTGATCAGCACTTCCTCAACAGATGTCCGCACGCCGCCTCGAGCTGCCATACGGGCGACAAGCTTCTCACGGAGCGGCAGGTATCCCTCCGTGGTGGAATACTGAAGGGCCTGGGCGCCTTCTTCCTGAAGGACCCTGTGCGTCGCTTCTTCCAATTCCCTGATCGGGAGCAATTCAGGGGCAGGCAGGCCGCCTGCAAAGGAAATAATCTCGCTGCGCTGGGTAATCTTCAACATCTCCCGAACATCCGATGCCTTCAAGGCATCTATTCTCTGTGCCAACTGCAAAGCCATTCTTGACTCCTCGCGCCAAGCATCCACGTGCCGACCGGGAGAGCCGGCATCGGCTGCCGGCACGCTTAATGCGTCGATCCGAGAGTGGCGCCTTCTGTGCTCGCCGAACCGACGCTTCGTAATCTGGTACGCCGACCATTGTATTCGAAAAGACACCGCCAGTCACCGAAATCACCGATAGGGGGAGAATCTGGTGACTATCTCCGGTTTTTTTTGCTAACATCTGCGTTTTTTGAAGCAATCCCGCCGGGAAGGGGTGTGCGTGCCTCACAAAATTGATTACGCCGAGGTCGGTCTGATCGCCGGTCTTGAGGTGCATCAGCAGTTGCTGACCGAGCGAAAGATGTTCTGTCACTGTCCGGCCGGCTTCTATACCGAGACCCACGACGGCACAGTGCTCCGGCATATGCGCCCGACCCTGTCGGAGCTGGGCGAGTATGACGGTACGGCGCTGATGGAGTTCAAAACCAAGAAGAACATTATCTATCTTCTCCATCAGGGCAACGTCTGCACCTACGAGATGGATGACACGCCGCCGTTTCTCGTCAACCAGCATGCCGTCGACATCGCCATCGAGCAGTGCCTGATGCTGGGGTGTGACATTGTGGACGAGGTACACATTGCCCGGAAGCAGTACTTGGACGGCTCGATCCCTACGGGATTCCAGCGAACCGCCATCGTGGGGGTGAACGGCCGCCTGCCATTCCGCGGACGCGCGATTTCTGTCACACAGGTCAGTGTCGAGGAAGATTCGTGCCGCGAAGTCTCCGACAAGGGCCATCTGATCGTGTGGCGCACAGATCGGCTCGGAATGCCCCTGATTGAGACCGTTACCGGTCCGGATCTGAGAACTCCCGAGGAAGTGGAGGAAGCGATCCTGCTCATCGGCCGTGTATGCCGGTCGACCGGGCACGTGCGCGTAGGGATGGGAGCCAGCAGACAGGATGTGAACGTCTCCGTGCGCGGCGGCCGCCGCGTGGAGATCAAAGGCGTTCCCAAGGCAGGCTGGGCGCCCCGGCTGGTTCACAGCGAAGCGGTTCGCCAGGTAAATCTGCTGAAGCTACGGGACGAATTGCGCGCTCGTGGATTTACCGCTCCCAAAAGCATCGAGATCCAAAGTGCCGACGTGGTCGATTTATTTGCGGGTTCCGAGTACGCGCTCCTCCGCGCCGAGTCATGGGAGCAGCGAGCTAAAGAGGAGAAGCTGCGGCCCGCCTTCGAGCTTGGCGCTGGCCCGTTCATTGTCAGGGCAGCGCGATTGAAGGGTCTTGCGGGAACGCTCTCCTGGCCCACCCAACCCGGGCTTACGTTCGCGCATGAGCTGGCCGGAAGAGTGCGCGTGATTGCGGGACTTGATCAGGTCCCGATTCTCTTGAGCGGAGAAAAATGGCCCGACTACCGTGGCGCCCTTCATGATTTGCGGCGGGTGCGCGCCCGGCTGCATTGCGAGGAAGACGACGCGATCGTCGTGGTCTGGGGGCCTGAAGAGGATTGCATGACTGCCGTCAACGAAATCCGCCTGCGTTATGTCGATGCCACCGACGGCGTTCCCAATGAAACGCGCCAGCCTTTTGAAGACGGCGTTACGTACTTCGAGCGCATACTGCCCGGCCCCGACCGCATGTATCCGGACACGGACAGCCCTCCGACGCGTGTGACAGGTGATCGAGTTCAACGATTGAAGGCAGGTCTGTCCGAGGTTCCGTGGGACCGCGAGGCTCGATACGCCGCCGCGGGAATTCCACGGTCGACGATCCACTTTTTGATTCGGCGCGGCGGCGCCGCGATTGTGGACAGGGTTGTGGCCGAATGTGGGGCCGACCTGAGGCGCGCCGGCTACCTCTTCGGCGAGCGGCTCGTGGGCCTTCGCCGGGCCGGCGTTGAGGTCGAGAGAATCCCCGTGGAACGCTGGTGCGAGTTCTTCACGGCCGTGAAGGCGAGGCCGGTCCTGCTTGAAGCCTGGGAAATCCTCGCGCGCAGGATGGCAGCCCAGCCTGCGTACAGCTTAGATGCCATTATCAACGCGACGGGGCTCAATGCAGCCCCGGGTGCATGGCGCACGATGCTCCGTCAGCATATCGGGGAGGCGACTCGCGCGGCCTTTCGCAAGGAAGCCGACCTGGTGCACCGCCTTTCCATGGGTAGTTTGATGAGTGATCTGCTGGGCAAGGTGGCAGCCCTTGAGGTCTCAGCGGCGTTGCAGCAAGAGATCGAGGTGATGCAATGAACGCAGGCGCTCAAGACCAGCTCAAGGGTTATCGAGGCAGGGCGCGCGCGCGGCTTGCCGCTCTGGGAGTACGTGTCTGGAGCGAGGTGCGTCTCGTTAACGACGCCGGGAGCACTTTCGAGGGTGTGATCCTGCCGCGCAGCGAGACCTTGGATGATGAGCACGTCGTCATTAAGATGAAAAACGGCTACAACGTGGGTGTTCATGTGGACCGTATCGCTTCCGCCGAGGAACTCGGATACAAGGAAGCGATATACAAAATTCCCGAAAAGGAGTTCCCCACAAAGGCCACGCTGCCCCGTGTGACGCTGCTGGGTACGGGTGGGACCATAGCATCGAGACTCGATTATCGCACAGGCGCCGTCATCCCAGCGTTCACACCGGGAGAGCTGTACGGAGCCGTGCCGGAGCTCGCGGATATCTGCAACCTGACGACCAAAAAGCTTTTCGGCGTTTTTTCCGAAAACATGGCCAAGGAGCAGTACATCGCTCTGGCGCATGCAATCGGTGAGGAAATCGCCGCCGGCGTCGACGGCATCGTGATCGGGCACGGCACGGATACCATGGGTCACACTGCCGCCATCCTTTCCTTCATGGTGCAGGACTCGCCTGTGCCGATTGTGCTCGTCGGCAGCCAGCGTTCGAGCGACCGCCCTTCTTCGGATGCGGCGCTGAATCTCATTTACGCCGTGCGATCCGCCGCTTACGGCGACATTGCCGAAGTCCAGATCTGCATGTTCGGACCGACATCCGACCGTTACGGACTGCTGCATCGGGGAACGCGCACGCGCAAGATGCACAGTTCCTATCGAAGCGCGTTTCGCACCATCGGCGATGTGCCCCTCGCCATCGTCAGCCGCGACAGTTTCACATACATCAACAAGGATCACATGAAACGCAATCCGGAGCGCAAGGTGAGAATCGATGCGGTCTACGATGATCGCACGACCATCCTCTACTATTATCCGGGAATGCATCCTGACCTGATTGACGCGCTGATGGAAAAAGGCTACCGGGGCATCGTCATCGCCGGCACGGGGCTCGGCCATGTCAACAAGCCGCTCTATCCTGCGCTCAAGCGCGCGGTCGCGGAGGGCGTGAATGTCGTCATGACCGTCCAGACCCTTTGGGGATATGCTCAGATGTATGTGTACGACACCGGTCGCGATCTACTGGACTTGGGGATTATCCCACTGGACAACATGCTACCCGAGACCGCGCTCATGAAGTTGTCCTGGGTACTCGGACACACCAACGATCACGCAGAGGTGACTCGCCTCATGCGCCTGACGATAAACCACGAGATTACGCAGCGCGAGCCCCACAACGGCTACCTGATCATGCAGGGTGGACTTTCTGAAACCGAGGAATACATTCAAACGCACTGGAAGTAGCGCGGGAGTCTGGGAGGGAACTGCGCAATCCCTGGAAGGATCCACGCGGAGGCTCAGTCTTTGTTCGGGACGATCGCTTGGACTCTTGACAGCACCACGTTCATCCCTTCCATAAAGGGCTGCATCCAATTGATCTCGACCGGCGCATCGCGAATCAACGCGATCATGGTCTGGATCAGTTGCGCCGAGGAATCGCGATAACCTGTCAATTTCAGGTTCATTCTTACCCGCAGTGCTTCCTTCTCGGCTGGTTCGAGGTCCAGGTTCGATAGAGATTTGGTGCTGTCCTGGAACCGGTTAAGACTCGTTTCCAGGCAGGAGGCGGAAGTAAGAAACTGCGCGGCCGCCGCCGATCCGCCCTGCTTCAGATCTATCAAGCCGAGGTAATGGTAGGCGTAGCAGTTTTTCCCTTGTTTCGCGGCGATCCCGAAGTCCGTCTTGGCTGCGTCCAGCTGGCTGGCATTGTAATAGAGAAGACCCGATAGATAGTTGATCTCCTCCGCTTGTGGTAAATCGTGCTTTGCGAGGTCGATCAGTTCGCGCGCGCGCGCCGGATCCTTCATCAGATGGTGGTTGTACGCCTGGTAGTAGTAGGCTTCGCCGCGATAATACTGGATGCTGTTCGCACTGACCCGGCCGCGCCGACTGAGATCGCTTGCGAGCATCTGATCGAGGACGCGGTTCGAATCCTCGTAGCGATCGAGGCTATGCAGGCTTGCTCCTTTGCCGTACAAAGCCCCTGTGTTCAGCGGATCCCACTGGAGTGCGGCCTCGTATCCTTTAAGGGCATTGGCATAATCCTCGAGCGTGAAATAATAGATGTTTGCCAGGCCATTGAGCGCCCGGGTGTAATCGGGTATCAGATCCAGAGCTTTTGAAAAGGCCTCTCGCGCCTGTTTGATTTGATTGGCTTGAAAGGTGAGCTCTCCCAGGAGTTCCCACGCCTCGGCGAAATCCGGGGTTTGCGCTGTCGTCCGCGCGAGTGCGGTCCTCGCAGGGCTGAAATTCAGATATGTAAACAGGGGAGTGTCCTTGTATTTTGCGGATAGCTGGTTTTTGAGGTCGTCATACTTGGGGTCGGAGCCATAGGTCCTGGCGTGCAGCATGAAAAAGTAAGCATCCAGAGGGGATGTATCCACATTAAGCACGGATGGATCCACCCTTTTCAGGCGCTCGGCTGCGGCAGCGGGCCCGGCAGCATAACCTTGGGCCAGATCGCAAAGCGCTTGCTTGCGCGCGTCGGTCACGTCCTCGCAAATGAAGTTGACATCCGCCTGCATGGTAGGGCAGGCAATGTCCTCGTCGATCTCTCTGGTCATGCGCAGAAGCTTTGTGAGAGCCAGCTTGTCACGGATCTCCTGCCGCGCCGCCAGCCGATAAGCCTGTGTATACGCAGCCTCCGCGCGGCGCCAGGCAAAGAGGTGCATTGCCTGAACCATCGTGTCTCCCTGGGACACGTATTCCTGAATCAACTCCTCAGGGACTGGAGGGCCAAAAGACCCCATCACGGGCTGCGGTTTGGCGCGGCATGCAAGAGTGACTGCTGCAAGAGTGGAGGCGACTGCAATCCGTGAAACCCAATTGCCAAGGCGCATCGGTTCTCCTGTGCTTTTTCCGACGGGTCTACGTGCTAAACATTTAGTACTTACACCTCAAGCATGTCAAGCGAAATCCCTACGACTCAGGATTTGATTTCTGGAGTTTGAAGCTTATCTTATGGATTACGGCCATGCAGATGGTAATGAGCTGGCTCGAGGAGATCCAGGTGCTTGGATTCAGAAAATGGCGCAGACAGCGGCTGCGCGCAAGCGAGATGCCTCCTGCATGGCTTGCGATCATGGAGCGGAATGTTCCTTATTATGATCTATTGCCTCGGGAGCAGAAGCGCCAGCTTCAGGGACTGACACAGATCTTTCTTAAGGAGAAGTATTTCGAAGGCTGCGGCGGGCTGGATCTCACGGACGAAATCAAAGTGACCATTGCCGCGGAAGGCTGCGTCCTGTTGCTCGGCAGGGCGACTGACATCTATCCCAAGCTACGCTCCGTTCTTGTATATCCGCACGCCTATGTTGCCGAAGTCGCCGACAGGCAGCCGGATGGGACCGTTGTCGAAGGTTGGCAGGGACGTCTCGGCGAATCCTGGATGCAGGGCTATGTGGTGTTGTCGTGGAAGAATGTTTTGCGAGACATTGCCCGCACGCATGAGGGACGCAACGTGGTATTCCATGAATTCGCGCATCAGCTTGATAACGAGTCGGGAAGGTCGGAAGGTGCGCCCCTCTTGCCGGAGAGTTCGATGTACGCCGACTGGGCTCGTGTCTTGGGAGCCGAATATGATTCGCTTTGCGACAGTGTCGAACGAGGTGAGACGACCTTTCTGGATCCCTACGGGACCGTCAGCCCGGCGGAGTTTTTTGCCGTGGCCACCGAGTTCTTCTTCGAGCTGCCGGTGGAAATGGAACAGCGGCACGCGGAACTCTATGAGCAGTTGAAGCGGTTCTACAAGCAAGACCCGGCGCGCTACAGGCAACGGGCGAGGTGCGCGGACGGGCCTATTTCCTAGAGATGACGATCGCATCGGAGACCGGGCGCTCCTTGGTTGTATCCGAAGGCGAATTTGCGATGCTGCCCTGATAGTAAAGGGTTGAGGAACCGCCTCCGTCCAGATTGAGTGCGTCCACGCAATCCAAAGACAAGAGCAGGGTGCTCAATTCCCTGAGACTCATCCCCACGGAAAGCGTGGGCTGACGCCCGTCGACCACGACGAACACCCAGGTGCCATTGGGGCGAAGGCCGACGGCAGTTCGGGGATGCTTGTCCGCGGCGAAGCCTGGCGGCATCTTTTCCTCGTTGGACTCAAAGGCCAGGCGCCGGTCGAGAAACAAAGCAGGCATGCCCCCCACGATGAAGTCCATTGCTTGCCAATTCCATGTTGCCGGAGACAAGGAATTCGATCCCATCCGGATCTGTCAGCGTGCTCCGGTGGAAGGCCCAGTTATAGAGGATTGCTTCGGAAGCGCCGCGCGGCCTGTTGATGCCGTCTATGAGAAACGTGCTGCCTCCGGCTTGCAGCTTCCATTTCATTTTCAGGCGGCCGATCCCTGCCGTTTCGCCACCACGTGACCACCCGATGGCTCCTCGGAGTTCCGCAGGATCAGAAAACCAATGTTGCTGGATTTTCAGGATTCCATCCGGTTCGCCGTCGTAGCGGCCGCCAATCCGGAAAAATCCTGCGTTTACCGCCGCAAGAGCGCCCTTGCGTTGTGCCATGGACGATACAGTTTCGCGCCCCACGCCGTCATCCAGCGCACGCACCGCCTCGATTCGAAGCAAACGCGGATCCACCTCGAGAAGGTGCTGTTTTGACTGCGAAAGGGTCCAAGGTACGTGGACCTGGACCTGGACGTCGACTTGGACTATCTCGAGCTTGACGTTCACCAAGTCGCCGCCCGTTTCTTGCCGCATGCAGCGCCTGATGCTCATCGATAAACCCCCTGGCGAGGAAGTCCGCGAACTCATTCTATCCAGCGACAAGATGCTTTTTAAAATGTGCCGAGTACAAAAACGTCCAAGTCCAAGTATAGGTCGAAGTCCACGAGGGGACGCTGGCTTAGGCAGACGTCTATGGGTGTGAGTCCGGGCCGTGTAGTTGTGCCGCGCCCATTGTATACTGAGCACTCGTGAATAGGTCGTCCATGACTGTTCCTGCCATATCAATTCAAGGACTCACTAAACGGTACGGAAAATTAGTTGCCGTCAAGGATCTCAGCCTCACCGTGAACCAGGGTGAGATCTTCGGGTTTCTAGGGCTCAACGGCGCCGGTAAGACTACTACCATTCGCATCCTGCTGGATTTGCTGCGTTCCGATTCGGGATCTGCTGCTGTTCTCGGGTACGACTGCCGGCGCGAAGGATTGAAAGCACGATCCCTCATTGGCTATCTGCCCGGTGAGGTGGGGCTTTACGGGGACATGACGGGCGAGGAAGTGCTCGAACTGCTCAGCCGCCTGCGGCGCAAGCCGGCTTCCAGGGAATTCCGGCAGAGACTGCAGGAACGGCTGGATCTGCCTGATCACGACCTGCGCCGCAAGCTTCGGGAATACAGTACCGGGATGAAGCGCAAACTCAGTCTGATCCAGGCGTTTCAAAGCAATCCTCCACTTCTCATCCTGGACGAGCCGACCGAAGGTCTGGATCCTCTGATGCAGGCCTCGTTTTATCATCTGCTCGCGGATGCGCGCAGCCGAGGGAGCACCATATTCATGTCCTCGCATGTATTATCAGAAGTGGAACGTGTCTGTGAGCGCATAGGTTTGATTCGCAAGGGTGAGTTGGCGTTGCTTGCGTCGGTCGAGGACCTGCACAAGATGGCGCGCCGCAGGGTACGCGTTGTGTTTGGTTCGGATGTGGTTGCACCACCGCAGGGATTCCCGCCCGACTATGAGATTCTCGAGCTCATGCCACGATTCTGGCATTTGCGGGTTCAAGGAGCGCTGGGTCCCTTGATATCCGCGCTTGCCGGATTGCCTGTTCTCGACCTCGATGTCGAGGAACCGCGTTTGGAGGAAATCCTGATCCGGTACTATCGAGAGGAGAATCCGTGAGGGCGGGATTGGCGTTGTTTCTGCACTCCGCTCGCAGGGTGCGAACGCTGGTTCTTGTGTTGGCGGCATTGCTCGCCGGCGATCAGATCCTACTTGCGTTTGCGGCCAAGTCTCTGCGGGAGATGAACACCTTCGGGCAGCTTGCCGCGCTCGTTCCCGAGTTCCTGCGGCAGGTGCTGGGTCCGTCTCTGCTGACGCTGCTGTCTTTCCGCGGAATCGCTTGCCTGGGGTACTTTCATGTGGCTGTCCTCGCCGTGTTGATGGGACTGGCCATTTCAGTCAGCACCGAGCCTGCCGGCGAGGCCGAATCGCGTTTCGTCGATCTCATCCTCGCGCATCCTCTCGCGAGACACTGGGTGATCAGCCGGAGCGTGGTTTTGCTGGTTGCGTGCATCGCTTTTCTCTTGAGCGCGATGGCGCTCGGCACGCGCCTCGGGCTCTATTGGCTGGTCCCTGCCGAGCTCGCGCGAGCGACATTCCAAGTCATTCCCGAGCTCTGCCTTAATTTGGCCGCGCTTCTTCTTTGCTGGGGTGCGATTGCCCTGGTCATGGCATCGGTGGCCCGGCGCCGCAGCATAGCAAGCGCGTGCACGGCCCTGCTTGCCATGGTGTGCTACATGACGGAGGTCATCTCCCAAGTCTGGCAGCCCCTGAAAGCGGTGGCGCGTTACTCACCCTTTCATTACTACAAGTCTTTGAATCTGATCACGGGCTCTGCGGGCGCCGGCTCGGACATTCTGATTCTGGCCTGTGCCGCGTCGATGGGATTTGTCCTGGCATTTCTCTTGTTCAGGCGACGCGATCTGTGACAAATGGAGATTCCAGCGAGCGTGTCGCCGGGATGGTCCGTGTGCGGATGCGGCTCAGTAGCTGAATCGATCGAGTTTGACCTTGCCGCGGAAAAGCCAATAAATGCTCGCGGTATAAGCCAGCACCAGAGGCACGCCCACAATTGCGATGACGAGCATGATCCCAAGGGTTTTGGGAGATGAAGCCGCATTGTAAATGGTGAGACTATACTCCGGGTTGTTCGACGCGGCGACAATGTCGGGGAACATGTCGATGCCGAAGAGCGCCATCAGTGCAGCCATGGCCGCACAGGACGACAGGAACGCATAAAAATCGCGCCCGCGATGGATTTCCCTGGGAATATTGGCGATCGCCAGCATGTTTAAAAGCGCCATGCAAAACAGCACTGGATGAGCCTTGATCGCAACCACCATATGCGGCACATAGAGCAGAGTAGCCATGGTGGTGGTCACGTAACATATGGAAAAAAAGATGATGGTGTTGTTCACCCACCCACGGACCTTGTCATGCAATACCCCCTCTGTTTTCATGACCAGGTAAATGGCGCCGTGCATCATGAACAGTGCAACCGTGGTGATCCCTACAACCAGGGAATAGGGGTTCAGCAAGCCAAGGAAGGTTCCTGCAAACTCGTGGTCCGAGCGAAGCGGCACTCCCCAGGCAATGTTGCCGAGCGCAACGCCCAGCAGCAGGCTCGAAGCCACGCTGGTGACGCTGAAACTGACATCCCAGGTCCTGCTCCACCAGGCCATCGGCTGCTTGCTGCGAAACTCGATGGCCACGGCCCGGAAAATAAGCATGACCAGAAGCAGCACAAGCGCGAGATAGAAGCCTGAAAAAACCGTCGCATAGACATGAGGAAAAGCTGCAAACAGGGCGCCTCCGCCGGTAACCAGCCAAACCTCATTGCCGTCCCAGACGGGACCGATGGCGTTGAGCATGATGCGGCGCTCCTCGTCCTTTTTCGCAAACAGGTGCAGCGCCCCGACTCCCAAGTCAAAACCATCCAGGAGTGCGTATCCAGTCAGCAGAACTCCAACCAGTATGAACCAAATGGTGTTGAGGTCGTAGGTCATGATGACACCGCTCTGCCAGCTCTCTCACGATCTTCATCGGCCGGCCCTTTTTTGATTTTGTGATCCAGGAGGTAGATGAACAAGTTGAAAAGCAGGAGATAGACTGACGCGAAAAGGATCAAGGATGCGAGCGTTTCTCCTGCTCCTACCACTTTGGATGCGCCATCCCTGGTTCGCAGGAGGCCATAAACGATCCAAGGCTGGCGTCCGACCTCTGCCGAGAGCCATCCCAGTTGATTGGCAAGCTGCGGGAGGCCGACGGCACAAACTAAAACCCACAACAGCCAAGTTGTCTGAATCAGGCGACCGCGCATCCAATACAAGGCGCCAAGGAGGCTGATCGCGATGAGGGTCATCCCAATCGCCACCATTGCATGATACGTCTGAAATACGAAGTTCACGGGAGGGCGATCGTCGGGCGCAAATGCCTTCAAGCCGACGACAGGTTTTTGAGTGTCTCCCGAAATCAGCCAGCTCAACATTCCAGGAATGGCCACGGAAAACCCCACACGTTCGGAGCGTTCGTTCACCCATCCGAAAAGATGCAAGGCCGCCGGAGCGATCTCAGCATAGTGGCCCTCAAAAGCCGCCAGCTTCGCGGGCTGAGTGGCCGCCACACCCACGGCGCTCGAATGACCCGTGATGAGCTGCAGAAACGATGCAAACAACGCCACGATCAGCCCGATCTTCAGGGATGCTCTGGCAAATTCCGTGTGACGTTTCTTCAGCAGGTAAAATGCACTGACGCTGATGACCAGAAACGCGCCGGTCTGGAAAGCGGCTGACAGTACATGGCTGAGCCTGTCGAGCGTGGATGGATTGAAGACTACATCAAAAAAGGAGGTCACCTCAGCCCTGGGTCCCGAGGCTGTCTCGACGATGTGATATCCGGCAGGCGTTTGCTGCCACGAGTTGGCCACGATAATCCAGATGGCGCTGAAGATCGAGCCCAACGAAACCATGACGGTAGAGAAGAAATGCATTTTCGGGCTCACGCGATCCCAGCCGAAGAGGAGGATCGCCAGGAAACCGGATTCCAGGAAAAATGCGAAAATCCCCTCTGCCGCAAGCGCACTGCCGAACACATCGCCGACAAATCGTGAGTATGCCGCCCAGTTCATGCCGAACTGGAATTCCATTACGATGCCGGATGCGACTCCGATTGCGAACACCAGGCCGAAAATATTCACCCAGAATCGAGCCATCTGGTGATACAGCGAGCGCTTCGTGACGAGGTAAGATCCTTCCATTATGACGAGAATCAATCCCAGGCCAATCGACAGTGGCGGAAACAAGTAGTGAAAGCCGATCGTCAGGGCGAACTGCAAACGCGCCAACGTCAGGACGTTCATTGAAATCTCCCGTCTTTGTGCGATTCATTCCAAGCTGGTGCCCGCAGGGAAGAAGCCTGACGAAACCTGCATGCCGCAGCTCGATTCAGGAAGCGTTATACGTCAGGTGCAATGGGAAGGCAAGCAGCCATGTGGAGCGCAAACTGAGGTAGGCCGCGCCAACCATTTGCCGGCCCGGCCGCCGGTGATTCTACGGACCCTCGCAAGCATGCGAGGCATCACTGCCGTCTCAATGTGAAGACTTGGAGTTACTGTTTAGCCACGCCCTAAAAGCAAAAGGGCTTAACAGTTACGACTCGGAAATGGTGTGGTGGTTTGCCGCCAGCAGACGGACGCGCTGGACCTGTTGGCGCGCCGATTTTGCGGACCTCGCATGTCCGCAAAGGAGAAAACAATCATGCGCTTCTTGAAAGCAGGCGACAGCGGCGACGAAGCTGGCTTGTGGATCGTCGTTCGCGAGGAGAAGGAAGGCCTGGCCCCGGTTGTATTGGGTAACTGCGTAATCGTCCGGATGGTCGGAGCGCGTGCGAATGCGCAAAGCGCGATCCAAATGCCTGAGTGCGCGGCGGGCGCAACGGCAC
>Ga0187882_1002737_pt1 | contig 15804 bp, 15 predicted proteins | sample June2016WEW_19_1_3_FD_132991 | JGI IMG/M metagenome (GOLD analysis project Ga0187882, IMG submission 132991) | Peatland microbial communities from SPRUCE experiment site at the Marcell Experimental Forest, Minnesota, USA - June2016WEW_19_150 | ecosystem: Environmental > Terrestrial > Soil >...
AACTGGCCGCCATAGGCCGCCGCCTGGCGAGCTTAACAATATCTTAATAATGATGACAGAGGATGCCTGCCGTGTTTGTCGAATACGTTCGGTGGAGGCTTGCCGATGAGCGCTAAGATACTTGTGGTGGACGATGAGGAGTCGATCGTCAAGCTCGTTTCCTTCAATTTGAGCAAAGAAGGATTTCAGACCATCGCTGCCCGGGATGGCAACGAGGCCTGGGAGGTCATCCAGCGGGATAAGCCCGACCTGATCGTTCTGGACGTGATGCTGCCGGAGATGGACGGTTTTTCCCTGTGCCGCCTGCTGCGGCGGGAGGGGTCGACCATTCCGATCCTGATGCTTACTGCCAAGGACGAGGAGATCGACAAGGTGCTCGGCCTGGAGATCGGGGCGGACGACTATCTGACCAAGCCCTTCAGCCCCAGGGAGCTGGTGGCCCGGGTGCGGGCGATCCTGCGCCGCTCCGGGGAGAATGACCACAGCCAGGAAGAGAGGCTGGAGTTCGGCGACCTGGTGGTTTTCCCCGGGCGTTACGAGGTGGACCTGCACGGCGCCCAGTTATTCCTCACCCCCAAGGAGTTCGAGTTGTTGCTCCTGCTGTGCCGCAGCGCCGGCCTGGTTTTGAGCCGGGAGTACATCCTCCAGAAGCTGTGGGGCTATGATTTCTACGGTGACACCCGGGTGGTCGACGTGCACATCAGCCACCTGAGAGAGAAGATGGAGGGAGACCCGGCGCACCCCCACTACATTAAAACCGTGCGGGGAGTGGGCTACAAGTTTCAGACCACCTCTCAGGAAAGCAGAGGAGCCTGATGCGCCGGATCACCCAGAGGCTTACCCTCGGCTATATCTCCTATATGTGCGCCTCTCTGGTGATCCTGGGCGGCTTGCTGACTTATTTTTTGTGGAGCAGCCAAGGCCTCCTGCTCCAGGTCTGGCAATACCTGCTCGGCTTACTCGGTCTGGTCCTGTTGAGCGGGACACTGCTGGGCATCTTCCTGGCGGGCGGGATACGCAGACCGCTGGCGGAGATCAGCGCCGTCGCCCGGCGCATCGCTGCCGGGGACTGGGAGGCGGAGGTGCGTCATCCCACCGGCGACGAGATCGGGGAGCTGGCCCTGGCCCTCAACGCTATCTCCGGCGCCATCAGGGAGAAGTCGCGCCAGTTGACGGAAAGCAAGGGCCGTTTGGAAGCAGTCCTGGCTAACATGGAGAGCGGCGTGGCGCTGTTTGACCGCAGCGGGCGGATAGATCTGGTCAACCCTTCCGCTGAGCGCATCCTGGGCATCAGCAAACAGGATGCTGCCGGCCGGACCTACGTGGAGACGCTGAAAAACTACCCCCTGATCCGGATCATCGACGAGGTGCTCAGGTCCGGCAAGACCCAGAGCGGAGAGATCGCCCTGATCTTTCCTGCGGAGCGGATCCTGGAGGCGCACGCTGCTCCGGTCTTCGGGGAGTGGCAGGAGCCCCGGGGAGCGGTCCTGGTGCTGCACGACATCAGTGAGATCAGGCACCTGGAGCGGGTGCGGGCGGAGTTCGTAGCCAACGTCTCCCATGAACTGAAGACACCGGTCACCGCGGTCAAGGGATTTGCAGAAACCCTGCTGGAAGGAGCGCTCTACAACTCCCGGGCCTGCGAGGAGTTCGTCAGCATCATCGGAGAGGAGGCGGAGCGCCTGAACCGCCTCATCAACGACCTGTTGAGCCTCTCCCGGATCGAGTCCCGGGAGTTGAAACTGCAGTTGGAGCCGCTCGAGCTGGGGCCTGAGATCAAGCAGATCGTGGACAAGATCAAGCCGCGGTTTCAGAAGAAGGAACTCGCCCTGGGCGTGACGGTGCCCGGCCACCCGGTGGTGGCGCTGGCCGACCGGGACCGGCTGGAGCAGGTGCTGCTGAACCTGCTGGAGAACAGCCTGATGTATACGCCTTCCGGTGGGCGGGTAGAGGTGGGAGTCCAGGAGGAACAGGGCATGGTGGTGGTGAGCGTCAGGGACACCGGGATCGGCATTCCCCCGGATGACCTGCCCCGGATCTTCGAGCGCTTTTACAGGGTCGACCGCGCCCGCAGCCGCAAGCTCGGAGGCACCGGGCTCGGGCTGGCAATCGTCAAGCACATCGTGGAAGCCCACGGCGGACGGGTCTGGGTGGAGAGCGAACTGGGCCAGGGCTCCACGTTCTACTTCACCATAAAAAAAGTAATGAGTAATGAGTAATGAGTAATGAGTAATGAGTAATGAGTCTAAAAAGAAGAAGTGATGAGTATGTTCATCACTCATCACTCCGGAAGGGGAGTGTCGTGGAGGGATGGTGACTCTGCTGACCAGAGACTTATACCAGTTGAAAGCTGGCGCCCCGGCGAGCTATTCGAGACCCAAGTTCGAGGTCCGCAACCTGGACCTGTTTTACGGGGCCAACCACGTGCTGCACAACATCCAGTTGGAACTGGTCGAGCACCAGGTGTCCGCCCTGATCGGCCCCTCGGGCTGCGGCAAGTCCACCATACTGCGCACTCTCAACCGGATGAACGATCTGATCCCGGGTGTGGTCATCAAGGGGCAGGTACTGCTGGACAGCGAGGATATTTACAATCCTTGCGTCGATGTGGTAAACTTGCGCAAACGGGTGGGCATGGTCTTTCAGAGGCCGAACCCCTTTCCCATGCCTGTTTTTGAAAACGTGGCCTACGGGCCGCGCCGGCATGGCCTCAGGGACCGGTACCGCCTGGCGGAGATCGTGGAGACGAGCCTGAAAAAGGCCGCCCTCTGGGATGAGGTCAAGGACCAGCTCTTCAAGTCGGCGCTGCACCTCTCCGGCGGCCAGCAGCAGCGGCTGTGCATCGCCAGGGCCCTGGCCGTGGAGCCGGAGGTGCTGTTGATGGACGAGCCTTGTTCTGCCTTGGACCCGATCTCCACCACGAAGATCGAGGACCTGATCGACGAACTGAAGCGGGACTACACCATCGTCATCGTCACCCACAACATGCAGCAGGCCGCACGGGTATCGCACTTTACCGCCTTTCTCCTGAACGGCTCGCTGATCGAGTTCGGCAGGACCGACAAGCTATTCACATATCCTGAAAACAAGGAGACTGAGGATTATATCACTGGACGGTTCGGTTGAAAACGCACGCAACCAGGGGGAGGGGGTAGGCTTGGTAACGCGCAAGTCTTTTCACGAGCAGTTGGATGAACTGCAGCAGGACGTCTTGACGATGGGCACGATGGTGGAGCAGGCCATCTTCAACGCGGTCAAGTCGCTAAAAGCCCGTGATGAGAGCCTGGCCCAGCAGGTCATCGACGGGGACGACACCATCGACGATTTTCAGGTCCGGATTGAGGATGACTGTATCCGGCTGCTGGCCTTACAGCAGCCGATGGCCAGCGACCTCCGGGTGATCAGCGCCGTCCTGAAGATCGCCAACGACCTGGAGCGGATAGCTGACCATGCGACGGATGTGTCCAAGGTAACCATCCGCATCTCCGGCCAGCCTCTGATCAAGCCCCTGATCGATATACCCAGGATGGCCGAGATTACCCAGAAGATGCTGCGGATAAGCCTCGATGCCTTTATACGCCGCGACGACTCCGAGGTAGAGCAGTTGATCGATTGCGACCATGAGGTAGACAGCCTCTATAACCAGATCTTCAGGGAATTGCTGACCTTCATGCTGGAAGATCCCCGGACGATCAGGCAGGCCACCCATCTCCTGTTCGTGGGCCGGCATTTGGAGCGCATGGCGGACTACTGCACCAACCTCGGCGAGGCGGTATACTTCATGGTCAAGGGAGAGCGCAAGAATCTCAACATTTAGGTGTCAGACACCAAAGTTATTAAGTTAGACATTTATCACAGATGACTACCCGCTCTAATACCCCCGCTTCTCCAAAGCGGTGGGCGCCCGTATCCGGGCTAACGCCCGGCCTGAGAGAAAACGGGCACACAGGTAAGAGCGGCTACGTAACTGTATTAACGAGTTACCCGATGGCTAACCGCCACCAGACTCCCACTGAAGTGGGAGCTAAGTGGCGCTAAGCCCCTGGATCAGTGCAACTAAGGCTTCCGCCTTCGCGGGGTACCCGACCCAGAGGGTACCCCGGCCGGCTCGGCGCAAGCCAAGTTTTACTGATAAGCTTCAGTGGGGGGAAGGCAATCCCCCACTGAAGCCAAGAACTTGTTGAACCCCACCATCGAGAAGGTGGGAATTAGAAAAAAGGTGCGATCATGCTATCATCCATGTCCTATGACGAAGCGCTGGACTTCCTGGTCGGCCTGACTAAATTCGGTTTCAATTTCGGACTGCAGCGGATCGAATGCCTGTTGCAGCTCCTGGGAGACCCGCACCGGAAGCTGCGGGTGATACACATCGGCGGCACCAACGGCAAGGGGTCGACCGCCATGATGACGGCTTCGGTCCTGGATGCCGCCGGTTACCGGGTGGGTCTGTTCACCTCGCCCCATCTCGACAGTTACACCGAACGCTACCTGATCAACCGGGTTCCGATCAGCGAGCCGGAACTGGCTGAGCTGATCTCCAGGGTGAGGCCGCACCTGGAGCAGATGGTGCGGGACGGGCACGAACACCCCACCGAGTTCGAGGTCTGCACCGCCATCGCCTTCCTGTACTTTTCCGAGGAGCAGGTGGACTTCCTGGTGCTGGAGGTCGGCCTGGGCGGCGCCATCGATTCCACCAACATCATCCCCACCCCCCTGGCGGCGGTGATCACCAACGTCGCCTTCGACCACATAGACTACCTGGGCAACACCATCAAGGATATAGCCACAGTCAAGGCGGGCATCATCAAGCAGGGCGGGTATGCGGTCACTGCTGCCTTTGACCAGGAGGCCCTCGATGTGATCATGGCCCGGTGCCGCGAGGTGGGCGCTTCTCTGCTGCGGGTCGGTGTCGACCTTGGCTATGAGTTGATCGAGTCCACGCCCTCCGGGACGAGCTTCAACCTGCGCAGCCCATGGGGGGACTACCCTGCTCAATGGGCGCCCCTGGCCGGTCAGTACCAGGCGATCAACGCCGCCACCGCCCTCGGAGTGATCGAGGTGCTGCGCAGGCGCCACGGCGTGCAGATTACCGCGGAGCAGATCAGGGCGGGTCTTGCCGCCGCCAGGTGGCCGGCCCGGCTGGAACTGCTGTCCGAGAGTCCGGCGGTCCTGGTGGATGTCACCCACAACCACGACGGCTCCCGGAAGCTGCGGGAGGCCCTGCAGGAGATCTACCATTACCGGCGGTTGATCCTGGTGCTGGGGATGCTGGGGGACAAGGAGCGGGAGAAAGTGGTGGGCGAGTTGGCGCCGCTGGCGTCGTTGGTGGTGATCACCAAGCCGAACAGCCCGCGGGCCGGGGACTGGGAACTGCTGGCGACCGAGGCCCGCCGCTACGTGGACCACGTGCTGCAGGTCGAGGAGATCACTGCCGCTGTGGATGCCGCCCTCAAAGAGGCCGGCTGTGAGGACCTGGTCTGCGTCACCGGCTCCTTCTACATGGTGGCCGAGGCCAGAGCCTACCTGCGCCGCAAGCTGCAGATCAGCGGGAAGACTTTAGCAGTATCCGGAACTGCCACAGCCATACCAGTAATCCAACAGTTGCAGTCTAAAAGCACTTCATAACTATGTATTTATGATGCAGTGGTGTTTCACCAAATAATAAAAAATATCTCCCCAAGGTATTGACAAGGGTATGTTCTTGTGCTGCTCGTGAGTGTTGTTGCCGGCTAAATTTGCCAAAGATAGAGATGGGTGATATAATACATGTCGCACAAAGGAGTGTGGAAATAATTTGTTATCCTTCAACCAACTGGATTTAAGCGATCCAGTCCAGCAAGCGCTTAACAACATGGGCTTCGAGGAGACTACCCCGATCCAGGAGTTGGCCATTCCCGTCGCCATTGAAGGCAAGGACCTGATCGGACGCGCCCTGACAGGGACCGGTAAAACTGCAGCCTTCGGAATTCCCATGGTGGAACGGTTCAGCGCAGATCGGGATCAAATCCAGGGAATTGTGATCGCCCCGACCAGGGAATTGGCGGTCCAGGTGGCCGAGGAGCTGAATAGAATCGGCCAGTTTAAGGGAATCGCGGCCCTGCCCATTTACGGGGGCCAGGATATCGAGCGCCAGATCAAGGCTCTCCACAAGCGTCCGCAGATCATCGTGGGCACACCCGGACGCCTGTTGGACCACTTGCGGCGCCGCACTATCCGCCTGCAGGCGATCGAGGTATTGGTTCTGGACGAAGCCGACGAGATGCTGAACATGGGATTCATCGAAGATATTGAAAGGATCCTGGAGGAGGTCCCCAAAGAGCGGCAGACCATGCTCTTTTCAGCCACCATGCCGCTGCAGATCCAGGAGATTGCCCAGCGGTTTATGAAAGAGCCGGTGATGATCGGGGTCAAGGCCAAGGAACTGACGGTGCCCAGCACCGAGCAGTACTACATGGAAGTGTACGAGAACAAAAAATTTGACGTGCTGTGCCGGGTACTGGACATCCAGTCGCCGGATCTGGCCATAGTCTTTGGCCGCACCAGGCGGCGGGTGGGTGAGCTGGCAGATGCGATGGACAAGAGGGGATATTTGGCGGAGGGGCTGCACGGGGACCTGTCCCAGCCCCAACGGGATACGGTGATGCGACACTTCCGGGAAGGAACCATCGACGTGCTGGTGGCCACTGACGTGGCCGCCAGGGGGCTGGACATCAGCGGGGTAACCCACATCTACAACTTCGACATCCCCCAGGATCCGGAGGGCTATGTGCACCGGATCGGCCGGACGGGGCGCCTGGGCAGGCCGGGGCAGGCGCTCACCTTCGTCACGCCCCGGGAGATCGATTACCTGAGGGTGATCGAGTCCGTCATCAGTCGCAAGATCGTGAGGAAGCCTGTGCCCACCAGTACTGAGGCAGTCAGCGGCCTGCAACGGATAACCATGGAGAAGCTGCTACAGATGGCGGAATCACCGGAAATTGAGCAGTACCGTGGATTTGCCCGGGAAATGTTGGAGGAAACCGATTCGGTAACCCTGTTGGCTGCTGCCCTGAAAATAATCACCCGGGAGCACGATACCACCCCGATCCAACTGACTGAAGAAGCGCCGCGCCGGATGAAGAAGCCGAGAGCCGTAGCACCTCGCAGCGCAACGTCTCCCCAAAAAAAATACGCCCGGGGCAGCGGAGGCGGTCGTAAAGAAAGCAGTCATCGGAGCCGAAGCCAATATAAGCAGAGTTTTTAGCTTCAGGGGGAGTCTCTATCGATGTTGGAGAACCTCCTCCTCCTCCGCATCCGGGCTGCGCCCGGCCTGAAGAATGCGGAGCACAGGCAACCTCGAACCCCGATAAGTGGGGGTGGCGGCTGCAAGTGATACTCTGCGGGCTTTAGCGCCGGGCATACGACATCAGATAGGTGTTGCATTTTTCCAGGTTCCAGCCTATAATAAATAAAATTAAATCTGTAAAATCCATGAAGGAGAAAAGTAGGCCGAACCCAGCCCGTCAGGGAGGGAGCGCCGTTGACTGTGAGCGCTTCCGGGAGATGGACGGTCGAAGTTCGCTCCGGAGATGCCGGCTGAAACCGCTGTTGGCGGCAAGTAGGCAGGGCCGTAAGCTCCCGACGTTACACGGGGAGGGTATCGGAACCAGGTTCCTGTACCCGGCGATGAGTGAGCCCGGAATATTCAATCCGGGCTAACCAGGGTGGTAACACGGCAGGCAAACGCCTCTCGTCCCTAGCGGGCGAGAGGTTTTTTGACGGGCGCCATCACCGGCCGGCTTACGGAACCGGGATTCCTGTACCTTGAATGAGGTGGGCCGTTGTCCGGCCAACCAGGGTGGTACCGCGGAAGCTCGCTGCTTTTCGTCCCTGCAGGGGAGAGCAGCGGGCTTTTTTCGTTATAATAACGTTTTTTAATGAAGGAGGAACGAGCGATGGTTGTGGTAATGAAGTTGTCGGCGGGAGAGGCAGAGGTGGCGGCGGTCCGTCAGCGCCTGGAGCAGTCCGGTTTTCAGGTGCATTTTATCCATGGGGTGAAGCGCCTGGTGATGGGCGCGGTAGGAGACGGCAGAGCGGTTCCGGGGGTACTGGGCCTTGAGGCCTTACCGGGGGTGGAGAGGGTGGTTCCAATCATGAAGCCGTACAAGCTGGTCAGCCTGGAGGCCCGGGAAGAGGGGAGCCGGGTGGGAGTAAGGGACGCTCTCTTCGGGGGGAGCAAACTGGTGGTGATTGCCGGGCCCTGCGCTGTGGAGAGCCGGGAGCAGTTGCTGGAGGCGGCATCCCAGGTGTGCAAGGCAGGGGCCGGGCTGTTGCGGGGCGGCGCCTTCAAGCCTCGCACCTCGCCCTACAGCTTCCAGGGCCTGCAGAACGACGGCCTGAGGCTGCTGGCCGAGGTCTCAGCGGAGACGGGGTTGCCCACGGTGACCGAGGTGATCGACGAGCCCAGCCTCGATCTGGCGTTGGAGTTTGTGGACATGGTGCAGATCGGGGCCAGGAACATGCAGAACTTCAGCCTGCTGCGGATGGCGGGGCGCTCCGGAAAGCCGGTCATCCTCAAGCGCGGCCTCTCCGCCACCGTCGACGAGTGGTTGATGGCGGCGGAATACATCGTCTCCGAGGGCAATGACCAGGTGGTGCTCTGCGAGCGCGGCATCCGCACCTTCGAGAACGCCACCCGCAACACCCTCGACCTCAGCGCGGTCCCCCTGGTGAAGGAACTGAGCCACCTGCCGGTGATCGTCGACCCCAGCCACGCCACCGGGGTACGGCGCCTGGTGGCGCCCATGGCCCGGGCAGCGGTGGCCGCCGGCGCTGACGGCTTGATGGTGGAGGTGCACCCGGACCCCGCCAGGGCGCTGAGCGACGGCCCCCAGTCCCTGAGTCCTGCCGAATTCTCCGTCTTGATGAAAGAGATCCGGGCGGTGGCGGCAGCAGTGGGGAGAAGCGCCTGAGGAGGTGGATATAATTGCAGACACCGGAAGACGCGATCGAGATTCAGATATGGCACGCAAGCGGGCTACTTGGTACGGGGGATGGTAAAGGGGACGATTCCCCGCCCTGCTGGAAGACACAACTGGGATTCAGATATGGCACGGAGGTGGGCTGTAATGAGTGAGTCAACATACCGGATCGGCTATCTGGGGCCGCGGGGCACCTTCTCTGAGCAGGCGGCGCGGGTGCTTCTGGACGGTCGGGAGGGTGAGTGCATGCCCAGCGATTCCCTGGAGCAGGTGCTGGGCAAGGTGGCCTCGGGCGAACTGGATGAGGGGATAGTGCCGGTGGAGAACTCCAGCGAGGGAGCGGTGGGGGCCACCCTCGACCTGCTGGCCCTGCATTATGATCTGGCGGTGCGGGGCGAGTTGGTGCTGCCTGTCTCCCACTGCTTGATGGCCCGGCCGGGGGTGAGGATAGCCCAGGTGGAGCGGGTGCTGTCCCACCCCCAGGTTCTGGCGCAATGCCGCAAATTCCTGCAGCAAAAGCTTCCCCGGGCCCTGCCCGTCGAGTGCCCCAGCACGGCTGCGGCGGCGGCCCAGGTAGCGGACTGCAACAACCCCTGGGCGGCGCTTGGCTACAGCCTTGCGGCAGATAATTACGGCTTGGCGGTGCTCGAGCCCGAGGCCAACGACTGCCCGGAAAACTCTACCCGCTTCTGGGTCATCGGCCGGGAGCCGCTTAGCAGCCCAGGCGCCGGCGCCAAGACCTCCATCGTCTTCAGTATCAGGGACCGGCCCGGCGCCCTGTACCACATCCTCGGAGAGTTTGCCAGGCGCGGCCTCAACCTGACCCGCATCGAGTCCCGGCCGGCCAAGAAGAGGCTGGGCGACTACCTGTTCTTCATCGATTTCATGGGTCCCACCGGTTTGCCACAGGTGCAGGATGCCCTGGCGGGAGTCGGTTTCCGGACCCTGTTCCTCAAGGTGCTGGGATCATACCCGTGTTTGAACCCGGAAGTGGTTGACGCCGGCTAGCTTTAAACAGTATAATTATGACATCAGAAAATAGCAATCCTTTCGTCTCTGAGCGAAAGGATTTGCTTTGTTCGGGAGTGCGTGAAGATTGGAACTCAAAGTCTACAACACTTTGACCAGGAAAAAAGAACAGTTTGTGCCGAGGCAACCCCATCATGTCAGGATGTATGTCTGCGGGCCGACAACCTATAACTTCATCCATCTGGGCAACGCCCGCGCCCTGGTGGTGTTCGACACCATCAGGCAATATCTGATCTACCGGGGTTTCCGGGTTACCTACGTCCAGAATTTCACGGACATCGACGACAAGATCATCAACCGGGCTGCGGAGGAGGGGGAAGATCCCTCTGCCCTGGCCGCCCGGTACACCCGGGAGTACTTCCGGGACGCAGACGCTCTCCGGGTGATGCGTGCGGACGTCCATCCCAAGGCCACCGAGCACATCGAGGAGATGCAGGAGATGGTGCGCGGCCTGCTGGCCAGGCAAGTGGCCTACACCCTCGACGGGGATGTCTATTTCTCGGTCCGCAAGTGCCCCGGGTACGGCAAGCTGTCCGGGCGCACCCTGGAAGAGATGCGGGCCGGGGCGCGGGTAGAGGTTGACGAGCGCAAACAGGACCCGCTGGACTTTGTGCTCTGGAAGGCTGCCAAGCCGGGCGAACCGTACTGGGACAGCCCCTGGGGACCGGGCCGGCCGGGCTGGCACTTGGAGTGCTCGGTGATGTCGATCAAGTACCTGGGATTCGGGTTCGACATCCATGGCGGTGGCAGCGACCTGATCTTTCCCCATCACGAGAACGAGATCGCCCAGGCGGAGGCCTACCAGGGGGACTCTCCCTTTGCCCGTTACTGGTTGCACAACGGTTTTGTGACTGTGAACGAGGAGAAGATGTCCAAATCACTGGGCAACTTCTTCATCGTCCGGGACCTGCTGCAGGCATGGCCGCCGGAGGTGCTGCGCTTCTTCCTGCTGTCGACTCACTACCGCAGCCCCCTGGACTACGGCGCCGAGGCCCTGGACCTGGCCCGCCGCAGTTTCAGCCGCCTGCGCAACACCCTGGAGTTGATCGATGAGATCACCGGGGGGCATGACGTGGTGCCTGCCGGCAGGCTCTCCAGGGAAGCGGGGGACTTTCGCCACCTGGTGCTGGCCCGGGTGGCGGAGTTCGAGGATGCCATGGACGACGACTTCAACACCGCACTTGCCCTGGCCGCCCTGTTCAACCTTGGCCGGGATGTCAACAGCTTCATCAACCGGGACGATTTCGTCCAGACCCCGGCGGTGGTGCACATTCTGATCCACGTCAGCCGCTACTTCAATTCACTGCTGGGTGTGCTCGGCCTGATTCCCGGAGAGGGCCGGGACCTGGGAGGGGAGTACGCCGCCCAGTTGCTGCAGGTCATCACCGATCTGGCGCCGGGTGACCGGAACCTGCTGCCGGAAGGACTGCCCACCGAACCCAGGGCGCTGCTGGACCTGCTGCTGCAGGCGCGGGAGGCGGCACGAAAGCAGAAGAACTACCGTCTGGCCGACCGGTTGCGGGACGAGCTGCGGGAGATGGGGATCCTGATCGAGGATACGTCCCGGGGAGTGCGCTGGCGTTTGGTGTAATGAGAAGTGAGAAGCGAGCGGGTGCCCAGCACTCAAACTGAGGTTTTGCATTGCAATATATTGTGTCAGGAATATCCGTTGAGTGCTGGGCTCGGAAGTGAGATATGGAAGGTATTGGCAGGCTCTGAGCTTCGCTCGGGCTGAAAGCACGCCTGCACTTCAGCTCCGCCAATACCTACAAGATCCCACTTCTAACCTCTCACCTCACACTTCCCAATAAGGCTGGTGAGCAGTATGCATGTGGAACTGGTAGCCTATACCCCGGAGCCGGAAGCGACCGTCGCCCTGGCGGCGCGCCTCTGCTATTCCGCCCGGGGGGTCACCGAACTGAGAGACAACCTGAGCCGCAGCGAGGTTGATTCGCTGCTGCGGCACCTGGTGGCGGTGGGACACCTCTCTCCCACCGAGCATGCCAGCTTCACCTTTGCCATCGCAGGGATCAGCCGCGCCCTGTCGCACCAACTGGTGCGCCACCGGATTGCCTCCTATTCCCAGAAGTCCCAGCGCTACGTGGACGAGAAGGATTTCACGTACGTCACACCGCCGTCTATCGCTGCCAACCCTGAGGCCGCGGCGGTGTTTCACGCCCAGGTTGCCCTCATTCAAAATGCCTACCGGGAACTGGCAAGGATGGTGCCCCGGGAGGACGCCCGCTACCTGCTGCCCAACGCCACGGAGACCCAGTTGGTCTGTACCCTCAACGCCCGCTCGCTGTACAACTTCTTCCGCCTGCGCTGCTGCCGGCGCGCTCAGTGGGAGATCCGGGACCTGGCATATATGATGAGGGACGAGGTGCGGCGGGTGGCGCCGGTGCTGTTTGCCCTGGCGGGACCCTCCTGCGAGACCGAGGGGATCTGCTGGGAGGGGAAATTCTCCTGCGGGCGGGCGGACGACGTCAGGCGCCGGTCAGTGCCCGAGGGCGGAGAGGCAAATGATGAACGGACAACATAGGGTCGTAACGCCGTTCGGGAGGCCCTACGGGCAGCATAAAAGGAACTTGCTTGCTGATAGCTAGTGCTGAATCAGAGACCCGGGCAGTGGATTCTAAACCGTTCTTGACAGGAAACACACTTTAAAAGGCAGGTGCTGAAAGCTTTTAGTGCCTGTTACCGCAAAACCGCATGCCTGGTACCAGTGCTTTAGAACAGTGTGATCATCGATGATCCCGATCGATACCGTTGACCCACCCGCGTGCTTCACGTGTTCACATGCAAAATCGATCATCGCTCTCCCGAATCCCCTGTGCCTATACTCGGGAAGCACGGCCAACTTCTCCAGATAGAATACATTTTCGTCCGCCCGCTCGACGGCGACGAAACCGGTCTGGACTCCGCCCTCAAAGAGCCCGAACATGGCTATGCCCCTGTCTCTCATTTTCAACAGATCGGCAAGCTTGATAAAAGCGGCATTGGTAGGCGCGTTTTCAGGCGTCAGATTGAATTCCCCGGCCACTGTCAGAAAAGAGCTTCTTATTATATTAACACTTGTTTCCAGCTCTTGGTCTGCGGATATGCTTCTAATGACGATGCTCATCTTTAACTGGCGCGGAAAGCGCCGCTCCCTCTTTCGTAGATTAATGAGGAAACAGTAGTTAAGGACTGGGGTACACGTTTTTTCCGGCACCCTGCCGGATCCTACGCCCCTCAGGCACCGCCGTCAAAGCCGACGGTTACTTTGCCACCGTCCACGATTACCGGCACCTTGCGGACTCCGGCCAGCCTTGCCAGTTCATCAATTTTATCCGGATTGTTGGAGACGTTGATTTCGGTAAATGCCAGACCCTGTTTTTTAAGAGACTCCCTTGCCGCCTTGCAGTAAGGACAGCCATTTTTGGTATAGATGGTCACGGCCATAGCGATTCCCTCCTTGATTTTTAGGTTCAAGCCTTTGATTATTTTCTACATTTTGTATGGATATCCTTCTCAATCCAAATCGTTTGTGCGGAGAAAAGCCACATCTTATGGCCGTTCCCAATTCTAATGTTATAATTGTTAGTAAGGAGGCATCCGATGGACGAAACCATTTGGGGTCGTAATGCTGTCTGGGAGGCCCTGCGGGCCGGCTGTCCGGTGAACAAGATCCTGATCGCCCGGGGCGCCCACGGCAAGATCAGGGAGATCATGGACCGCGCCCGGGAGGTCCGGGTGCCGGTGCAGTTGGTGGACCGGGAGGTACTGGACAAGCTTGCCGGTGGCGCCGGGCACCAGGGGGTCTTTGCCTACCTGAGTCCCAAGGGCTATGTGACGCTGGATGAGTTGCTGGAACAGGTTCAGGGGCAGCAGGAGGACCCTCTGCTGCTCGTTCTGGCCGGCTGGGAGGACCCCCGGAACTTTGGCGCCATGGTTCGCAGCGCCGAAGCTGCGGGAGTCCGGGGAGTGATCATCCCGGAGCGCCGGGCGGTACCCCTGACCGGGGTGGTGGCCAAGGCTTCGGCCGGAGCGTTGGAGCACCTGCCGATCAGCCGGGTGGGCAACCTGAGCAGGACTCTGGAACAGTTGAAGGGGTCGGGGTTCTGGGTCGTCGGCGCCGCTGCCGGCGCGGCGAAAGCTTACTATGAGGCCGACCTGACAGGCCCCCTGGCCCTGGTGATCGGCGGTGAGGGCAAGGGGCTCGGCCACCTGGAGCAGACCTGCGATCTCCTGGTGCGCATCCCCATGACCGGCCGCACCGGTTCTCTGAATGCGGCGGTGGCGGGCTCCATAGTGCTTTTTGACATCCGGCGGCAGCGGACGGTGAAAGGCTGAACGGTACGGGTGCTTGAGGGAACTTTTGGAGAGTTGGTGCCGCCGGAAACATGCTGCTTCAACCATCCCGGACCAAGTTGGTGGCTGGTGTTCGGTGGTCAGTTGTTAGAAAAAAGACCTGCATGCGAATTCCCACGGCCAACGGCTCACGACCAGATCAGAGGCGTCCAGGGCATAGCCCTGCGCCGCTTGGGTTCGGAGCCACTCTGCAAAGGCGCTTGCGAACCAGCCCAACCGGACATGAGAGGAATCCGGCGCGGAAGATCTTGGCCGGAATTATACCTTGACAACCATCACTGCTTTACGTATAATTTGCTTGATTGTGCGGACAAGCACAGACAAGCAGCTCAAAGCCCCCCTGTTATAAATCATTTCATCCGGGCACTTCATCTGCTATTGCCCTCCGAAGCTGTTTTTGCAAGGGGTGCTAATGATTAGTAAAAACTGCATAATGTTACAGGTTCACACCCATCAAAATGCTCACGGAGGCGATGTTTACACAATGAACAGTCTCGCGCAGCAGGAGGTATTTGAATCATACCTTTACATGCCGGACGAAGATGCTGTAGAACTAGCCAAAGATGGGGATGCGGTCGCCGAAGAGCACCTGATCAACAAGTATAAGAATTTTGTCCGTGCCAAGGCGAGGTCCTACTTTCTGATCGGTGCTGACCGCGAAGACATTATTCAAGAAGGAATGATCGGTCTTTTTAAAGCGATTCGGGATTTCCGGTGCGATAAGCTTTCCTCTTTCAGAGCGTTTGCGGAACTATGCATTACCCGGCAGATCATCACCGCCATCAAAACGGCGACCCGCCAGAAGCACATTCCCCTCAACTCTTACGTATCATTGAATAAGCCGATCTACGACGAGGATTCGGACCGCACCCTGCTGGACGTCATCTCCGGGACCACCATCAGTGACCCGGAGGAGTTGATCATCAGCCGCGAGGAGTTCGTCGACATCGAGGAGAAGATGGGGGAGATCCTCAGCTCTCTCGAATGGAAGGTGCTGATGTCGTACCTCGAGGGCAAATCCTACCAGGAGATGGCCTGCGAGTTGAAGCGCCACGTGAAGTCGATCGACAATGCCCTGCAGCGGGTGAAGCGGAAGCTGGAGCGCTACCTGGAAAAAAGAGAGCACTAAAAAAGGGCGTCAAATTACGGTTCCAGCAAGCTTGATCTCCCCACCGAACCGTTGTATAATACAATTTGTCTTGACCGAAGGCCGGCGTAGCTCAGTTGGCAGAGCATACGACTTGTAATCGTAAGGTTGTGGGTTCAAGTCCCACCGCCGGCTCCAGTTATTTGATGCACTGATGGCCGCACGCTAGTGACTTCAGTCGTGAGTTAGGCGAGCGAATATTTGTTTGCTTTTATGCTTACCTTCTGGTATAATAGTCCAGGGGAATGATCTGGTGACAACCAAGCTAGATCAAAATTCCTGAACCGCAGGAACTGCGGGGATAGCCTGTGGAGT
>Ga0187882_1002738_pt1 | contig 15803 bp, 12 predicted proteins | sample June2016WEW_19_1_3_FD_132991 | JGI IMG/M metagenome (GOLD analysis project Ga0187882, IMG submission 132991) | Peatland microbial communities from SPRUCE experiment site at the Marcell Experimental Forest, Minnesota, USA - June2016WEW_19_150 | ecosystem: Environmental > Terrestrial > Soil >...
TCTCCTCGCTTTCTTAATGAGCCTCTCTTTTCTAGTCGCCCTGCAGATTCTGAGAAATCCAGGGGCCCCCTTGCGTAAAATGATTTTACTGGGGATTTTACTAAGCCTGGCCCTGCTTACTAAAATCACGGCCCTTGTTTTTATAATCGTAGTCAGCGGGTTTCTGGTCGCCAAGTTCGTCCTCATTGACCGCCTGAGTTTAAAGAGGGTTGCGGGAAGCATTGGGTTCATCTACCTTCTCATCATCACCATTGCTGGGTGGTATTTTATCCGGAATTTCATTAGCTTGGGGAATTTCTTGGTCGTCAACTGGGGCCTTCCGGGGCAGCTCTGGTGGCAGGATCCCGGATTCCACACCATTCGTTATTATCTTGGCTTTGGAGAGGCCTTCAAACATCCCTATTATTCCGGGTTTCATTCTTTCGGGGATGCTGTTTATTCGACGTTCTGGGGGGATGGATATGTCGCGGGCCTAGTCTTTCTCAGAGATGGCCATGCGACGATGTGGAATTATGATTTTATGTCTATCGTTTATCTTCTTGCTATTCCAGCCACGTTGATCTTTGTCCTTGGCCTCTTCAGAACGATCAAGATGGCGATTCGGGAAAGGGAATTAGGTTGCAGGATTATCATGTCATTTCTGCTATTGAGCCTATATGCGGTTGGATTGTTCATCTTTTATAGCACCCTAAAAATTCCCATTTATGGTCAGGCCAAAGCATTTTATGGCCTTTCGATCATTGGGCCGATTTCGGTTATTTTCGCATTGGGACTGGCTGCAATCCATAATTGGCTTTCATCCGCCCGCCTAATGGTTGGGCGAGCCATATTTTATGGATGGTTCGGGACTTTGATTGCAGTGATATACCTTTCTTTCGGGGCTTAGATATGAATTCTGCCCGTGGATTGAGCTTTTCAAACTCGAATAAGAAGTTATTCCTATTGTTGTTGATATGGGTTTTGGTCACATCTTTGAACATAAATAAAGCCGTTCATATAGATGATACTGGTCATCTTGAAATTGCCAAAGAAATAATCAAAAATCCGTTTCACCCCATGTCGGGTTCTGTCAATTGGGAAAATTCTGCTGAACCAATATATGTCTTAAATCAACCCCACCTCTTTTTCTATCTTCTTGCAGCCTGCATCTATTTTTTTGGTGAATCAGAGATTGCTTTCCATTTGCTCATATCCCTATTTAGTTTGATTTGCATCCTGTTTTTTTATTTTCTGGTGATCAACCTAAAACTCAGAAACCCAACGGCCTGGACGGCCTTTTTCGCTCTGGGACCTGGGTTTATTCCCTCGCAAAATATTATGACGGATATTCCGATGGTTTCTTTTTGGCTAGTTTTCTTTTGGGCTATCCTTCATCCTGTTTCTCCTATGCAAGGAAGCAAATATTACGTTTTCGCTTCATTAGCTGCAACCGCAGCAATCCTCACGAAATATTTAAGCCTAATTCTTCTTCCTATTTTAGTCATAGATATTTTATTAAAAAAAAGATGGAATTCTATTTGGGTTATTGCCATACCAGCATTCTCCCTGGCGGGATGGTCTCTCTTTAATTATTTAGATTATGGTGGAATCCATATTCTGGAACGAAAGAATTTTCCTTTTGGCTTTTGGAATGGGATATACAATTCTATAAATTGGATTATCGCCTTAGGCGCTGTGGCCCCTTTTTCTTTCTTAATTATTCGTGATCTGTATCGCATGAAAATAGGAAAAATAATCGTTCTAGCGGGTGTTCTTTTCTTTTTTGTAACTACCCTGATAAGAACACCCTATTTTTACACTGGCTTGAAAGTTGGGATTTTAGGGGGGGGGTTCTTTGGTAATGGTCTTTCCCTCCTGCTTATATGTTTCTTCTGTGGGTACCAACGATTATGGAAGGTAAAATATGAATATAAGGATAAGGAAAGGCAACTCGTGATTTTGCTTTTATGGATCTTAGGATCGATGGCTTTTATTATATTATTTACCCCATTTCCGGCAGTACGGCATGTTATTGTGGTGATACCGGCGTTTTTGCTGATTCTTGGCGTTCATACTTATAAAAGGGTAATGAGTCGATTTTTTTATGGCGCGGTCGTAATCACCGTTTTGAGTGGGGTAATCCTGAGTCTTTCTGACTGGGAGTACGCCAATATTTATCGCGTCGAAGCTTCGAGGATAAAGAATCAATTGAAATCGACTTCAACTATTTGGTTCTTAGGTCACTGGGGATGGCAATGGTATGCAAAAAAGGCAGGAATGAAGGAATACGATGCCCAGAGAACTAATTTTAGGGAAGGAGACTACGTCATTATTCCTGAGCTAGTACGTAAGCAAGAACTCCTAAAGGAACACCGGATTTCACTCCTTAAGAAGTTTGAAATTACGGTTGAGCCAACCCCGATTACTCTGATTAGGACAATGTCAATATGGCCTTGGGGCGGATATTATGCCTTCAGCCTGGAAGGAAATAGCTTACCTTGGAGTGTTACCAACCAGCCCTTAGAGAAATTTGAGGTTTTTGAAGTTTGCGATAAGCCGAAGAACAAATTGACCGCGCCTTGATCTCCCCTTCACTGGCTGGAGTTTTCAAAAAACATAGAAAAATAAAATCCCGGAATAAAAAATAAAGCGATCCCCTTCATTGACAGAAATTGTTCACAGAATAACATTTCTAGCCATTCTTTTTGACTAACCGAGATCTTTTGTAGGGCGATATCCTCTCAGAGGAAGATTTTCCTCACTGGGAGGCAATTGAGGTTGGCAAATATTAATTCGCTAACTAATTAAATTCTAAGGATTATGTGAATTTCCAGGGAATGATTCAGATGAAAAAATAATTTTCTTTAATTTTTCAGAAGGATGGCAGAAAATTTGCAAGGATAGATAATCAAAATTTGGCCGAAAGGTAGTAAATCGAGGGAGGGAGGTGAAATTCGGGCATAATTAATGAGTTTTGGAGCAGGGGAAAAATTACTAAATTCAATAATCAAAAATTAAGGAGGTTCAAGAATGTTTACGGAATTTAGAAAAGGTGAAAAAGGTTTTACTTTGATCGAACTGATGATCGTCATCGCCATCATCGGTATCTTGGCGGCCATCGCCATCCCGCAGTTTACCGCTTACAGGCAGAGAGGTTTTAATGCCGCCATGCAGTCAGACGTGAGAAATGGGGCCACTGCTCAGGAAGCATATTATACGGATAGTCAAAGCTACACCGGAACCGTTGCGGATTTAACCACTCGTGGTTATACTCCATCGGCAAACGTCACTTTGGTAAATTTATCCGGAAGCACGGCCGGCTATACCATGACCGGGTCACATATCTCGGGGATTTCAACCTGGACACTCAAAGGCCCGGGTGGAACCATCCAATCCCCGTGATGATTGCAAAGGGGATTTGATCACCTAGACGGTGCCGAAGATTCCGGCACCGTCTTTTTTTTCAAGTTTTAAAGAGCCATAGTAGAATTTTAAGCCAATTTAGGAAAAACAAATGGGGCGAAGCGGGCTAGGGAGAAAAAACTTTTCGGAACTTCTAGGCCCCAAATGGGTCGTAATTCTCATACTTTTTCTTTGTATTGTAGGGGCCTACTATGAATGTCTTCCTTACCCTTTCTTAAACCTGGATGACCCCTACTATATTAATGATAATCCATACATTCGCGATCTGGGTTGGAAGGGAATATATAAGATTTTTTCCCAGCCCGTCGTGGACAATTATTTTCCACTGCAGATCTTAAGTTATGCCCTGGACTATCAGATATGGCATCTGCAACCTTTTGGGTACCGTCTCCATAATGTTGTTCTTCATGTTTTGAATGCCATCTTAGTGTTCCTTTTATTGAAAAAGATTTTTTCAAATACCTGGGTTTCCTTTTTAGCTGCTCTTTTATTCGGTCTTCATCCTGTTAATGTGGAATCAGTTACCTGGGTGGCGGAGAGGAAAAATGTCCTTTCGATGGCTCTAATGCTCTCCTCTTTCTTATCTTATCTATATTATCTGGAGGAGCAAAGGCGGACCAGAAAGATTGAATTTTACCTGGTTTGCCTATTTCTTTTCTTTTTTGCACTCCTAGCGAAAGTATCTTCGGTTGTCCTGCCCATTCTCTTCTTGTTATTTGATTTGTCTTTCCAAAAAAGAAAAAAATGGGAGATCGTTAGGGATAAGATTCCCTTTTTTGCCTTGGCTTTCCTTTTTTCCGTGTTGACCATTTGGATTTACCATGACGGCAAATACCTGGTCGGTTACCACGGTTCCCCTTATAGGACCTTCCTGGTCATGATCAATGTCTTTGTGGAATATATAATTTACCTCATCATGCCGGTTTATCTGGACCATTATTACTGGACCCTGACACCTCAATCCATTTTTGAAAGGCAAGTTCTCCTTTCGCTAACGGCTATATTCCTGATAGCTCTTTTAGCCTGGCAGTCCTTCCGCAGGGATCGGATTTTTTTCTTTTGGCTGGGCTGGTTTTTCATTTCTCTGCTTCCGGTTTTAAATATCGTTCCCATCACGATTCTTCGGGCTGATCGATACATGTATCTGCCGGCTATCGGATTTTTTTATCTGGTTTCTTTAGGGCTATGGAAGATAAACCAAAGAGAATATAGGCCGTTCTTTCTCCCTGTTTTTCTTTTTTGCTCTCTCCTGATAGTTGGTGCATACGCTTCTCTAACCATAGAACGGAACAAGCTCTGGAAAGACCCAGTCATCTTTTGGAAAGAAAGCCTCAGAAAATTTCCTCAATCGGCTGTTGCCAGTAAATACATCGGAGGTATTTATTGGGCCCGCGGGAAAAATGACTTGGCGATATCCTATTTTCGGGAAGGCCTCCGCGAGAACCCTTACGAGGTAGCCCTGCTAAATGGTTTGGCCAATGTCTATATCGATAAAAAAGATACTGGGAAAGCCGAAGAGCTGTTGCTTCAAGCCATCCGCATTGATCCCGGGGATAGCAACCTTTACACCAGTTTAGGGGTGGTTTATTTCCAAAAGGGAAAGATGGAAAGAGCCAGATCCTATTTTCAAAAGGCCTTAGATTTGGACCCTAAGAACGCCTTCGCTCGCACCGATTTGGGCGTGACTTTTTACAATCAAAATCGGTGGGAGGAGGCCATCCAACAATTTGAAAAAGCCATGGAGTCATCGCCCTGTCACATTGAACCCTACTTGAACGCGGCCCTAGTCTATGAGAAAAAGAGACTCTTGGATAAGGCGGAATCGTATCTGAAAAGAGGCCTGGACTATATGCCCGATTCCCATGCGACTCTTTTCACCCTGGCAAGGCTTTTTTTCGAACAGGGGAGAATACAGGAAGCCAAATATTATTTAAGTCAAGCCTACTGGCTCAAGCCTGATGATCGGAATACCCACGATTTCCTGGCTCTAATCGCTCAAGGGGAGGCCAACCATTCTTTTCCGGAGGGGGTGAGAGCTACGCTTCCGCCTCAACCCAAGGCCATGGGATTATCGACCCACAACCCCCAAGGGCGGGAAAGCTTATGATTCAAGAGAAAAGAATTACTCACCAAAGCGACCAATACCAGCTATCAAATAAATGCTTGACATACCTCAGGAGTTTCAACCTGATACCTGGACGGCCCGGGTGGAACGATTTACAGCAAATAATAAGAAGCCCAGAGAACCTGCCACAACAGATGGAGCTGGGAAAACAAGGTAGGTCTTTTTTATCAGATTTATAAAAAGATGTAGTAAAATCGTAAATAAACCTGTAGTGATGAAATGGGACAGATAGAACAGGGTAAAAGCTCAGCCGAACGTAAACCCCTGAATTGGATCCTTATATTCATCCTTTTCCTGGCCGTCCTGGGGGCTTACTACGAAAGTCTTTCCTGCCCCTTCTTAAACGTGGATGATCCGTTTTATATCCGGCATAATCCATATATTCGCGACCTGAGCTGGGACGGAATTTATAAAATTTTTTCCCGCCCCATCGTAGGAGATTATTTCCCCCTCCAAATTTTAACTTACGCCTTAGACTATCAAATATGGCACATGCAGCCATTTGGTTATCACCTGCATAATGTCATGCTCCATTTTCTAAATGCCGTTCTGGTATTCTTTCTGCTGAAAAAAGTTTTTTCCAATCTTTGGGTTTCTTTTTTTGCAGCTCTATTGTTCGGCCTTCATCCTGTGAATGTAGAATCGGTTACCTGGGTGGCGGAGAGAAAAAATGTCCTCTCCATGGCCTTCCTCCTCCTCTCCTTTCTATCCTACCTGTATTACCTCGGGGAAGAAAAGGGGGTCAGGAGGAGAATCTATTACCTGAGCGCCCTTTTTCTTCTTCTTCTTGGTCTTCTGGCCAAGGTGAGCGCCGTCGTCCTGCCGATCCTTTTTCTATTGTATGACTGTTGTTTTCAGAGGAGAAAAAAATGGGAGATGATCAGGGATAAGATTCCATTTTTCTTTTTGGCCGGTCTCTTTTCCATGATCACCTGGTGGATTCACCATACCCTGCATCATCCCCCCGGTTTCCACGGAGGATCTCCCTATACAAATTTCCTCGCCATGATGAATGCGTTTGTGGAATACATTATTTATATAATCGCGCCCTTTTACCTGGACCATTTCTACTGGACTCCGATACCCCGAAGCATTTCTGAACGCCAGGTCCTGCTCTCTTTGGCAGCCATATTCTTGATAGTCCTTTTGGCCTGGCAGTCTTTCAAGAAGGATCGGATTTTTTTCTTTTGTTTTGGCTGGTTCTTCATTTCTCTGCTCCCGGTCTTGAATATCGTTCCCCTCTCGATTCTCCGGGCCGATCGCTATATGTATCTGCCAGCCATCGGGTTTTTTTATTTGGTCTCTTCATGGCTGTGGAAAATAAAACAGGGAGAATATAAGCGACTGCGTCTTTCTGTTTTTCTTTTTTGCTCTTTCGTGATAGCCTGTAGCTATGCTTTTTTAACCATCGAACGGAACAAACTCTGGAAAGATCCCATCATCTTCTGGAAGGAAAGCCTCAAAAAGTTCCCTCAATCTATTTATCCCTATAAAGTGATCGGGCATATGTATGTTGATCGAGGAAATTATGACCTGGCGATTTCCTATTTTCGGGCAGGACTTGGACAGGAGCCTAACGACGTGGATTTACTCAATGGTTTGGCGCGGGCTTATAAAAATAAGAAAGACTTAAAAGGAGCTGAAGATTTATTAATACAAGTAATTCGCCTGCGTCCGATGGATAGCGTTGCCTACAACAATTTAGGGATGGTCTATTTTGAAAAGGGGGAGAGGGAAGAAGCCAGATCCTATATGCAAAAGGCCTTAGAAAGGAATCCCCAAAGCGTTCCTGCCTACAGCAACCTGGGGTTAATTTTTTGCAGCCTAAATCTCTGGGAGGAAGCGATCGGCCAATTTGAAAAAGCTATAGAAATCTCCCCTTGTTCTATCGAACCATATCTAAATTTGGCCCTGATCTATGAAAAGAAGAACCTTTTGGATAAGGCGGAATTTTATGTAAAAAGGGGGCTGAATTATGTGCCCGAGTCCCATGCGGCTTTTATCATGCTGGCAAAGATTTGTTTCGAGCAGGGGAAAATCCCGCAGGCCAAGTATTACCTAAATCTGGCTTACCGGATCAATTCCAATGATGAGGATACAAAATATTTCCTGACTCTGATCGCTCAAGAGGAAGCGAGTCATTCTTCTGATAAAAAAGCGAGAACAACGTCTTTGCTCCAACTAAAGGCGATGGAACCATTCGCAGACAAACGCCAAGGTTATAGAAATCCATGATTCAAGGAAAGAAAATTACCGTAGTTTTACCCGCCTATAATGCTGAAAGGACCCTCGAAAAAACCTGGACGGCCTTGGAAAAGAGCGTAGTGGACGACACGATCCTTGTAGACGATTGCAGTCGAGACCGAACGGTGGATATTGCCCTTCGACTTGGCCTTCATGTGATCCGCCATGAGCGGAATATGGGTTATGGAGCAAACCAGAAATCCTGCTATCGGGCTGCCCTGGAACGGGAGGCTGATATCGTAATCATGGTCCATCCGGATTACCAATATGCGCCCGAGCTCGTTCCCGCGATGGGATGGCTGATTGCCAGCGCCCTCTTCGATGTGGTGCTTGGTTCCCGAATCTTGGGGACAGGAGCCCTGGAAGGCGGGATGCCCAGGTACAAATATATGGCCAACCGTTTTCTTACGGCTTTCCAGAACTTTTTCATCGGCCACAAGTTGTCCGAATACCATACCGGTTACCGGGCTTTTTCTAGGGAGGTTCTGGAAAAACTACCCTTAGAAGAAAACGACAACGATTTTATTTTCGATAATCAAATGCTGGCGCAGGTGATCTATTTTGGATTCAGGATCGGAGAGATGACCTGCCCTACGCGGTATACGGCTGATTCCTCTTCCATCAATTTTAGGCGGAGCGTGGCCTATGGATTGGGGGTGATCCAGACTTCTCTCCAGTTCAGGTTGAATAAAATGGGACTGTATTCTTTTCCCATTTTTTCACCCAAGGGGCGCCAATTATCGGAGAATCATCTCCAGGTTTATTACTAGGGAAGATATGGAAAAAGGAAGCTGCGTGCTCTGCCCCAATGGCACCGAGGCGAAAGTCTATATTCAGACCCATTCGGGGAGCTTCCCTTTTTCTTACTTGAAATGCCAGGAGTGTGGTTTGGTTTTTTTGAGTCCCCGACCGGATGAAAAAGAAATGCTCAAATTTTATTCGGAAGATTATTATGGGGGGGGTACACAGAAATTTCGCTCCTGGTTTGAAGCCCCTCGACTTTTTTTTGCCTGGAATCGGATGCGGCGGGTAAAGAAGTTTTTTCCTCGCCCTGGGAAAGCCCTGGATATCGGTTGCGGTCAGGGTACTTTTCTTCAATTGCTTAAAGGACAGGGATGGGAATGCCATGGAACGGAGTTGACCGTAGATAGCGCGACCCGAGCATCTCGATTGGGAATTTCCGTTTCGGTAGGGGAAATCGATGAAAATCGGTTTCCGCCCCATTCTTTCGATTTGATAAGTCTTTGGCACGTCCTGGAACATCTACCGGACCCTTTAAAGACTTTAAAAAGTTCAAGCCGCCTATTGAAAAAAGGGGGAGTCCTAGCCATTTCTACCCCCAACATTGACAGCCTCCAGGCTGAGGTAGGAAGAGACCAGTGGTTTCATCTGGACCCGCCTCGGCATCTCTACCTTTATTCTCCCCGAACCTTAGAACAAATGATTGGATCTTTAGGTTTTGGTCTTCTAAAAATGCATCACTTTTCTCTGGAGCAGAACCCTTACGGATGGCTACAGAGCCTGCTTAACCTCAGCGGCCTCCCCGAAAATTCGTTATATATAATTCTAAAAAATACTCCGAGCCTTCGGAAAGAGTGTCTCACCATTGTCCAGAGGGGAAAAGCATTTTTGCTGGCCGGTGGCCTTTTCCCGAATTGCCTTGCTCTGTCTTTGATCATGGCCCGGTTGCAGCGTGGAGGAACCATCGAGGCATATTTCCGACTCAAGGGCACCAAAGATTGAAAGCAGGCGCCAGTCAAGGCTGCAGGAAACGAAGGAACCGAAAAAATCATGAGAAGGAATCATCTTTTTTGCCTTGTTATCACCCTTTTGCTTCTTCTGGCCTATTCCAATTCTTTTGAGAATTCTTTTCACCATGATGATATCCATACCATTGTAAGAAATCCCTTTGTCAAAGACCCTGGTAAGATTCCTCAATTTTTTGTGAGCCCCCAAATGGGCAGTGGAATTTACAGTGAGACTAGCAGTTATCGCCCCTTTTTGATGGTAAGCTTTGCCTTCAATCATTTTCTGGGAGGGTTGAATGTTTTTGGATACCACCTCTTCAATTTTTTTCTGCACGCTCTTTGTGCCCTTCTGGTCTATTTTATCACTCTCTATATTTTTCGTTTCACCAAGGTGCCAACAGAAGTTAACCCCCTCCGCTATCAACTGGTAGCCTTCTTTACTGCCTTGGTCTTTGCCCTTCATCCCGTACAGACCGAATCGGTAACATACATCACCGGCCGATCCTCTACCATGCTGGCTCTATTTTTCCTCGCGTCTTTCTTCACCTATATGCAATACCATTTAGCCCCGAAAATTCGATATTTGTTTTTTTCAACTTTGGCCTATGCTTGTGCATTACTAGTTAAAGAGACGGCCATTACCTTAATGGCCATCATGGTTCTTTTTAATTTCATGTTTTCCCGGGAGCGAATTTTTAAAAACCGCTATCTATCCCTTCTTCCTCACCTTTTCCTTTCCATCCTCTACTTGGTTTTCCGGATTCATTTTTTTGGGTCCCTCGAATATGGTCCCAAACCCGTCCGACCATTGTACGACAATCTTCTTAGCCAATCACGGGCCTGGGTTCACTACCTCGGGACCTTGATTCTTCCTTTAAACCTGAATGTAGATTATGATTTTCCCATTTCCCATTCGATCCTGGAAATTCAGGTAATTGTCAGCATTTTCCTTCTTGTTGCCATATCCTTGTTAATCTGGCGGTTCTCGCGGTCCAACCGGTTAGTGGGTTTTTTTGCTCTGTGGTTCGCCATTACCCTTTTGCCGACAAACAGCGTGATCGCTCTTGAAGATCTGGTGTGCGATCGCTGGCTTTATCTCTCATCCGTAGGGTATGCCGTGCTCCTGGGATTGACCATAGACTGGATTTTTCACAAACGAATCGATCCAGGGAACCGGACCGGGAAGATCATCTTCCTTTTCCTTTGCGCTTTGGTGATTGAATTGTATGGTTTTTCAACCCTTCTTCGAAACTTTGACTGGACGAATCAGCGAACCTTATGGGAGGATGCAGTGGCGAAATCTCCGAATAAAGCTCGTGCCTATAATGGCCTTGGTTTGGCTCTACTCCAGGAAGATCGACTTGAGGAAGCCAGCCGAAATTTTCAACAAGCCATTACCTTGGAACCACGGGGGGGGCAGGCCTATTTGAATTTGGGCTATGTCTACAGTCTGCAAGGGAAGTTGGATAAAGCCATTGAGTTTTATGAAAAGGCCATTCCCTTAAATCCTAGGCTCCTGCCGGAAATTTACAATAACCTCGGGCTTGCTTATTTTAACCAGCGGAAAATGGAAGAGAGCGAAAAGTATTTAAGAAAAGCAATCGAGTTCAGGCCCCATAATGCCGCCCCCTATTATAACCTGGGCTTATGCTTTGAAGAGAAGGAAGATATTGACCCGGCCATTTCCTATCTGGAGAAAGCGAATGAGCTGGACCCTGATTATTTCCTACCTTATGAGGCCTTAAGCCGGCTTTACAAAAGGAAAGGATGGAATGAAAAAAGCCAGGAGGCTTACCGAAATTTCTTAAAATATTCTAAGAAAGGTTGACTTTTTTTCTATGCCATCTCCTCTGGTCTCTATCATTATAGTGAATTGGAACGGAGAGGAGTATTTGAAAGATTGCCTCCGCTCCCTCGGCACGCAGACCTTTTCTGATTTTGAAATCATTTTGGTAGACAACGGGTCTACCGATGGATCGGTTGAATATATCCAGAGGAATTTCCCCGGATGGGTGCAAATCCTGCCCAATGCTCGCAATGAAGGCTTTTCCGGGGGCAACAACCGTGGAATCCGGGTGGCTTCCGGGAAATATATCGTCCTTTTGAATAACGATGCCCAGGCGGACACTTGCTGGTTAGAAGAATTGGTGAAAGTGGCTGAAGAAAATCCCCGGGCGGGAATGCTAGCCTGCAAGATCTACCTCCAGGGGGGCTCAAAGATCATCGATAACGTGGGGCACCAGATCTACCGCGACGGGTTGAATCGTGGAAGAGGAAGGCTGGAAGCGGATCATGGGCAATATGATCAAATAGAGGAAGTTCTCTTCCCCAGCGGTTGCGCCGCCCTCTACCGGCGGGAAATGTTGGAGGAGGTTGGCCTCTTTGATGAAGACTTTTTTGCCTATGGAGATGATACGGACCTGGGTCTAAGAGGGAGGCTTGCAGGCTGGAAGTGCCTCTATGTTCCCAACGCGATCGTTCATCATCGCTATTCTCAATCCAGCAGTCCTTATTCGCCCTTGAAGGCCTTCTACGTGGAGAGAAATCGAGTCTGGATTGCGGTGAAATATTTTCCTCTCTCGGTTCTCCTGGAAAGCCCTTTTTACAGCCTTTTGCGCCTCCTCCTCCAAGGGTATGGAGCCTTGATTGGCCGGGGGGCTGCGGGAAGATTTAGTGAAGAATATTCTTCCGTGAAGCTTCTGCAAGTCCTGTTGAAGGCCTACCTAGCGGCTCTTCAGGGCCTACCCAAAATGTGGAAGAAGAGAAAAGAGATCAAAAGATGGACCCGGGTGAGCGAAGGAGAGGTCCGAAGCTGGTTCGGTCGCTTTGGCATGAGCGCCCGGGAGATCTCCTGGAAAGATTAAAGGAATGAAAATTCTCCTGACCCATCCTCCCTCCAGAAAACGCAATCGCGAAGATGTGGTGGTCCCCCCATTGGGGCTCGCCTATTTAGCTGCGGTCGTTGAGGGGGAAGGGCACAAGGTTAAGATCATCGATGCTTTTGCCCTGGGGATGGACTGGAGGGAGTTTGAGGCTGAGGTAAAAAAAGAAAAGGCCGACCTTGTCGGAATTGGGGGGATGACCCCAACAGTCGATAATACGTTAAGGGCCATCAAGATCTGCCGTCCCTACACCGCCACCCTCGTTATGGGCGGTCCTCACCTATCAGTTCACCAACAGGAATTTTTCCGCGATTGCCCAGAGGTCGATTTCGGCATCGTGGGCGAGGGGGAGATGGCTTTTTCTGGGTTGGTCAAAAGATTAGAGGAAGGGAAAGCCCCCTGGGAAGTGCCGGGGTTGGTGAGTGCGGAAAAGAGGAACCCCCCAGGGAAGTTCATCAGCGACCTGGATTCTGTTCCTTTTCCCGCTCGCCATCTCCTGCCCAATCAAGCTTACCACTATGCCCTTTGGCCGGGGAAGAAGATCACCACCGTGATCACTTCTCGGGGCTGTCCTTACCAGTGTATCTTTTGCGATAAATCCATCTTCGGCTCCAAGTGGCGGGCGCGAAGCTCCCAAAACGTTCTCGATGAAATCGAACAAATTGTTAAGGATTTCAAGATTTATTCAATCATCCTATACGATGACCTCTTTACCCTGAATAAACAGCGGGTAATAGAAATCTGTCAGGGAATCCTAGACCGCGGGTTGCGGATCGAGTGGAAGTGCGAAGGAAGGGTCGACCGAGTGGATGCAGAGATGCTCGGCTGGATGAAGAAGGCCGGGTGTTCATTGATTGCCTATGGCGTGGAGAGCGGAAATCAAGAAGGGCTCGATTACCTCCGAAAAAAGACTACCCTGTCCCAAATCCGCCAGGCCTTTGAACTGACCCATAAGGCCGGCATCAGGCCGATGGCCTATTTCATTTTGGGGATTCCTGTGGAAACGTTCGAGCAAGGTCTTCAAACCGTAGAATTCGCCAGGGAGCTGAAACCCGAATACGCCCAATTCAGCATTCTTTCTCCCTATAAGGGAACGAAACTCTATGATGAGGCCAAGGCTAAGGGGTGGTACCGGGAAGTCAATGCCAACAATCCTTTCGATAAAGACCAGAAACGCCCTGTGCTCCTTTCCGAGAACTGGTCGGATGAGACTCTGAGAGAAATCCTGAAACAGGCCCATAAGAGGTTCTATTTTCGGGGAGGGTACATCCTCAATCGGCTACGGGGAGTCAAGAGTTTCCGCGAAATCCGGTCTCTGTGGGGAGTAGGCTGTGGATTGCTGCATTGGTATTTTTCCAAAGGAGACTCCCGATGACTGGGGAACTCCTTCAGCGGGAACAATACGCCAAAGGCGGGATTGGAAGATGGTATTGGGATTACCGTGATCGGCGGACCTTTTCCTATATCCGGGAGGAAAAAGATATTCTCGACCTGGGATGTGGAGAGGGAATTACCCTGGAGAAGATCCTACGCCGATTTTCTGGCCGGAATGCTCTGGGTATCGATCCCTCGGTGGAAAAGGTGAGAATCTGCCGAGAACACCAGTTGCCCGCTCGCGAAGGCAGTGCTTATGCTTTGGACCTAAAAGATCAATCCTGGGATTGTTGCCTTTTTTTAGAGGTCATAGAGCATCTTCTGGAACCCCAGAAAGCCATCCGGGAGATCCATCGGGTTTTAAGGAAAGGGGGGCTTCTGTTTATAATCTTTCCCCATGACTGGCTCTTTAAGGTGGCCCGATTGACTTTCCTGAAATTCAAAGAGGCCTTCTCGCCTTCTGGGCACGTAAAACAGTGGACACCAGCAGGGATGCGTCGGGCCTTGAAGGAAGCTGGTTTTGAAGTCCAGGACGAAATCCCTCTGCCTTTCCATTTCTGGTGGTGCAGCCTCCATTGTCTCGTGGTAGCCAGAAAGAGATAAAGAAGGGAAAAGAATGGCGGGGAACCCGGAGAAGAAAAATAAGACTTTGGTGATCATTCCCGCCTTCAATGAGGAGGAGAAGATCCAAACCGTTTTTCAGGGAATCAAGCAGGAAGTCCCCGAAGCGATTGTTTTGGTTGTGAATGATGGTTCTTCGGACCAAACCGAGGCCAGAGCCCTGGCTTCGGGAGCCAAAGTCTTGTCTCATCCTTTCAATATGGGGTATGGCGTCACCTTACAGACGGGATATAAATATGCTCTGAAACACGGATTTGAATATATTCTCCAGATGGATGGGGATGGACAACATGATCCCCGATATCTTCCGATTCTTCTTCGGGAGATAGAAAAAGAGAGAGCCGATGTGGTCATCGGTTCGCGCTTCCTGAGTGAAGCAGGTTATCGGGCCGATTGGTTGCGGCAGATTGGGATCTATCTTTTCCGGTTTATCGCCAGTTTCTTATGTGGCCAGAAAATCACCGACCCAACCTCTGGCTACCAGGCCTTGAGCCGCCGGGCCGTAGAATTCTGTGTTCGCGATTCTTTTCCGGGAGATTACCCGGATGCGGATGTCCTGGTGTTGATGCACGGGGCGGGCTTGCGTATCCGGGAAGTTCCCGTCCGTATGCACCCGAATGCGAACGGGAAGTCCATGCACAGCGGCCTAAAGCCTCTCTATTATATTTACAAGATGTGTCTATCCATCACTTTAAATTTGATGCGTCAAGAGAAAGAGATAAAATAGATTTACTGCAAAGATGGCGGGGATCACTTCCAGGAAACATTGCTTTTGAATTTCTTGTTGTTTAGGAAATTATATAATTTTTTGTCGACAAAATTTTAGGCATTTTTTATCTCTGCGTTCTCTGCGGTGAAAGATTCCGGAAGATTAAGGAGGAAGACATGTTTTTTCATCAAAAGGTTTTTGCCATTTTAGCCAGCTTTCTGATCATGGCTGTTGTGGTGGAACTAGTGCGGAGAAGGAAGCTGAGGGAGGAATATTCCTGGTTATGGCTATTAACGGGAGCGATGATCATCCTCCTGGTAATCTGGTATGACCTTCTCGTACGCATCACCTCTCTCATCGGAGCCATTGCCCCGACCACAACATTATTTATCTTTGGTCTCCTTTTTTTGATGCTCATTAGCTTGCACTATTCCATTCAGATTTCCAAGCTGTCTCATCAGGTAAAGGAGTTAGGCCAGCAATTAGCCATACTAAGGGGACAGGTGGAGGATCAGGAAGATTGACAATCTAGGACCCCATCTATTGAAGGTCTTCTGGTTGAAATAGGCAAGCAGGATAAACCTCATTCTAATGAAAAATCGAGAGTCGAACCTGAGAAATTGGGCTATTCGCTCTGCCAAAGAGTCACCAGAAGTCTGGTTGATTGCCTTGGCTGCTGGTTTGGGAACGGCTCTGAA
>Ga0187882_1002742_pt1 | contig 15788 bp, 11 predicted proteins | sample June2016WEW_19_1_3_FD_132991 | JGI IMG/M metagenome (GOLD analysis project Ga0187882, IMG submission 132991) | Peatland microbial communities from SPRUCE experiment site at the Marcell Experimental Forest, Minnesota, USA - June2016WEW_19_150 | ecosystem: Environmental > Terrestrial > Soil >...
GCTCATTGATCCCGCCAGGGTTGGGCGAGCGTCAGACCACGCGGATCGTTTTTTCGGAGTATTGAAACAAGAGGCACGGCGCGGCGAGAATCGCCTCCCTTAGCCCGTTTCCATGGATTGGCCATCCAATAAAATGGGGGGCGCCCGTGGGACGCGATCCAAATTGTGAAAACGGCGGTGATCATTCTGGGATGCCCCCAAACCACGCGCATCGAGATAGTCCTGCATCGGAGGGGAACGCCAGCGACCGGCGACGAATAGGGAGATCCCATACCTGAAATATTGAGCAGGAGCGATCAAACCCGTTGCTCCCGGCGGAAGTGTGGAAAGATTCCATTTCTGCCGACATTGATTTGGCGTAAAATCGCGTTCGTAATCGGCCTTGGGTTCCGGGCAGTCGCGGCCACCGGGGCACGAAGTCAATATAGGACCCCAACCCGGAAACTGAACGACCCCTTGGAGCCGAGACCCGATCATAAACAATTGCAGTTTGTTCGGACTAACTGTAGCACGGGCTATGCGCTGGCCAAAATTCCATAGCAACGTCCACCGTTCCAAAGATGAGAGCGCGGTCGGCCTCTTCTTCACTATTGTGAATAGTAGGGATCGGTGGAGCGCGCATTGCCTGGAGGCGCAACCCGGAAGCAGCTTTGTCTGGAAATCACAAAAACAGAGTTAGATGATGACCGAATACAAGGAAATCATTGTCGCTCTCATCGCCGTGTTCGGAGCTGTCGTTCCCTACCTGCTTCAGAAGAACAAGGAATTGAACCTCAAAATTGCCGAGCAAAAACGCGAGGCATACAACAGTTTCCTGAGGAACTTCACCGAGATATCGGTGGCTGTCATGCATGACGAGGATGTCTCAGGAAAGGAGGCAGACCGGAACCGGTTGTTAGCCAGAGATCAGCTGCTGCTTTATGGCAGCGACGATGTCATCAAAGCATATGATGCATGGGTTAGATATGCGGATATGGAAGAACACGATCTTAACAGGGAAGGCGAGCTAGTGAGTCTCATCTTCCTCGCCATCCGTAAAGATCTCTTGGGCAAGACCAAAGTAACAAAGGAGCACCTCAACAACCTAAATCCCTTTAATCGGGGGTGAGCTTCTGGGCGAACTGTCGCTAGGCTTGATCAAAAACACCTCGGGGCAGACTTTGGGGGCTCAGTGGCGATCTCGATCCGAGGCGTTTTCGCTAAGGAGATTACTACTATGTCATAAATGAGGCAAGGCGCTGTAACCATTGAGTTTGTGTCGTTCTGAAAGAGTTCTTTAATTCATTAGAAACTCAATGTTCATGCAGGTCCAAGGGTTTTATATGACACAGTAGTATTAGCGGATTCAAATGGAATCATCTCTAAAACGAACTTAAATGGACTGGAAGCAATACGAGCAAGAGATTTGGGATTACTTTCATCGAGCATATCCTTATGCCAAAATGACCAAAGATGCGAGGATAATAGGAAGGTTATCCAAAACGGAAAGACAGATAGATCTACTTGTCGAAGAACATATTGTCGATATTCGCATCAAGATCATAATTGATGCCAAACATTATTGCGAAAAACTGGACGTTAAGGATGTGGAGGCTTATTTAGGATTGCTAGAAGATGTTGGTGCACATATTGGTGTTTTAATTTCACCAGAGGGTTTTACCAAAGCAGCAATCAATCGCGCATATAACAATGATACTGACTTAATCCTTGAAGTGTTAAACTTCAAGGAATTGAAAGATTATCAGGGAGTCTATACCATTCCATATGCGGGGGATAATGCAGCTTTGATTCCCGCACCTTTAGGCTGGATTGTTGATTCCACTCAAGGAAATGTATGGTTGGCTAGTATTTATCAACGCGGACTAACACTTGAAGAAGCAATGAGAGCAAACGAATGGATGTATATTAACTTTTGGAGAAAAGATAATGTCGCATCCGATCTGGATGGGCTTTTGAAGTTTCAGGAAAAATATATGCGAAGGCGTCATCCAGATGCTAGCATTTCCTACGATGATCATCCTCCTGAGAAAAAGGGCTCTGAGACACGCGTGCGAATTTATGAAGCTAAGGAATTGCCCTTTATTGAATACACAGGATTCGTTGAATTTGATAAATTCATACTCTTTTGCGTGCTCTTTACGCCTAGGCAACTTAAGAAGACCAATCTCCAAAAATTGAGATATGTAATGCAGCGCATTCAGCCGCTCCCTGTGTTGCAAGTGCAACTCCTTCAAGATGGAAAACCACCAATATTGGCGTCATTCATAGGGCATGGTGAAAGGATCTATATAAATTATCATTATCAGTCAAGAGAAATTGATAAATCAAAATAAAAAGGGGGGCTGAAGGCCGTCTGTACCGTCACAGCATTGACACTATCGTGGAGACTTACTAGCTGATGTGAGTTGTCGGGTGAAGGTCCCGACGGAGGTTGTCTTCGTCATTATGTCGATAAGGAATAATCCTCTTCGCTGCAGCTGAACAGTTACTTCAGTCTAAGAGTCAAGTCGGGTGAGGTCCAATAAAGGTTGAAACGCGCCCACCTGTTGGCCTGCCTTCACGTGCACTTGCGAGACAACTGCCTTGAAAGCCGCGCACAGCTCGTGTTCCATCTTCATTGCCTCAACCACGACCAGGACATCGCCGGGATGCACCTCCGCGCCTTCTGTGACATCCACTTTGACGACAAGCCCGGGCATCGGCGCCTTGACTTTCCCGTCCTCCAGCGACGGAGCCGCGCCCGCGTAAGTTGACGCGCCGAGTTCCTCCGGCTCTTCCAGGCAGAAGCGGCTCGCGCCCACCGCCACCAGGAGCCTCCGTCCCTGCCGGGCCACATGTGCGAGGTAGCACCTGCCGCCGGCTACCAGGGAGAAAGTCTGTGGCGAAACGCGGCAGACATCCAGCTCCAGTCGTTTGCCATCGAGGATGGCGATGACTTTCCCCTCCGTGCGATCGAGGGAGACTTTGTGAATTTCGCCTGCTGCGAGGAACTCGTAATCCATGTCACGCTCCGCCGATTTCCCATTTGCCCGTGGTTTGCCACGGCGTTGGTCTTTGTAACTTCCTCGCCGGGAAACCAGTCTGGGAATCATCAGAGTTCGCCAGTGCGCCCGCAATCAGGGCGATCTCCAGCAACTCGCCGTTGCCGCTGTCCGGTTTCCACTGAGAGAAATGCTCGGAGACGAATTGCGTGTGCAGCCGGCCGGCCATGAATTCAGGATGGCGGAGGACATCGGCCAAAAATGCCGAGGTGGTGGAAATCCCCAGGATGATGTAGCTCTCCAGCGCGGCGATCATGCGGCGCCGGGCGCTCTCGCGATCTCCAGACCAAACAACGAGCTTGGAGAGGATCGGGTCGTAATGCGGAGTCACCTCGATTCCAGAGTAGATGCCGGAGTCGCAGCGAATTCCCGGACCTTCAGGCTCGACGGCCAGCAAGATCCTGCCTGGGCTCGGCAGGAATCCCTGTGCCGGGTCCTCTGCATAAATGCGGCACTCGATCGCATGGCCGCGCTGCTTCAGGTCTTGCTGTCGAAAAGGAAGATTCTCGCCATTCGCAATCCGGATTTGCTGCTGCACCAGGTCGACTCCCACCACCAACTCGGTGATCGGGTGTTCCACCTGGATACGAGCGTTCACCTCGAGAAAGTAGAAGTTCTTGTCTTGATCCAGCAGGAACTCCACGGTCCCCGCATTGGTGTAGTTCGTGGCCCTGATGATCGCGACCGCCGTCTTTCCCATGCGCCTGCGCAAGTCATCATCCAGTGCGACGGAGGGCGTTTCCTCCAGGATTTTCTGATGACGCCGTTGGATCGAGCACTCCCGTTCGAACAGATGCACAACGCTGCCCTGACGATCCGCGAGCACCTGGAATTCCACATGGCGGGGCTGTTCCATGTATCTTTCGAGGTAGACGGAATCCTCTCCAAATGCAGAGCGCGCTTCGCGCCGGCTTGTTGCCACGGCGGATGGCAGGTCCGCGGCTGCGCGGACTATGTGCATCCCCTTTCCGCCGCCACCGCCCGATGCTTTGATCAGGACTGGATAACCGACCGCGGCGGCTGCTTCCTCGAAATCGCGCGGCGATGCGCCCGGCGTCATCATTCCGGGTATAAGAGGTACTTTGATGTTTTCTGCAACCCTGCGCGAAGCAACCTTGTCCCCCACCAGGGACAACGCTGCGGAATCCGGCCCGATGAACACGATTCCCGATTCCTCGCAACGCCGGGCAAATTCCGCGTTCTCAGCCAGGAAACCATAACCGGGGTGGATGGCCTCCGCGCCCGTATTCCTGGCGGCGGAAAGGACGGCATCGATGTTCAGGTAGCTTTCCAGCGCCGGCGGTGGGCCTAAATACACGGCTTCATCGGCTGCCTGCACGTGCCGTCCGCCCCGGTCCGCGGCGGAATAAACAGCGACCGTGGAGATGCCCATTTCCCGGCAGGCACGGATCACCCTGAGGGCGATCTCACCCCGATTGGCTATCAGTATTTTCTTGAACATCGGTCCGTTCGTCCGGGCATAATTGTCTAGCCGCAGCAACGAGAATTTGCTGTCCTCTACATACGAAACACGCCAAACTTGTGCTCAGGAATCGGCGCATTCAAGGCCATGGATATTCCGAGACCCAGCGCGGCGCGAGTGTCCCGAGGATCCAGGATGCCATCGTCCCACAAGCGGGAGCTGCTGAAGTAGGCGCTGGATTCCTCCTCGTATCTGGATAGGATGGGCGCTTTGATCTTATCTTGCTCTTCTTCGCTCAAGGTTTGGCCTGTGGCTTTCATGGCTTCCATCTTCACCTGCAGGAGCACCGACGCCGCCTGCTCGCCGCCCATGACAGCGATCCTGGCGTTCGGCCACATCCAGAGGAGACGGGGAGAGTATCCTCGCCCGCACATCGCATAATTTCCGGCACCGTAGGATCCTCCGATGATCACCGTGAACCTGGGAACCTGCGCATTGGCGACCGCGTGGACCATCTTGGCGCCGTCCTTGGCGATGCCGCCGTGCTCGTACTGTTTGCCGACGATGAAGCCCGTGATGTTCTGGAGAAAGATGAGCGGAATCTTGCGCACCGCGCACATGGAAACAAAATGCGCGCCCTTTTGCGAACTCTCCGAGAAGAGGACGCCGTTGTTCGCTACAATTCCGGCCGGATACCCCATGATGCGGGCGAATCCGCATACGAGCGTGGGGCCATAGAGTTCCTTGAATTCGTGGAAACGGCTGCCGTCCACGATTCTGGCAATCACTTCCCGCATGTCGAACGACTTTCGCAAATCTTTGGGGATAATCCCGTAGAGTTCCTGGGGATCGTAGTAAGGCTCCTCCGGATCCGAAACTTCCAGAGGGAATTTTTGCGCTGTCGGCAGATTCTGTACGATGTTGCGGGTGATCTCGATGGCATGCTGGTCGTTTACGGCGAGGTGATCGGATACACCCGAGATGCGGCAATGAACGTCGGCGCCGCCCAGTTCTTCGGGAGTGACGTCCACTCCTGTTGCGGCTTTGACGAGCGGCGGACCGCCGATGAAAATCGTCCCCTGATCTCTTACGATTATGGTTTCATCGCTCATCGCCGGGACATAGGCGCCACCCGCGGTGCAGGAGCCCATGACCACCGAGATTTGGGGGATCGCCAGCGCCGACAATCTGGCCTGATTATAAAAGATCCGCCCGAAGTGCTCCTTGTCGGGAAAAGTGCCGGTATGCAACGGAAGGAAAATGCCGCCGGAGTCCACGAGATAGATGCACGGGAGCCGGTTTTCGAGCGCAACCTCCTGGGCGCGCACATGCTTTTTGATGGTTTCGGGGAAATAAGTCCCGCCTTTGACGGTGGCATCGTTGGCCACCACCAGAATCTCTTTGCCGTGCACGACTCCTACTCCGGTGATGATCCCGGCGCCGGGGGCCCCGTTGTCATACATTCCGGAGGCGGCGAGCGGGCTGAATTCCAGGAAGGGAGTGTTGCGGTCAAAGAGCAAATCCAGGCGCTCGCGCGCGGGCAACTTGCCCCGGGCCCTGTGTTTTTCATGGGCTGCGGGAGGCCCTCCTTTTCTGGCTTCCGCAAGGCGGCGCTTGAGATCTTCCACTTGTGCACGGAGAGCTGCCGAATTGTCCTGAAATTCCCTGGACTGCGAATTGATCTTGGATTCAATACGAAACATAAGAACGCCCGGGCCTCGTTAATCCAGACGATGATTGTGTTCAGGGGAGCGAAGATGACGCCACGCCCGCCATGCTGACTCTCAAATGCAAAATCCAAGAGCAAGAGGCTGTCGAGGGCCCGAGGCAGCCGGTGCATCCGCACGCAAGAGCTAAGCAGGCACGCACTTGTGCCCGTAAAGGAGGAGTCCTGCGTCGCCCTCTTTTTGAATTCTGCGAAACTCCAGGCGCACACGCTGACCGATCGCCAGGCTGTCAAAGTCGACGTCCACGATCTGGGAGGTGATCCGCACGCCGCCATCCAGCTCCACGATGCCTACCGCAAAAGGGGTCTGATCCGCGAACTGGGAGGTGGGGACACGAATGACGGTGTAGGTCAAGATCTTGCCCTGGTCGCTGAGCTTCACGGTTTCAAACTGGCGCGCGCCGCACTGGGCGCAGACGAGCCGTGGCGGAAAGTAAACCGCGTTGCAGGATTTGCATTTCCCCGCCTCCATACGATAGCGCTGCGGGATCTCTCGCCAGTATCTTGCCGGATTCGCCATGATTTGTCAGCCTCCTCAATCCGAGTTTCCGTGTGCCGCAGAGCGATTGCTACACAGCCTCGAAAATGTGCACGACGCTGCTGCCGCCGGTGCCACCCATGTTCTGCGTTAAGCCGACTCTTGCTCCCTTTACCTGGCGGGGCCCCGCCTCGCCGCGCAGCTGCAACGCGATCTCCACGATCTGGCCTACACCGGTGGCGCCGACCGGATGGCCCTTCGCCTTGAGCCCGCCGCTGGTGTTGACCGGGATCTTGCCGCCAAGCGCTGTCATGCCGCTTTCCGCAGCCTGTCCTCCCTTGCCCCTTTCCACCAGCGCCAGAGCCTCCAGTACCATGATCTCCGCGATGGTGAAGCAGTCGTGGAGTTCGGCGACGTGCAGATCGTGGGGTCCCTTGCCGGCCATCTTGTACGCGCCGGCCGCGGCCTTCGCAGTAGATTCGAGCCAGGTCAGGTCCTTGCGGGAATGCAATGCGATCGTGTCTGAAGCCTGGGCTGAAGCCAGCACTTTGACCACGGGCTTTTTGGAGATCTTGCGCGCCATGTCCAGAGGGCAGAGAATTGCCGCCGCGGCTCCATCGGTGATGGGCGAACAATCGAGAAGGCGCAGGGGATCGGCTACAAGCACGGAACCGAGCACGTCACTGAGCGTGACCTCGAAGGAGAATTGAGCCACGGGATTCATGGCGCCATGTTTGTGGTTCTTTACCGCCACGCGGGCGAGCTGCTCCCGCGTAGTGCCGAACTGGTGCATGTGAGCGCGGGCCATCAGAGCATACAGACCTGGAAACGTGATTCCCTGATATCCCTCGTATTCCATGTCCGCGGCAGAGGCCAGCGCATGCGTCGCTTCATCGCCGCTTACGTCAGTCATTTTCTCGACGCCCCCGACGAGCACCAGATCGCTCACTCCCGCGGCCACTTCGATGAACCCCTGGCGAAAAGCGACGCCCCCTGAGGCGCAAGCGGATTCCACGCGCGTCACCGGGATGGATTTCACCCCGAGGTAATCCGCCATCAGGCTTCCCAGATGTTCCTGCGAAGCGAACATGCCTCCGGTCATGCAACCCACGTACATCGAATCGATGTGATCCACCGCCGCATCGTCGAATGCGTTCAGGGCGGCTTCGACAAAAATGTCCCGCAAGGACATTTCCCAAAGCTCACCCCATTTCTTGTTCAAGCCAACGCCCAGAACAGCTACGTCTCTCATCACCCGTCTCCTCACTCCGCCTTCAAAATCTTGCCGCGATATTTGGCGTAGGTCCCATAATCCAGGTAGACCTTGTTCTTGTCGAGCATATCGCGGGTCTTTGCGGCCTTGTCCTGTACGTCTCGAATGCGGCCCGTGACGGTGTAGATGAATGCGTCGCTGCCGGCGCCCGAGCCGTAGGAAACCATCAGGATTCGGTTGCCTGGCCGCGCGACGTCGAGGATTGCCGTGAGGCCGATGGGCGAAGCCCCGGAATAAGTATTTCCTAGCCGCGGCACAAGATTTCCGGTTTCGGTCTGTTCCTTCGTGAATCCCAGCTCACGGCCCGCCCTCATCGGGAATTTGCCGTTGGGCTGATGGAAGACGACGTAGTCAAAATCCCTCGGCTTCGTCTTTGTCTTAGCCATGATGCCGCGCGCGGCTCCGAGGACATGCTTGAAGTATGCCGGCTCGCCCGTGAAACGGCCGCCGTGCCTCGGATAATGCTGATACTCTCGGCGCCAGAAATCCGGCGTGTCTGTCATGAACGCGTAGGTTTCGTCCACGGTCGCGATCACGTCGTCGCGGCCAAAGAGGAACGCCGCGGCGCCGGCGGCCGTGGAGTACTCAAGGGCATCGCCGGGAGCTCCTTGCGAAGTGTCCGCTCCGACCGCCAGACCGTACTTGATGCGTCCAGACTCGACCTGACACAGGCAGACGAACATCGCCTCGGTCCCGGCTTTGCAGGCAAACTCGAAACTCGCGGAATGCACCTCCGGAGTAGCGCCAATGGCCTCAGCCAGAATCGTTCCCGATGGCTTCACGGCATAGGGATGCGATTCCGAACCGACGTAGACCGCTCCGATCTCTCGTGGATCGATGCCGGCACGAGCTATGGCCTTCCTGGCTGCCTCCACCGACATGGTGATCGTGTCCTGATCCGGACTTGGAACGGATTTTTCCTCCAAGCCGAGACCACGCTTGTAGCTGGGCGCATCCGCACCCCAGATCTTGGAGATCTCCTCGACCTTGATGCGGTTGCGTGGGATGTAAGCCCCGTAGCCGATGATGCCGGCCATTGATTATCCTCCTATGTCGCGCTGTCGACAGATTGAACTGACAGTAACCCACTCCTTGGACCAGATTATAAGCATGTTTGCTTCGAGCATGCCACCGTCATTTTGGGTCTTTGCCGTGCCTCAGCCAGTATCGCAGGGAGGTCGAACCGGAAATGCTGACGGCCTTTAGACCGCGAGATAGCGCTGCCACACAAAAAACCCGATCCCGATCGCGGCCACGATCTGGACCTCCTGCCCGTTGCACGGAGACCCAGCAATGCTGTGCATGCAGAACGTCACAAGTAATGCAGCAGGCGAAATGTCATTTCGGGCGTGCAACCTGTTTTGGGGATGGCTTGGCACAATGGTCTTTGAGGCCCAAAGGGCCGGTAGTGCATAGGCCCGGCCGTAAGGCCGGGATGTGGGTAGAGATAGAGAAATGAGCGCCGAAGGCGCGGCACTCTTGAGATTTCAAGTGCCGCACCTTCGGCGCTCCATCTCCCGGCAACTCCCTATCCCGGCCTTACGGCCGGCCCTATTGATTGCCGGCCCTTCGGGCCTGAATGACAACAAAACCACACTGGCGGGCACCAAGAAGCGCTTCCCGGTTCTCATATATGCCTCACGAAATTCAGATAACATGAGACGGCCCAGCATGCAGCAGAATTCCTGTCGTTCTGTATAAATATCAAAAAGTAAAGATGTGACCCCTGGTCTTTGTCTATAATCTGATTCAATGATTCGAAATGGGTGGAAGCGATTGATCTTGGATGCGGGCGGATTCGTCGGGGAAGGCAACTGCCCGATCCCCGCGTACTCCGAGTACATGCCGGCGCCTCAGATAGGACTAAGCCTATACTCCCGCTGCGGCACCAGCTTTTTCGCCGAGGACGATCCCTGGGGCTGGCCGGTTTCTGAGTACGAAGAAGCCTTCCAGCTTGCGCCTGGGCTGCAATCGATTGCGAACCAAATCATGATCGCGCTGGTGCGCCTTGCTCGGGGAGAGCCGGCTCACGGCATTGCGCGCGCCAACCTGATTGACAATCCCTATTGGCCCGGGGAATTGGCGGATCGAGCGGGTAGGCTCGGACACGAGCGTTTTGTGGTTTTTCTGCCGCTGGCGCTGTCCCGCACGCAAGACGACAAAGGGCGCGTGCGCTGGACCCTTTTCGGCGGCAGCGAGCAGGGGCCATCCCGAGCATTCTGGAAAGGGTTTTATGCACAGCCCGGGGAGGAACTTCCCGCGGAGAAAGCGCAGGTTTTTTTTCGCGGGCTTATGACCGACGTTTATGGGGTGCCGGCCGCAAGTGACGCCGATCTTTATCGGGCCGGATTTCGCATTCATCCCGGAGACGATGCTGCCGCGGATGCAAGAGAATGCTCGGCCGCGCTCCCGAAATGGGCGGCGTCCTATCTTTGGACTGCCGGACAATCGCTTGCGGGGGTGAAGTATCTACTGACCTTTACGCCCTTTTCAGAGCTGCCGGAAGCAGTGCGGCGCGCCTATCTGGGCGGCGACCTTCACCTGCTGCCGTTTCCCGGCAGCATGCTGTTCTGGGGCACGCCGGCTTATCGCCGCCTCCAGGAGGAGCTTCCACTCGCTCAGCAGATTCCATTGCTTCATGGCGTGGCGAGGCATGAGGGGCCGCACGGACTGCGCGTTTCGCAGTCGGGCTGGCTCCACGAGCCCGGCCCCGGAAAACAGGAATGGTCCGGTTTGCACGGACCGTTGCGCAACACGTTCATCCGCACTCACCGCTGGGCCCACGTACATCGTCATGAGGATGAGATCGCCATTCTGGCGCGCGAGGACAAACTGGTCCACGTGTTGTTCAGCGCGCGGCCCGACGACGTCGAACTGTATGGCAAGCCGATGGCCCGCAACGTCCAAATCTGGACTCATGATTCTCAGCTTCTCCTGGACGGGCCCCGCGCATCCGCGGAAGAAATTCGGCGGGCGATTCTAGCCATTGGCGCGGGCGGCACGTTCGGTTACAGATTTCAGTATCCGGCCATGCGTGTCGGCTTGCATGAAGTTTACTGGCATCGGCCGCTCGCCGCGTACTTGGAGCGGCATGAAGACACCCCCGCGCTGCTCAAAAATGCGCCCACGGGTTATCTGACGGCCTATCCAGTGGCCGACATCGACATCGGCCGGCCGATCGAACTCTGGCCCCGTCTTCTCAATCGCGAAGAACACATGGCGGCAATCCGGCAATTCGACCGCCCGGAGGACGAGCATCCCCACAAAACCGCCCTGAACGTTCGCAAGATACTCGACGTAGCGGCAGCGTCCGGATTGAAGCCTGTGCCGCGCAGCTTTGCGCGCCGGCTGCTGAGCGTGGGGCCGCGCGAATCGCTCGAGGATTGGCTCGAGTCTCTGCCTGCCCGCGCGAACGATCCGGAGAAAGCCCGCGCGCTGGCCGGCGGCTTGCTCGAGCTGCTCGACACCGTGGGAGAACCCTCGTACGCGAATGCCCGCAAAGCGGCCTTGGAGCCGCTCACATTCTCCTTCACTGCGAACAGAACATTTGAGACCCGATACTGGAACACGATCCGCGGACTGGCGGCGGGCGAATTTATCAACAAGTGCAACGCGGATTGCATACGCGACCAGGTCACTCGCGATCGGCTTCGCCATCATCACCGGGATCTTGAAGCGCTCGGGGATTTTCTTCTTGCCTACTACGCGAAGGTCGCGGCCGACTGCGGTCTCGGCGGCAAAGCTCTGGTAGGAGAGTTGCCGTTCCGGTGGGGTACAGACTTCGATTTCGACTGGTGGGGCGGGTGGCTCGAAAATCAGCAGGGCCGCACGCACGAACGCAACCTGCTGTTCGGCATTCCAGGCCGCGATCGCAGCCGGGCCGTGATCATGGCGGACCATTACGACACGGCATACATGGAAGACGTGTACTACGCCGCGCGCGGCGGTTCGGGCGCCCGGATCGCGGCGGCGGGTGCTGACGACAACCACTCGGCAACCGCGGCTCTTATGCTGGCGGCGGACGTGTTATGCCGGTTGAGCCGCGAAGGCAAGCTTGGTTGCGACGTCTGGCTGGTCCACCTGACTGGAGAGGAGTTCCCCTCCGATTGCATGGGCGCGCGCCACCTGTGTAGCCGGCTTGTTGAGGGGACGCTCCAACTTCATCGCAACGGAGGACGGGTGGATGGTCTCTCTCAGGTGCGCGTGCGGGGCGTTTACGTTCTCGACATGGTGGCGCACAACAACGATCATGCGCGCGACATCTTCCAGATTGCGCCCGGCGTCGGCCCCGAATCTCTAAGACTGGCCTATGAGGCTCACCTTGCGAACGAAACGTGGAATCGGCTCACTCATGTCTGGAACCGGCGCGTCTCGAGACGCGGCCGGGGCCGAGGCCGACGCAGCGTAAATGGCCGCACGATACCCGCGATTGCGGCGCATCCGGCGCTGAACGGCGAAGTTCGGCTCCACTATGATCCGCGGAGCACGCTTTATAACACGGACGGCCAGATTTTTTCGGACGCGGGCATCCCGACCGTGCTCTTCATGGAAAATTACGACATCAACCGCACCGGCTACCATGACACGCACGACACGATGGCGAACATCGACCTGGACTATGGATCCGCGCTTGCCGCGATAGCCATAGAATCCGTGGCCCGCGCCGCCCGCAGCGCTCCAGAGCGCGGCTGATCAAGAAGGTGTACAAATCGGAGGCGAAACCTCCACTGCCTGGTTCGGCAAACAAGCAAGAGAAAACCGGGGAGATATCACAAAATCTGCACCTTGCCCCACTTGCGGATTCGTTCATCGGCGGTCATCAGCGGAAGCCCGTGAATACGAGCTGTGGCTACGATGATCTGATCTGCTGGATCGTTGTGAAAATCAGGGCCGAGGCGAACGCTTTCCGCCGCGATTCGGGAGGTCAAGGGCAGCACTTCGATAAGAGGGTGCCCCTCGATCTCCTCAAGCCAGACATCCGCTGGTTCGGCGGTTTTGATCCGGCCGCGCGCGGCCAACATCGCGATCTCCCAGAGGGTGATGGCGCTTATGGCGACCGGCTTCTGCCTGCTCTCCAGGTCCCGCAACCGTCGGACCCGGCTTCGTCCCAGCCGGCCCGAATCCAGCTGCCACCAGATGAGAATATGCGTGTCAAGCAGAATTTCGGACATTTAACGGCTGCTTTCCCAATCCCGGCTGGTGTCGAAGTGAACGATATCGCCTTTGATTTGGACTCGCCCTTTCCAACTGCCCCGCAGAGAGCGTTTCGGGGAGGACACGGGCACCACCTTGGCGACCGGGCGCCCTCGTTTGGTGATAACCAGGATGTCGCCCGCTTCATCCACTTGGTCGAGGAGGCGGAGGCATTTTGCCTTGAATTCACTGGCCGCAAGAATAGTCTGTTTCATACGGCTATTATAATGTGACCAGATTGACCAGTCAAGTAGTCATATACTGGCATCCAATGGGGAGAATGCTCCTGGCCACGGCTTGCTGGTTGCCCATTCGCCGAGGATTCGGTGTGCTTTGTGCCGCGGCTGGTGATATTCTGCTTGCATTCGAGAGAGCAAACGGCGGAGCGCCGGCGGATCCTGCGATATCAAAAATATCGCGCAACTCACCGGCGGGATCGCGGAATAGGTGTGTAGATTCATCGTGCGCAGCATCGCAAACCCCCTGGTTATCATCCCTACGTACAACGAGCGCGACAATCTCAGCCAACTAATACCGGAGATCATGGACACAAACCGCAGTCTTCACATTCTCGTGGTGGATGACGGCAGTCCCGATAACACGGGCCGGGCGGTCCTGGACTTGAAAGAGAATAGCTATGGGCCTCGGCTGGACCTGAAGGCCCGTCCAGGAAAACTGGGCCTCGGAAGCGCCTATGTCCAGGGGTTTAAGTGGGGCTTGGCGGGCGGATACGATTTTTTCATCCAAATGGACGCGGATTGGAGCCACCAGCCCAAGTACCTGAAGACGATGCTTAGTCTGGCGGACGACGCCGATTTTGTCGTCGGTTCGCGCTACGTGCCTCATGGAGGCACCCCCAACTGGGGGACGGGAAGACGTTTGTTGTCGAAGTTCGGGAACGTCTACGCGCGATTCTTGCTCGGCGCGGATCTGGCCGATCTTACGGGCGGATTCAACGGCTGGTCAGGCGACGTCCTTAAGGGAATAAATCTGGATGCCATTCGCAGCGATGGGTACAGCTTTCAGATCGAATTGAAGTATCGAGCCCATCAGCTTGGCTTCCGGCACGTAGAATTCCCGATTCTTTTCGAAGAGCGTCGAGCCGGAAAGAGCAAGATGTCGGCGGCAATTGCACTGGAAGCGTGTTGGCGTGTGTGGGAACTTCGATGGAAAAAAACGCCGCAAGCCCGACGGCCGGCGACTTACTGAGATCTGCAGCTCAGCGATTCCGAATCAACACGCGATCCAATACCGCCAGTATCCGCGTGCCCCCCGGCTTCAGGCCGGCCATCTGGTCCGCGGGCACCAGGGCGAACACCCTGTTATTGCTTTTCCAGAGATTTTCAAATTCCTGATTGGTAAGAACGATCCTCGGAGCATCTTGAAACTTCATTCCCTGGATGAGGGCATACGCAACGCCATTGGCAACCTCTAAGCGCAAGGGCTCATAAAAATTGAGCGAGTTTGCCGATTCGTAGTCGCCGACTACAACCAGATGGTCTGTCGGCTGCGCCTCGTGGGAGACGGCGAGCGCGAATTTCTTGGAGGAGATCAGATCCTCGCAAATCACAAGACTCCAGTGAGTCATGGCGCAGACGACCATCATGGCCGCCGCCAGGCTTGCGATCGCGAGGAGGCGCGCGTGCTTGCGCTCGAAGGCCGCCGCGCTAAGAAAGCCGGCGGCGAGCGCGACGATGGTTATCGCGGCGGGTTTACAGAGATCGCGCATGATTGCGACCGGCATATCAGCCAGGATGCTGTAATCGGTCTGGGAGACGAAACCCGCGCGGGTGGATGCAGGATTTTCAAACCCGCGTCCGGCGGTGAGAAACCAGATTCCCGCCCCGATCCCGGCTGCCAGAATCAATGCGCCGAATACAGCAAGTCCTCGGAACGCCCACTTAACAGATCTGCTTTCACCCATCCGGCTTAGAGCAATCCCAACCAGGAGCGACAAGGCCGGGAGCGCAGGGAATACGTAATGTTCCAGCCTGCCCGTTATGGAGAAGAAACCCAGGATGACGAATGCCCAGACGAGAGCCAGCCTTGCGAGCGCGCGCTGGTTTGCGTCCGCCGGTTTTCGGGCCGCCGCAAATGCCGCGGGAAGAAACGCGGTCCACGGGAAGAACCAAACAGGGATCAACGCCCAGAACGCGGGTAGTGACACGGACCACAGCACGGGCGGATCATGCTTGCCAACGAAACGCAGGAATTGTTCATTAACGAAGAAAACCCAGAGAAAGCCCGGATTTCGAATGGCGGCGAACACATGCCAGGGCACTGCCAGAACGAGAAATAATAAAAAGCCTGGCGCCATGTGCAAATCGCGCCAACACGGCCGCTCGCGCGCAATCAGAAAAAAGATCGCGATGATGCCGACGGGAAAGGCAAGCCCGACCAGGCTCTTGGTCAGAACAGCTCCGGCTAGTGCGGCGTAAAAGAGGAGAGCATGGCGCAATGAGTGACGCGAATCCAGGTACCAATTGAGAAACGCATACATTGCGAGGGTGACGAAAAGCACCAGCCAGATGTCGTGGAGCGCCTCGCGCGTAAAGAGGTAGGTTCCCGCTGAACAGGCGATGCACAGCCCGGCGGCATTGGCAGCGCCCGCCCCGGCGGCACGCAGAGTCATCAGGGTGACCAGCCAGACAAGC
>Ga0187882_1002743_pt1 | contig 15787 bp, 16 predicted proteins | sample June2016WEW_19_1_3_FD_132991 | JGI IMG/M metagenome (GOLD analysis project Ga0187882, IMG submission 132991) | Peatland microbial communities from SPRUCE experiment site at the Marcell Experimental Forest, Minnesota, USA - June2016WEW_19_150 | ecosystem: Environmental > Terrestrial > Soil >...
CTTAATTTCTCAAAAAACCCTGCCACGCCTCGCCACACCACACCCAACCACACCTAACCGGACCCAGCCATACCCTGCCCCGCCGCGCCGAACCTTACCAAACCGGGCCGTGCCACGCCTTGTTATTTCTTAACCTTCCATCCCGTAACCATAAACCGGCCAAAGTATCCGTTGCACTGCGGCCTGAAATCCAGCACGCCTACGCGCTCGCCGGAATCATCAATTACTTTGCGAAGCTGGTTTTCAGTCAGCAGCGTATCTTCGTAATCGACTTCAAATCTGCAATGCCATTCGTCTAATCGCGGCCTGAAGCGCAACACGCGGCCTTTGGTCGCTCGTATAACAACCGGCCTTGCGTCAACCTTGAAAGTTTTGGTCCCCAGCGAAATCCTCTCCGGGTTTACCATTACGCAGGCGGCAACTAATTTCTGGAGCGACGCCCTGTCCTTGCCCTTGCTGTAACTGGCGGCGCTGATGAAGGACCGCTGAAAACAAATCCCCGGAATATATAATTCCCCAGTGTCCGGGTCGCGGTAAGATGCCAACTCTGCCTGCTCCTCCGACGGCTTTTTCTCAAGTGCCTCAATCGGAACCATCGGATACTGGTGCATCAATAACGGACTTTTACCTTTTACTTCCACCTCTGCTGTTTTGATTGACATAATTTTCTCCTAAAAAAAACCCTGCCCTGCCACGCCTTGCCCAACCGGGCCTCGCCAAACCTCACCTTGCCATACCGAGCCAAGCCTCACCCAGCCGCACCGTGCCAAACCTTGCCTAACCGCGCCAAACCATACTGAACCTTGTCTTGCCTGCGAAAAAAGACAAGCGCAGGACAAGCAAATTTTCCTTATCCTGAAAAATCGCGTTTTTTGAATGGGCGATGCAGGAATCGAACCTGCGACCCGCTGATTAAGAGTCAGCTGCTCTACCGGCTGAGCTAATCGCCCTTAAACTAAGCAGGGGATTATAGGCAAAATCGGCGATTCATCAAGCATAAAAAACCGGGACCGGATTGTTACATCCGGCCCCGGTCAAAAATCACCTGTTACTACTTATGAAGCTTAAGGTTGGCAATATGTGCAACCCTGAATGTAATCATACAAATGGTTATTCAGCTTTCTTGCCAGGTCTGCGTTCTTGCCCTGGGGTCTGCTTCCCGGCGGATTGTCGTAGAGCAGGAATTCGTCGGCGGCGGTTACCGAGGTTTCGATATCTGCCACGTCGGCGCCCGCTGCGATACTCAGCTTGGCCGCGATGAGGGTCTGGGCCAGAGTCATGCTAATGTCGTCGCTTGATGCATTCGCGCCGTTGGGCTTTTTACCATTAAGAATGTTCATAATCTGTGTTTGGTTGAACTGACAGGAGCCAATCCACATCGTAGAGTATGGCCATCTGCCCGGATTGCATCTCCAGTAACCAAAGTGCCTCGGGCATGGTTTAAGCGGAATCTTGTAGAGCACAAATTGAATGCTCTTGCTTTCGCATCTTGCCAGAGAGAATGGTATCGTGTTACTGTTGCTGTACAATTTGTATCCGTTGGGTACGTCGATAGTAGCCGTATGCGTCCCGACTGTCAGGTTGAAGCATGCTGTGCCGTTTGTTCCGGTTGTGCCGCACTTTCTGTCAACGGGGAAGCATGCGACACAAATGTTTATATTCGGTATGGGGATGGAGTTGTTGTCAACAACACTGACACATATGGTCTGCACGCATGGCGGTATGAGACAAACATTGAATACCACTTGCTGCGATCCGCACGCGGCGAGGTCAAATTCCTGGGTATCACTGCCTGTAATCTGATATCCCTTTGGAGCGACTACTTTTACCTTGTAGTGTCCCGGGACAATTGCGGCGCCCGTGAAGGTTTTTACACCAGTAGTGCCGGTGCTGGTCCATGTGCAAACATTCGGCCCGCTGATGCCAATCCAAGCGGCCACTGGGACCGCGGTGCCGTTCTGGTCGCAGATGGTTTGGACGGTTATCTGCTGTGTGCACGTCTGCGGTTGCGGGCATACGCAGAAATTGGCGGTAGTGCTGACGTTGCAGGCAACACTGACATCAACGGACGTTGCCGAGCAGTCGACATAGCCGGTTGGGGTGTTAATGGCGACGGTATATTGCCCGGCGGCCATCCCTGTGAACTGGTATTGGCCGTTTGCACCGGTAACTGTTGATGTGACCTGGTTGCTGTCCTGAAGCAAATTGACGGTGACGCCTGCAATAGGGGTGTTGTTTGGGTCGTTTGAGGAGCAGGATACGGTGCCTGTGATGGTAGTGTTGCATACCGTTGGCCCGGTAACCTCGCCGGCCGCACTTAAGCTTGAATTTGTAATCTGAGCCAAAACCATGTCAACGCTGTATGTGTTACTTGCCGTATAGACCATAATAACAGAACGGTCTCCAGCCAGACCAAAGTACGCATCCCCGGCATCAGTATAAAGAAATCTGGCGGCGGGGTTTCCGTCTGCATAAGTGGCAATTCCGGTTACTTCCGGCGAGTCGGTTCCCGGTGTGACACCATTAACCGTCCCGTTTGTGCTTGTAGTTACATCAAGCAGAGGCACGCCGTTGGTGCTTTCCACATCAAAACGTCCAACGTACTCATTTCCTTCCACATAATCCATAATATAAGCATATTGCGTTTTCCCAGGTGTGACGCCAAGCGGGTCGGAAGCATCGAGACCGTCAAACGCTTCATAGTTGACGGTGACGATATAGTACAAACCTTCGGCGTTTGGGCCGTCCTGCCATGTTGCTACACCCGCGGTTCCGGGTATCGGCGCCGCCTGAGACGATACCGCAAAAAGCAGCAAGCACGCCACAACAGTTAATACCGTGATACTTTTTCTGTGCACCATGTTTTTCTCCTTAACCTCTCCAAAAGTTATATGTGTTTCCCGAACGCCGAATCACACAATGACGTTCGGCCTAATCCCTGCAAAATAATAGGATATCAAAAAAAACAGCGTATTACCGCACGCTGATATACTTTTTTCGATTTGCCCTCATCTCCCTCCCCCGATGAGAAGCGACGATATTGAATCTCCGAACCTACACGATTCAACCATCAAAATTCGGGTGTATGAGTTATATTTTTCGCCTGCGTCGCAGGGATAACAATGATGCCACACCAAACAATACCATGGATGCCGGTTCTGGAGCGATATTGACTGTAACATCGCTCTTAATGCTGGGACTGGTGCTCGTCGTATCAATCTCAAGAATCACGGGAATCCCGGAGACGGGGAATGAGCCCGGGACCGCTGTTAATACCAGGGTTTGTGACGTATAGCCGGCCGCAAAAGTGGGTGAGCCTATACTGTCCTCAAAAAGAAACTTTCCTCTGTTAGCATTGCTTGGAGGAGGGTCGATGTCCATCGCAATGCCACCCGGACCACTCGGGGCAGTGCCTGTGCCGACAGCGCTAATACTTTTATAGAAGGCGGTTATGTAGGGGGGGGCGCCTACGCTTGCAGGCGCATAAACGATAAATCGGCCAACATTCAGAGCGGGCATTTCCCCGTCGCTGCCGAGGTGCGTAAGATTAAACGCAAGCTGTAAATTGCTGGTCAGCCCCAGCGGGTCCGAGGAGCTCCTGCCGTCATACATGGAGTAAACGACCTGAATTTTATAGCTTCCGGTGGCATTGCAGGGGTCATTGCCGATCATATCTACAGAGCCGCTGAAAACAAAGTATGCGGAAGCGTTTGATACGAGGGAAATTGAAACGATAAATACTGTCGAAATAACAAATAGGCACTTTAAGAAAGACACAGGCCTTAACATTTTCATACTCCTCCTACTTCTATCTTTTCAACACTCACTTCTCCACCTTCTCCGCCGACGACCTACTTGGTGCGATACACACTGCTGGCAGCATCATTCTTTAATATAATAGTTTACGCCTTACCGACCTATAATGTCAAGCAAAAAATCGGAATTCCTACGAAAAAATTCATATTTTTCGAAGGCGACTTGGGGGTTTTAAAAGGCGTTTTTTGACTAGAAAACAGCCATTGTTAGTAATAAAGAAGATAGTATTAGAAAATCTTAAGACAATAGTCTATTGTTGTTGTTAATTAAGGAATATTATACGGAAGCATTACCTGTTTGTCCGTGGCGGTATAGGCAGGCCAAGCTCCGCAAGGACCTTTTTCATATCCTCCCAGACCTTTCTGCGGTTATCGTCGGAATAGTTACGAAGCAGGTAGGCGGGGTGGAAGGTAGGCATTAGCTTTATGGGTTTATGACCAAGGCCGGGGACGTATTCGTGGAACATGCCTCGCAACTGACCTATTGCTTTAGGGGTGTCCAAAAGTGTCTTAGCGGCGTGGGCACCTAAGGCGACGATTATTTCCGGGTTGATTAGCTCGATTTGTCTTTGCAGGTAGGGGATACAGGCGATTATTTCTTCTGGTTTTGGGTCGCGGTTGTCCGGCGGTCGGCACTTGAGAATGTTGCCAATCCAGACGTCTTGCCGTTTGAGGCCGCAGGCGGCGATGATTTTATCTAACAATTGTCCTGCTCTTCCTACGAATGGCTTGCCCTGTGTGTCTTCATCTGCTCCGGGTGCTTCGCCTACGAACATTATGCGGGCGGATGTATTGCCTTCTCCCGGCACGGCATTTTTTCTAACGTAACCAAGGTCGCATTTGCGGCATTGACGTGTCTGTTCGGCGATTTCCTCAAGCTCTTTGATGGTTTCAGGCGAGCAGGGCGCTCTAACTGTGACTCGTGACTCGTGACTCGTGACCTGTGACTCGCTTTTGTCGAGCGACGAGTCACGAGCGACGAGCGACGTCTTTTTAACGGTTAATCCGCCGGAGAAGAATTCCGCCATTTCGGCGTGCTGGCGGACGGCTTTTTTAATGTCAGGATTACTTTTCATAATCCGGATTGTAATTGCATTTTCGTCCGAAGGCAACAAAAAGGGCGACTGCTTCTGCAATCGCCCTTCTATATGATTTGCTTTTATCGAAAAAGGTTTAAGAATTGATTATTTTCTCCGCTTCCGTTTTGTATGCATCCATCACGAAAGGTATTCCTGAGACTAAAGCGGCTTCCGAGGTGAGCGCCATAAGGTCGTTTCTGCTAATGGTTGAAACCTTGAAGTTTCTGCTGCCTGCCATAAGCTGTTGCAGACCAACTCTGAGTTTATCTACGAAGGTGTAAAGGGCTACGGCACCGAGCGGCAGTTCCTTGGCCTTGGTTTTGCCGTATTTTGCAACGAGGTCTTCGTAGCAAACGAAGATTTCCTCGACTTTTGAGCCAAATGCGCTGACGGTGTTGGGCAGGGAGTTTGCGCCTTCCTGCAACCAAAGCCCGATGTTTTTGCCTACCATACCCGGTATCATAAGGGCCCGGCCCATACAGACCGCTTTTACAAATGGAGCTCCCATTGCCAGTACTTTGAAGATATGGTCCTCGGTGCTGAAGCCACCTGCAATGGCAATGTCCGGGATGAATTTCTTTTTAGAAGCGAGCTTCTTGCACAATTGATAAGTCATTGCCTGCAAATAAAAGGTTGGGACACCCCATTCTTCCATCATTCGCCAGGGGCTCATACCGGTCCCGCCCGCGGCGCCGTCGATGGTGAGCAGGTCAAGCTTGGCGTCGGATGCCCATCTGATTGCCATAGCCAGCTCGCGCATCGGATATGCGCCTGTTTTGAGCGTTACTCTTTTTGCGCCGAGTTTTCGCAGGCGCGAGACCTCTTTCATAAAGCTGTCTTGGTCAACGAAGCCAAGCCGGGAATGTCTTTCAAAGTGTTTAAGAGCGCCGTCTTTAAAGGCCTTCTGGTGTGCATCCACGGAGGGATCGGGAGTGACGAGGTAGCCCCTTTTTTGCAGTTCGAGAGCGCGTTCGAGCGAATCGACCTGAATTTCACCGCCGATGCACTTTGCGCCCTGTCCCCATTTCAGCTCCATAGTTTCGATTCCCAGTTTATCGATAACGTATTCAGCGACGCCGAGGCGGGTATCCTCCACGTTCATCTGTACCAGCATATCGCCGTAGCCCTCGTGCCATTTACGATACTGCTCGACGCGCTGCTGCATGTTCGGGGCCTTTTTGACCTTTCCTTTGGGGTCCAGTTCGAGTTCGGGGTCAATGCCGCAGACGTTTTCTCCGCAGACCAGCGTTATGCCGGATATGGCTGCACCTACCGCAAAGTGTTCCCAATTTTTGCGGGCGATTTCGGTTGAGCCAAGCGCACCTGTAAAGACCGGCATGCGCATCTTCACTTTACTTTTGCATCCATATTCAGTCTCGGTATTGACCATAGGGAACAAGGTGTTGTCGGGATTTCCGACTTGCCCATCCGGAAGTCCTTTTGCACCGAGTGCATAGCCTTGGATGTTCAGGTGTGAATAATCGATGGGATAGTTTTTGTCTCCACCTGCGGTGAGTGTTCCGAAGGGACCTGGGTAGATTACTTCCCGTCCTCGGAAGGAAGATTTGAATATCTCGCAGTTGCCCCGGCAGCCATCGATACATCGAGTGCATATTCCGGACATGGGAGAGACACTTCGTGAGCGGTTTGCGGTTTGTGTGACTTCATTGGCGTTGGGTTGCTGTAATGTCATTTTTTTCTCCTTAAAAAAGCATACTGAAATTCTCCTTGTGTTTTTGATTAGAAAAACTAATAATGTTCTACGAAACGAATTGACAATCTAACTGGTCAGAGTCGAGCTTTGCAAATAAAATATCATTAATATATTATTAGGGGCACTTATAATGCACATAGAAACGTTGAGGATATTTTGCGATTTGGCGGACCTGCGGAGTTTTTCCAAGACGGCGGACAAACATTTAGTCAGTCAATCCGCGGTTTCACAGCAGGTGGCTCAATTGGAAATAGAGCACAAATGCCAACTGCTTAACCGGCAGAAAAGGCCGCTCGAATTGACGGCGGCAGGAGAAATTTTCTACCGGGCCGCAAGGGATATGGTGGACAGGTACGAATTGCTCAAAAGCGAGATGAATACGCTCAAGCAGTCGGCACAGTCCAGGGTAAACGTCGGGGCGATTTACAGTATCGGCATGCACACGCTGCCGGAGTATCTCAAGAAGTTTATGGTCAAAAAGCCGACCGTCAATGTCCACGTGGAGTACTTTACCGCGGACAAAATTTACGAGATGGTGCTGGCGGGCGAGCTGGATATCGGTCTTGTGGCGGTGCCCCGGAGAGACAAAAGGCTGGAGGTCTATGATTTCGAGGATGAGCCGCTGGTTCTGGCGTGCAGTCCGAAACACCCGCTGGCGGCAAACTCGCATATCGATATTCATAAACTTCAGTTTGAGCGGTTTATCAGTTTTGAAGAAGGCGTCCCGACGCGTGTATGGATAGACGGCATTTTCCAGCGATACAATATAGTCATAAGGCCCGTGATGGAATTTGACAACGTCGAAACGGTAAAAAAGGCCGTTGAGATAAATTCGGGCGTCAGCATCCTGCCTCGCCCGGCGATGCTGCAGGAGCTTGCGACAGGCGCCATAAAGGCGATTGAATTTGAAAACGAGAGGTTTGTGCGCCCGACGGGGATTCTTGTTCGCAGAGACCGTGTCATTAGCCAGGAGACGCGATACCTCATAGACCTTCTCCGCAGGAAATAGTGAACCGTGGCTCGTTACTTGTGTCTCGTGACTCGTTTGGTCGTGCGTACCGCGTCCTGCGTCGTGCGATACAAAATACGCAATACGCATCACGCACAACGCAATACGATGCGAGCAGCGCAACCGATATACGAACTAAGCAGCCAATAGGTAAAATGCCGAATTTGAAAATTAAAGCGGTAATATTTGATTTAGATGGGACGATAACGCAGCCGTTTTTTGACTTTGACGCGATTCGTCTGGAAATGGGGTTTGCGCCTGATGCCGGGCCTATTCTGGAGCTGATGGAAAAGATGACGCCAGAGCAGCGCGAGGCAGCGGAAATAATTTTGCTGGCTCATGAGGAAAAGGCGGTCGCTGAATCGATATTGAATCCCGGCGCAAAAGAGACGCTCGAAGAACTGCGCAGGAGAGGAATTCTCATAGGCATATTGACCCGCAACAAAAAGGATAATGCCTTTGCGGTTGCCAAAAAGCACGGCTTGAAATTCGACGCGGTTGTGGGCAGAGAGGATGGGCCGGTTAAGCCCGATGCCTTTGGCGTCTTGCGCCTTTGCGAGAAGTTCGCGATAAAGCCGCAGGAGGCGCTTGTTGTCGGTGATTATCTTTTCGATTTACTCTGTGCCAGGGCCGCGAAGGCGGTTCCAGTCCTTTTAAAAAATCAACGAAAGGCCGACGAATTCGCAAAGCACGCCGATTTTGTTATTGATAATATCGCCGATATACTCAAAATTATCGACGGCAGATAAAAAAATTACCGCGGAGGAAAAAATGAATAAAGCTATTAGAATAAGGGAATGATTAGGACCTGCCCCCCTTACCCATGACTGTTTTGGAGGCGATTAACATGAAAGATGAGTACATTACATTTTTTTGGAAAACATGTAGGGTATTGACCATAATGTTCGTCATAGGCTCGATGACCCTTGGCATTGTGGACACTTTCGTAGTTAAGATAATGTCGCCTACTATAAATGTGATTTATTCGATTGTCGCCATCTTTATCACAATTCTAATTGGAGTACGTTATTTTGCAGAATTAAGGATATGGTGGAAACGTCCCAAAGGTTCGAGAAAGGGCGGAGTTGCGAAGGTTATCCCTGACGAATTGGTTCCAAAACTTGAACAAATGTTTCGAAATGCAGGAATGAACGTAATTTCCATGTCCTTGCAGTTCAGAGGAGGAGATGAGTTCAATATCCCGAAGTTTCATTTCATCTGTTCGATTCCTGACAGCGATAAAGTTGTTGTATATTTTATACGCTACAAACTGTGCTTGGAAAAATTAGTTATCTGCCTGCAACCAACAGTTTCTAAGTGGTGGAAGTTGAGACCGGATACGAAAACGTTAGATAAAATTCGGTCAATTCTCGAAGAGAATGGTGCGACTGATATCCCGCCGTATCTGTGGAAGTAAAATTACGATGGGTAGTAACGGCTGGGGGAAAAGGGGAAAAGAGAAAGGGAAAGAGGAACAGGTCCGAATTTTTAATTGACAAAAGTTTGTTGGCGTATGGTAATACTGTTTATGAGGCGGCAAAGGTTTTTATGTTGAGAATACTTATTATCCTGGCGGTCATAGTTGGTGGATGCAGTCAGGCATCTTGCGCGGAGCAATCTGCCAGTGATGCGAATTATGTGTCGAGCGTTCTGGATGGTCTCAAGCAAAAGACGACCCAGTTGCGGTCATATCAATGTGAAGTAAATTATCTTTTCAGCCAGCCATTGCTCGAATCGAAGACACTGCGAACGGGAAATTTATATTATGCCCGGCTCGGCAACGGCTCAAAGCTGCGAATCAATTTCGATACGCTGACGCAGGACGAAAATCCTCAGCAGAAATACGGCGAACAGTATATCTTCGATGGACGCTGGCTTACGCATATCGACTACCAGATTAAGCAGGTTCAAAAGAGGCAGTTGGCCGAAGCCAATGAGCCGATTGATGCCTTTGAGCTGGCCAAGAGGAATTTCCCGCTGATTGGTTTTGATAAGACGGAAGATTTGCGACAGCAGTTCGATATTAATCTCATTGGCGAGCCAAATGGGTTGACGCATTTACATTTGAAGGTCAGGCCCGATTCGCAATACAAGGACGATTACAAATCAGTCGAGGTATGGATTGACAAGGGATTGATGTTGCCTGCGAAAATCTCGGCGATTTCAACCGAAGGGGATGTTTACGAAATTAGTTTCGCAAAACCGAAGGTCAATGAAGTTATTGACGAAAAGGTTTTCGAGTTTACAATTCCCGATGGCTTCGGTAAGCCGGAAATAATACCGTTAAAAACAAAATAAAATGGATTCCCGCTTCCGCGGGAATGACATAAGTGGGCAGGAAAGGAGTAAGAGATGGCTAAAGGCATAGTTATTTATTATTCGAGAAGCGGCAATACAAAACAGATGGCGGATATGCTCACCAAAGCGATGAATGAAGGCGGATTGGTGTCGGACTGCAAAGAAATCGCCAAAGTAAAGGTTGATGATTTGCTGAAGTATGACGCGATAGTGATGGGTTCTCCCACTTATTATGGTGGAATGGCTGCGCAAATGAAGCAACTGATTGACGACGCGGTGGTCAAGCACGGGCAATTAGATGGCAAGGTAGGCGCGGCCTTTACCAGCGCAGCCAATATCGGCGGCGGCAACGAGACAACGGTCCTGGATATTCTGCACGCGATGATTATCAGTGGTATGGTAATTCAGGGCGACCCGCAGGGCGACCACTACGGGCCGGTTTCGATTGGCAAACCCGACCAGAGGGTCGAGAAACTTTGCGCCCGGTGGGGCAAACGAATCGCGGAATTGACTAAAAAACTTGGCCATTAACCATTTCGGCATATAGCGGTTTTTTTGAAAAAAACGCGGATTTCCTTTGACAACTCGTTATTGTATAGTTAAGTTTCTGGCATCCGAAGCTTGGGAACGAAAGAACATTAACCACATAAGTGGAGGACTATTCGATGCAAGAGTACGAAAATTTGAAAGTGCTGGTAGCAGAAATTGAAGCAGACATCAGCAAGGCCGAGGGCGGAAACAAGGCCGCAGGGACGCGGGTTCGCAAGCAGATGCAGGGTATCAAGCAGGCGGCCCAGCTTGTTCGCAATAAGGTCCTGGAAATCAGAACAACACAGTAGGAACATTATTTGGAACGCCGGATTTGGCATATATCGGCCTGCGGTGTGCATAACCGGCACCGCATGGGCCGACTAACGGATAGCAATTGCGCCAAGTCCCTATTCTCAGGGGTTTAATAATGCCTAAGCCGCTATTGTTCGATTTATCGAAGATAAACCTTGCGGGCAAGCCGATTTTTAACAGGGATGACATCCTCAAGGTCAATCCCCAGAATTACGAGATGCAGCAGCTCGATGGCGTGCTCTGGTATGACAAGCCCAATATGCTCGTGCTTGGCTACAAGGATGTAACCGACAAGGAGTTCTGGGTTCGCGGCCACATTCCGGGAAGACCCCTTATGCCTGGGGTGACTATGGTAGAGGCAGCGGCCCAACTGCTTAGTTACTTCGTCAAGCATATTATGGGCGAGGTGGGTTTCATCGGCTTTTCGGGTATTGATTCCGCCAAGTTCCGCTCTCCAGTTTCGCCGGGCCAGCGGCTGTTGCTCCTTGGCAAAATAACAAAATTCAAGCCGGGCAGGATATACGACGCCTATATCCAGGGAATGGTCAACGGCACGATGGTCTTCGAAACCGAAGTTTCCGGTATGGCGGTCTGAAGCAGTTGATAATTGATTATTGATAGGTGATGATTTGGGGACGGGCGATCAACATATCAGCCGATTGCAATAATCAATAATCATTCATCAATAATCAATAAAAGTGTCCTCATCGGTAAATTTCATAAGGGAGTGTGGATGGCACAGGATGAGCAGGTATTGGTCGTTCAGCGCAAGGTCTTTGAAAGCGCAGGCGCGTTTAACGGCCTTGCGATGGATACACAAAAATATATTGATAAACTTTTTGCCACGGGCGTCCCCCATTTTATGCCCCGGCCATTGGTGGAAAAAAACCCGTCCTTTAAGCAGCTCATTCCTTATGTGATTATGACCTGCGACGGCAAATACCTCAGCTACGTCCGCGGCAAACGCGCAGGCGAAACCCGTCTCGTCGCCAAACGCTCCATCGGCATTGGCGGCCACATAAACCCGACCGATGATATGCCCCTATTTGGAAATTTTTACGACACGTATCTTGCCGCCGTACAGCGGGAAGTTGCTGAAGAAGTGTCGATAGAAACCAAATACGAAGACAAGGTTATTGCTCTTCTCAACGATGATTCAAACGAGGTTGGGCAGGTCCATCTGGGAATCGTTCATTTGTGGACTTTGGATGAGCCGAAGGTCGAGCGGCGAGAGCAAATGATAACGCAGATGGGCTTTATGAGTATCCCTGAATTGCAACAGGTTCGCGATACGATGGAAACCTGGTCGCAAATTTGCTTCGACGGCCTCGCCAAAATGGCCTAACGCTCATCCCGACAAAAATCAAAACGAAACCTTCGATTGCGTTTCACCGGTTATTTCGCGTTTGCTATGGGCGGTATCGATTAAATGCCGGGCAGGGGGTCTTTTTTCCTGTAAACCATTCCCTGAAAGACGGCGATTATCTCGCCTGCCTCGTTGGTGACATCGATACTGTATGTTGCTAATTTCGGATTGCACGCGATTTCCCTGCCCTCGGCAAACAGTGTGCCGCCCGATGATGCCTTGATGAATGATATTGAGGCGTTGATTGCGACGGCAACTGTCCCGTGCGAATTTGATGCTGCCGCGAAGACAAGGTCAGCCAGCGTAAATACCGCTCCGCCGTGAACGATATCGACGCCGTTAAGATGCTGCGGCCCGATTGTCATTTTGGCTTTAGCTTTCCCCGGCGATACCTCCAGCAGTTCAATCCCAGCCAGCTCCGCGAACTTGTCTCTCTTGAGAAACGCTTTTATCTTGTCCATTTTGTTATGCCTCCATCTTTTCACTGAATTGTTGCGGATTCTACCACAAATATCTCAACACACAAAGGGATTTACGATTATCGATTTATGATTTATGATTGTGAATATGCCAGAGAATGGGACAATTGATTTTCACGCACACGCGTTTCCGGATGAGCTGGCGCCGCGGGCAATGAAGAAACTGCTGTCTGAAGCCCCGGGTGTTAACGCCTTTCTCGACGGGACAATAACGGCGCTGACGGATTCGATGAATCGCAACGGCATCAGCCGAAGTGTGATATGCTGTATTGCCACGACACCCGAACAGTTCACACCGATTTTCAACTGGTGCAGGAAAATTCAGACAGACCGGATAATAATGTTCCCGTCGATTCATCCGGCTGATACGAAATGGAAGGAGAGAATCGCCCTGATTAAAGAAGCCGGCTTCAGGGGGATCAAAATGCACCCCTATTATCAGGACTACTTTCTCGATGAGGACAGGATGCTGCCTGTCTATGAGGAGCTTGAGCGAAATGACCTTATGGTGGTAGCCCACACCGGGTATGATATTTCATTTGTGAGAGATGACAGGGCCAGCTGCCGCAGAATCTTGAAAGTTACGGAGATGTTCCCGCGATTGAAGTTTGTCGCTACGCACCTGGGGGCTTGGCAGCAGTGGGAGGATGTCGCGCAGGAGCTGGCCGGCAAACACATCTATATGGAACTGTCCTGGTCACTCGAATATCTTACCCCCGAACAGGCGAAGCAAATCATACTGTCCCATCCCCCTGATTGTGTCCTTTTCGGCACCGATTCTCCTTGGACAGACCAGGGCAAAACCCTGTCACTATTAAAGGATCTTAAACTTCCGCAGGGACTTGAAAGAAAAATTCTGCGGGACAACGCAATGGCCCTTTTAGGGCTGTTATAGCCCTATTAGGCGGGTTAAAGCCCGCCCTGTGTGTTTTTACGGGACTTTGCGGCCTGGTAAAAATTATGAATTAAAGGGCAAAAAAAAGTCTTGCTTTTTGTGTTGTCTTGCGCATACTAATACCGATACATAATGGAATATGGGACGAACGCCGAATTTTCAGGGGGTGGGTTTTCGGTACGTTCCGTGTATTAACGGCCGTCGTTTATGTTAAGGCAGGGAAAACAATAACCGCTAAATTAAGGAGTAGGAAATGGCACAGAACCTAACAAAGGTAATATTTGTTGTTGTGTTCTTGCTGGCCGGTATACTTGCCGCTGCGCAGGTACAGGCCGCAGAAACAGCAGCCGCTTCGGCCCCGGCGGCATCAGAGGTCGGCGACTGGTTCCACAATCCGGAACCATGGTTCGAAGAGGGAGCGGATTTCCGATTCAGGGAGCACTATGGCTATAATTGGAAAAAGCTCAACAGCGACCTGAAATACAAAGGCGAATTCGACGATACGTTTCAATTTGAGAGATACCGCACCCGCTGGTGGACAACAACCAAACTGGACGAAAACAATGCCATTAATACGAGATTAACATGGGAATTTCGAACATGGAACAAACCGCCGGACCAGGAACAGGACACGGACTTTGACGAAATAATAATCGACAACCTCAATTACAAGGGTAAGAACTTTCTTGGTTTACCCGTGACCGCCACTTTAGGCCGGCAGGACATCCAGGATCTCGGACAGGGCTGGCTTGTATTTGATGGAACGCCTCTGGATGGTTCTCGGACGTTCTACTTTGATGCGCTCCGTTTCACCTGGGATTTGGGTGAGAAGACCAAGCTCGATACGATTTATGTCAGGAACATGCCCAACTCTGACTGGTGGCTTAAACCCATCAACGACAGAGACAAATATGTAACTCAGGAAGAAGAGCAGGGTGCGATAGTGTATTTAACCGACAAGAGCAACAAAGATATGCAGCGTGAAGCTTATTTTATGTACAAGAATAACAATCCCGTTAACCCCAACGTAGGCAATGCCTTCAATTTCCCGCAGGCTGCTGTGAACGCATACAGCAAGAAAGCCGAGGTATACACATTTGGCGGCGCAATTTCGGGCCCGGTAATTAATGACAACTGGAATTACCGCGTCGAAGGCGCTGTGCAGACGGGCAAATCCGAATCACCGAACGCCGCGCTTACTCCCAATCACAAGACCGAAGACCTTATGGCTTTTGGCGAAAAGTCCACTCTCGAATACAGCTTTAAAGACGACCTCGATAACAAGCTGCATGTTACATATGAGTACCTCTCAGGTGATGACCCGGGCTCAAAAACCGTTACAGCGTTTAATCCGCTATGGGGTCAGTGGCCGCAGTGGAGCGAGATGTACCAGCCATATACGACGCAGCTCGAAGATAATTTGGTATCGAACCTGCACCGTCTCGACTTTGGTCATAAGTTCAAACCAAATTCTCAGTGGGAAATCCTCACCGACTGGAATTTCCTCTGGTCTGACGAAAATACTTATAAAGGCAACGCAAAGTTCTCCGATAGCGGCAATTTCCGCGGAAACCTGATAACCTGCTGGGCAAGATATGCCTTTTCAAAACAGCTCAGCGGTAACCTGGTCGGCGAATATATGATGCCGGGTAACTATTATTCAAAGGCCAACAATGATGACGCCTTGTATTTCCACTTCACCGTTACGTACACATTCTAAAAAACTTGTTTGATTTAACGAAAAGCCCGGCCTAAAAACCGGGCTTTTTTTTTATTGAACCGGGACATCTGAATCCTTATTATATATTGCTGTATGAGCAAGAATGAAACGTCCAAAAAGGCGCTGCTTTCGGGCGATGAGGCCCTCGCTTTCGGGGCATACGAGGCCGGTTTGAAGGTTGCCTGCGCATATCCCGGAACCCCCTCCACAGAAATACTTGAAACATTGGCCACCTTCCCAGAAATAGACGCTCAGTGGTCGGTAAATGAAAAGGTGGCTTATGAGGTTGCTCTTGGCGCGGCCATAAGCGGCGTCCGCAGTTTGTTCGCCTGCAAGCACGTTGGCCTAAATGTCGCACTTGACCCATTGATGACGTCTTCCTATACGGGGATACTCGCGGGCTTTGTAGCCGTCGTATGCGATGACCCGGGAATGCATTCGTCTCAAAACGAACAGGACACCAGGTGGGTAAGCATCTACGCCAAATTGCCTATGCTTGAGCCAGCAAGCCCCAGGGAAGCCAAAGAATATGTCAAGCAGGCCTTCGAGATAAGCGAGAAATTCGATAC
>Ga0187882_1002746_pt1 | contig 15785 bp, 13 predicted proteins | sample June2016WEW_19_1_3_FD_132991 | JGI IMG/M metagenome (GOLD analysis project Ga0187882, IMG submission 132991) | Peatland microbial communities from SPRUCE experiment site at the Marcell Experimental Forest, Minnesota, USA - June2016WEW_19_150 | ecosystem: Environmental > Terrestrial > Soil >...
GACCATAATAAATTTTGTTCCCTCCTTAAATTTTCCCTCTTGGATTTTTCCTTATTTTCTGCGCGCTCTGCGGTCTCGGCGGTGAAAATTTCTTTTTTAGTGAGAACCCCGCTTTTGGTACAAAGGAGAAATATCTCTCAGCCGTTTGATGATCCGGGGCAGAACCTCCAGCACGTATTCCATGTCTTCTTCCGTGTTGGTCAACCCCAGGCTGAAACGAATTGCGCTCTGGGCGACGATATGGGATTTTCCCATGGCCAGGAGCACATGGGACGGCTCCAGGGAACCGGAGGTGCAGGCCGAACCTGAAGAAACGGCGATGCCTTCCAGGTCCAAATTCAGCAACAAGGATTCTCCTTCCACGTAGAGGAAGCTCATGTTCAAGGTGTTCGGCAGCCGTTTCGTGGGATGGCCATTGAGCTCCACGTGGGGAATGGTCTGGATGATCCCCTGATGGAGTCGATCCCTCAAGCGCAAAAGATGATCCTGGCGTTTTTGGAAATCCCGCTGGGCGATCTCGCAGGCCTTTCCCAATCCCACGATGTAAGGAATGTTCTCCGTCCCGGCCCGACGGTTGCGCTCTTGAGATCCTCCATGGATGAGAGAGGATATTTTTGTTCCTCCGCGGATAAACTGAGCGCCGATTCCCTTGGGGGTGTTCAATTTGTGGCCGGAAAGGGAGAGAATGTCTACGGGCAACTTCTTCAGGTCGATGGAGATTTTTCCCACGGCCTGCACGCCGTCGGTGTGAAAGAGGACCCCTTTCTCCCGGGCAATCTCCCCGATTTCCTGCACGGGGAAAATCGTCCCCGTCTCATTATTGGCAAACATAATACTGATCAAAACCGTCTGCGGCTTGATGGAACGGCGAAGCTCCTCCAGGTCGATCAGCCCATATGAGTCGACGGGGAGGTAGGTGACCTCATAACCCATGTTTCCCAGGAACTGACAGGTATGAAGAACCGCATGATGTTCGACCTGGGTGGTTATGATATGGCGCCCTTTCTCTTGCAGGGCGAGGGCCACCCCTTTGATCGCCATGTTATCGCTTTCGGTGCCGCATCCGGTGAAGACGATCTCCTCCGGGGCAGCATTCATCAGCGCGGCAACCTTTTCCCGGGCTTCATCCAGGTATTTCTTTACCTCCCGTCCGGCCCAGTGAATACTGGAGGCATTTCCGAACTGATCCCGGAAAAAAGGCATCATGGCCTCTAAAACCTCGGGATGGACCGGAGTCGTAGCATTATTATCCAGATAAACTCGCCGCATGGTTTTGCTCCTCATGAAAGATCGGGTGTCCCCTGGAAATTCAAAGGGCAATGGCTCTGGGGGCAGATAGAGAGTATTTCTTCATTTCCGGGCGGTCAAATTGTGGAATGGGGAATACACCCCCCATCTCCCTTTTCCCTTGTGGAAGGAAAGTGAAGGAGGGGGTGATTCTGCAATCCGCAATTTCTTTATCTACCCCACGGGCCTGTGTGGCCCTGATTTTCAGGAATATGGCCGAGCAAAATTTCCAGCTTCACACAAAGCTGGATTCCATAGCCCGAGGGGGACAGGCTTTGATACAGAGCTCACAGGCGCTGCACTTGGAGGAATCAAAAATAACCTCCATCGTCTTGCGGTTGATGAACAGGGAACCGGTGGGGCAGACGGCTGTGCAGGCTCCGCAGTGGATGCATTTTTGCTCCACCCGGGCGATATCCTTCTCGATGGGCTCGACCCCTATGCCCATCTCCGCCAGGTATTCCATCCCCTTCTTGAAATCCGCCTTCGGACCGCTGAGCTCCAGAACCATGAAACTCTCTTGCCGGGGCAAGACGCTGGCCTTGAGGATGTTAAAACTCAGGTTGAAATCCTTCACCAGCCGGTAAACAATAGGCTTGTTCCAGTTTTCTTTGGAAAAATGGAGTACAATCTTCTTGGAAGTCATGATTCTTCTCCCCCGATATTCTTCATTAAAATTATTATACTTAAGCGTTTTTGTCAACTATTTTCCCCTTTTAACCTTCCTCCCCTTCGGTGAGGTTCAGGGGCAGGGTAAAAAAATTCCTTGACCAAAGTATCACAATGTAGTATACATAAACATCTCTTGAAGCCCGGTAAAATTCTTATCGTAAATGCCAAAAGATAAAAATTTTTTTGGCTGGATAAGCAAGAAAGCCAAAGAGTGAAGGCAAAACCCATGGCTCTTTGGGTCCGGACTTTGGAAGAGAATAAAAGCCAACCTCACCCCATGAATACGAGGTTGGCTTTTTGTTTTGTGGCCTAAGGCCCCCTGACCCTGAGCCCCCTCCGATGGGGCGCTTGCTGAAGGCGGTTCGATGGCGGTCATGGATGTTCCTACGGCCACCCCTTTGAAGATAAACGGAATCGTCGGGAAACCTTGTTTAGATTCGCCCTTTGTGCTATAAAAATTCGTTGAGTTCAGCGAAGGGAGAAAAGTAAAGATGGCTTTGATCGTTCCGTTCCGCGGTATCAGCTATGATTCCAGAAAAGTTGGCGACCTCAGCCAGGTGGTCGCCCCCCCTTATGACGTCATTTCTCCGGAAGCTCAAGATGCCCTCTACCGGCGACACCCCCAGAACGTAGTCCGTCTTATCCTGAACAAAGAGACCCCTCAGGACAATGCCCAGGATAACCGCTACACTCGATCCGCGGCCTTTTATCGGACCTGGCTGAAAGAGGGGATCCTGGTACGCACGCTTAAACCCCATTTTTATTTTTTACAGGAGGAGTTTAACTCATCCATTCTTCCTTCTGCCCCGGAGGGGGTAGCAGGAGAAAAAATTGTAAGGCAGGGGTTCATTGGGCTGATTCGGCTGGAAGAGTACAGCGCTGGAGTGGTCCTCCCCCATGAAAAAACCCAGACCAAACCGAGGGCGGACCGCCTGGCCTTGATGGATGCATGCCAGGCAAATTTTAGCCAGATTTTTTCCCTCTATCCCGACGAAGAGGGGGCTATGGTTCCTATCTACCATCAAGTTTTTTCTTCCCACGGGCCGGACATTGACGTGACCGATGATGAAGGGGTTCGCCGCAAGCTCTGGATGGTCAGCGATCCGAAGATTTTGAGAAAGGTGACGGAGATCATGAAGGCCAAAAAGATCTTCATCGCCGATGGACACCATCGCTATGAAACCGCCCTGGCGTACCGCGAGAAGCAGCGCTTACGATTTCCGCAGAACACGGGGAGAGAGGCATATCACTTTACGATGAAGTACCTGGCCGCCATGGAGGACAAAGGCCTTTTTATCCTGCCTACGCATCGGGTGGTTTATAACCTGGAAGGCTTCCAGGCTACCTCCTTCCTGGGTCAACTTCGCTCCGACTTTTCCATTAAGGCCTTCGATTTCGATTCCCGGAATGAAAAAGTCACCCGGGATAAATTTCTGCGGGATCTTGCCTCCCGGGCTGATCGGAGTCGTTCGCTGGGAATGCTCCTGGAGAAGGAGAGGAAATATTTTATTCTCTCTTTGAAAGACGAGAAATCGCCGGATGAAGCCCAGCCCGGGATTTCTCCCACCCTGAAGGCCTTGGACGTAAACCTCCTCCATGTCCTGGTTTTCCAGAAGCGTTTGAGAATCGGACCCCAAGAACTGGCCGCGGGGAAGAACGTCCTCTATTTCAAAGAACCCGAAGAGGCTGCTGGCGCCGTAAAATCTGGAAAGGGGCAGATCGCCTTCTTCCTTAACCCCACAAAGGTTTACCAGGTCAGGGACGTATCCTTGGCCGGGGAGACCATGCCCTCCAAATCGACTTTCTTTTATCCCAAACTGCTGAGCGGACTGGTCATCAACCCGCTGGATCCCCATGAAGAGATTGTCATGGAATGATCAGACGGAAACCCTCGACACCCTGTTCGAGGGCCGGCTTAAGATCCTCCAGAAAAAAAGGGGCTACCGTTTCTCCATCGATGCCCTCCTCCTGGCCCACTTCGCCGACCCAGGTCCTAAAGACCGGATCATTGACCTCGGAACAGGGTGTGGAATCCTTCCTCTGATTTTACTTTTCCGCCGGAAAGCATCCCGGATCATCGGGGTGGAGATTCAACCTTCCCTGGCCGACCTGGCCCGCCGCAATGCGGCCCTAAACCGGTTCACTTCCCGGATAAAAATCTTGGAAAAAGACTGGAAGGATTTCAAGGGGAAAAAAATAAGGGGAACTTTCGGCCTCGTCCTAAGTAACCCTCCTTACCAAAAAGTCGGCTCGGGACGGATCAACCCCGATCAGGAGAAGGCTCTGGCACGCCATGAAATCAATGCCACTCTGGGAGATATGCTGCGAGTCGCTTACCATTTATTGAAAGACAGGGGGCGTCTGACCATGATTTACCCGGCAACCAGAGCAGCGGACTTGATCAAAGAAATGGCCGGGTTTCATCTGGAACCCAAGCGCATGCAATTTGTTCACTCTAAGGAGAAAGACGAGGCCCGCCTGGTCCTGGTGGAGGCCCTTAAGGAAGGCCGGGCCCAGGTGAGAATCCTCCCTCCCTTTGTCCTCTATGATTCGGCAGGAGAGTATACCCCTGGAGCCCGGGAGCTTTTTCGCTAAGGGAGAGGCGGTGGGCACTGAAGTCCCTGTGAAAGCGGGAGTCTATCCGGAAGCGGGCCGGATCCAATAAACCTCACAAAAACGGCTTTTTCCCGGAATCAAAGTCCCTCAAAAAGAATCTAAAAATAAAGGGGGTAAGAGAAGCCTGCAATTCAAAGCCCCTTCGTTGGATGTCAAAGAAAAGAATAACCTCCTTTTCGCTTGATGCACAATGAAAACCTGGATTGCTAAGCAATGATTACCCCCCTATCGTTATTATTTTACGTTTTTTTAGGGGGCAAACTGGAAATCCCTTGACAGGTCCGGGTAAAGGATTTTACATTCAAACATATTCCCTATCCTTGAAAAGGCACCCGGACCTTGTTTCTTCCACTAAAAGATGATAACCCTACTTCAACTTTTCCCCTTATTACCCTCGGGTTAATCCTGGCCAATGGTCTGGTTTTCTACCACCAGATGTCCTTGGATACCGTCGAAAGCCAAAATTTTATTTTCAAATGGGGTGCAATTCCTTATCAGATCCACCATGGAGAGGTCCTCCGCGAGTTCCCGGAAATTCCCCTCCCCCTCACCATTTTTTCTTCCATGTTCCTTCATGGTGGGTTTCTCCACCTCTTCGGAAACATGCTTTACCTATGGATCTTCGGGAATAACATCGAGGATACGCTGGGGCATTTACGCTTCCTTCTCTTCTACCTGGTTTGTGGCCTCGTTGCCGGTCTGGCCCAGGTTTTTTCCAATCCCGAATCTACCGTTCCGATGATTGGGGCCAGCGGGGCAGTGGCGGGAGTTTTGGGTGCCTACCTGCTTCTCTTCCCCGGGGCGCGGATTCTCACCCTATTTTTTATTTTCATCTTTATAAAATTCGTCCGCCTTCCCGCCTTGGTCGTCTTGGGATTCTGGTTCTTTATCCAACTCCTTGGCGTCTGGGGAGGTTCCATCTCCAATGTCGCCTTTTTTGCCCATGTGGGCGGTTTCATCGCCGGGCTGATTCTGGTCAAGATCTTTCAGTCGGGGCAATCGAAACGCCGCCGAAGGTAAAAGGATATCGTCTCGCAGAGCCCGCAAAGAACGCAGAGATGAATCAAGATATTAAACAATAGAAATGTCATTTTTTCCTCAACGTACTTTGTTGCCTCTCTGAGAGAAAAAGGACCTCTTGTTTATGAAAGATGAAATCATTTACGGGATTAATCCAGTACTCGAAGCCTTGAAGGCTGATCGGCAGACTCTGAATAAAATCATGATTGTCGATGGGAAGGAAGGGGTACCTTTTCACGCTCTGCGCCAGCTGGCCCGGGAAAAAGGAATTCCAATCCACGTCCACGCCAGAGACGTCCTGAACAAGTTGGCAGGAACCGAGCACCATCAGGGGGTTCTAGGGGTATCGGCGGCATCTCCTTACTCCACGTGGGAAGATTTACTGCAAAAAGTCCGATTGGCCCAGGGGCATGCGGTGGTCTTGATTCTGGACAGCATCGAAGACCCGCAAAACCTCGGTTCCCTGATTCGCACGGCCGAGGCCTGCGGGGTCCAGGGAATGATCCTCCCCAAGGATAGGGCCGTGGGCATCACGCCTGCGGTGGTTAAGGCTTCTGCGGGGGCTGTTGCTCACCTTCCCGTGGTTCGAGTCACAAACCTGGCCAACACGCTGGAGGAGCTGAAAAAAGAAGGGTTCTGGATCGTTGGAGCAGATCCACGGGGAGATCAAAATCTTTATGCGATGAAATTCGACATGAATGTCGGGTTGGTTATCGGAAGTGAAGGAAAGGGAATCCGCCCCCTGGTCCTAAAGAAATGCGACTACCGGATCACCATCCCCATGAAAGGGAAAGTCTCCTCTTTAAACGCCGCCATCGCTGGCGCCGTGGTCCTTTTTGAAATTCTCCGACAGCAACTCTCCGGTAAAGCGTCTTGACTGTTTTTCAAAGGAAGGTATTCAGCGAACCTTCGACCCTACCTTGGCTTCTTTATCGAAGGTTGCGAGGACGACTCCAGTTCCATCGGCTCCATCGGCAGCCAGGAGCATACCCTGGGACTCTACGCCCATGAGCTTGGTGGGCTGAAGGTTGGCAACGATGATGATGGTTTTCCAAATCAGCTCCTCGGGTTTATAGACGTGGGCGATTCCCGCCACCAGGATGCGTTCTTCGCCGATGTCCACGCGGAGCTTGAGGAGCTTGTCGGATTTCTTGATATTCTCGGCGGCGAGAACTTTGGCTACCCTTAAATCCAATTTCTGGAATTCTTGATAGGTGATAACATTAGAGGTTTCCATTTTTCCTTTTTCCTCTCTTTTTAAATCTTCTTCTATCCGCGGAAACAAAGACTCTCCTTTTCGTACCTGTCCGCCCGGCTTCAACCCGCCCCATTCTTTCAGGCTGGCCAAGTCCTGGCTGGATGGATCGGAGATTCCCATCCGGGACTGGATCTTTTCTGCGGTCTGCGGCATAAATGGTGAAATGAGTACGGCTACAAAACGGAGAACTTCCAGAAGCTGGTAAAGGACCGTGTCGAGACGCTCTGCTTTTTGGGGGTCTTTAGCCAGCGCCCAGGGGGCCATCCCGTCGATGTATTTGTTGGCTAGATTGATGAGCTCCCAGATGGAGATCAAGAGCTTATGGAAGCCGAGCTCAGCTATCACACGCTCGGCATCCTGGACGATCTTCAAAGCCAGGTTTTTGAGCTCTAGGTCTTTTTCTTCGAGTCCACCGGATCGGGGAACGATCCCTCCACGGAAACGTTCTACCATGGCCAGGGTCCGGCTTAGCAGGTTTCCGAGATCGTTGGCCAGGTCGGCGTTGATCCTTCCCACCAAAGCAGCTTCGCTGAAGTTGGAATCCAGGCCGAAGACCATTTCCCGCAGGAGAAAATAACGGAAGGCGTCGAGGCCATACTTGTCTTTCAAATCCAGGGGCTTTACGATATTCCCCCGGCTTTTGGACATCTTCGATTCCGAAACGATCCAGTACCCGTGCACGTTCAGATGCTGGTAGAGAGGGATCCCGGCCGATTTAAGCATCGTAGGCCAGTAGATGCCGTGCGGCTTGAGGATATCCTTGGCGATCAGGTGCTGGCAAACGGGCCAGAACTGAAAAAAGTTTTCGCCATCCGGGTAATCTAGGCCGGTTAGGTAATTAATCAGGGCATCGAACCAGACATAGGTGACATAATCGCCATCAAAAGGGAGGGGAATGCCCCACTCCAGGCGGCTTTTAGGACGGGAAATGCAAAGATCCTCCAGGGGATCCCGCAGGAAACCCAACACTTCGTTGCGGTAGCGCTCCGGGCGGATGAAGTCCGGATTGGCCTGAAGGTGATCGATCAACCATTGCTGGTATTTGCTCATGCGGAAGAAATAGTTCTTTTCCTTGATGAACTCCGGCTCGGTCCCGTGGTCCGGGCATTTGCCATCCACCAATTCTTTTTCGGTGAGGAAGCGCTCGCAGCCCCGGCAATAATGTCCCCCATACTCGCCGAAGTAAATGTCGCCGGCGTCGTACACCTTTTGCAGGATGAGCTGGACGACCCTTTTGTGAGCTTCTTCAGTGGTACGGATAAACCGGTTATTGGTGATGCTCAGCTTGGGCCAGAGGGCCCGGAAGAGGCCACTGATGCGGTCGGCATAGACCTGGGGAGTTTCCCCGGCAGCCCGGGCAGCCTGAGCCACTTTGTCTCCATGCTCGTCCGTTCCCGTCAAGAAAAAAGTCTGGTATCCGGCCAGTTTATAAAAGCGGTTCAGCACGTCGGCCACGATGGTCGTGTAGGCATGTCCGATGTGGGGTTCAGCGTTCACGTAATAAATCGGAGTGGTAAAATAGACCCGTTTCATTTTCCCTTCCTGTATCGGTCGAAGAAAGATTCCTCTCGGATTTCTTCTAGACCCACTTCCGTCTCTTTGCCATCGTCCAGGGCCACCCGTACTTTCTGGTTGATAATATTCAACTGAATCACCTTTCCCGCCCCCTCAGGAGTGACCACCCTTTTTCCCACTTTGGGCAGGTCTTTTTTCAACTCCGTATAGGTGTCCACTTCATAGGCCAGGCAGCACATCAGCCGGCCGCAGGCCCCCGAGATCTTCTGGGGGTTCAAGGCCAGGTTTTGCTCTTTGGCCATCTTTACCGAGACCGGTTCGAATTCTTTCAGGAAAGAACAGCAGCAGAACTCCCTCCCGCAGGAGCCCAACCCGCCAATCATCTTTGCCTCATTGCGGACTCCCACCTGGCGCATCTCGATTCTGGTTTTGAAAGCACTGGCCAGGTCTTTCACCAGGGCCCGGAAGTCCACTCTCCCCTCGGAGACAAAATAGAAGACGATCTTGCTTCCATCCAGGAAGGACTCCACCCCGATCAGCTTCATGGGGAGTTTGTGCTCTTTAATTTTTTCCAGGCAGATCCGTTTTGCATCCCGCTCCCGCATGAGGTTCCGCTGGCCCTGTTCCATGTCCGCTCCTTCAGCCAGACGGAGAACCTTTTTCAGGGGCTTGGTAAAAAACCTTGGATCCCTTTCCAGGGGAGGCCGGGCCACGAAACCCAGTTCCGGGCCCCGCTCGGTTTCTACCATAATGATATCCCGTTCTTTCAGGGTAAACCCGGTGGCATCATAGTCGTAGATTCTTCCGTGGTCCCTGAATTTCGCGCCGACGACTTTCATGAAAAATGCCTCAAAAAAAGTACTGCCGTGCTGCGGTTCTGCCGTGCCTTAATACTTGGAGAAAACCTTTTCTTCAACTGCAGCACTTTCGTACGGCAGGACTACAGAACTTTTAGACCCTTCTTTCCTTATCTCCAGCATCAAAACTTCCAGGGCCAGCTGCCGGTTGGCATTCAGGGCAAGGGAATTTTGTACTTCAGAGATCAGATGAAAGATCCCGTCGAGCTGATCCAAAGAAGATTTCTTCGCCTCCTGGGCAACCTCAGACCCAAGGTCATGATTGATCAATTGCTTCATCGAGGCTTCCCCCGCCGTCTTAAAGACGACCAGATCCCGGACCCAGATTTTCCAAAGCTCCAGCAGGTCCTGAATCTCCTCCTCTTCTTTGGCCATCCGTTCGCAGAGCTCAAAAATCTCTTCGGTGGTTTTCTGGGGGAGCGTGGAGAAGACCTGAAGCCAATCCAATCGCTTTTGAAAATCGACCCGGTTGCTTAATGCTTCAGCCTGACCTACACTTCCCCCGGCCAGGGAGGCATAGAATTGAGCCTTTTCCGGATCCAGGCCATGGGCCTTTTGCAGAATTTGAGCGATATGGCCAGCGGACAATGGCTTAAACTTGAGCCACTGGCAGCGGGAGAGGATGGTAGGCAAAAGCCGGTGGGGCCGGGAAGTAATCAGGAACAGGTGAGTCTCCGGGGGCGGCTCTTCCAGAGTTTTCAGCAAGGCATTGGAGGCCTCATCCGTTAGCCGGTCCGAGGAGTCGAGGATGCAGGCTCGACGTCCACCTTCCATGGGCCGGAAATGGAGTCTCTTCTGCATATCCCGGATCTGGCCGATCTTCATCACTTCCCCTTCGGGCTCCAAACGTATAACGTCTGCATGATTGAACGTATTGACCTTGATGCAGGAGGGGCACTTTTCACAGGATTCTCCCGGTTCAGGAGGAGATTGGCAATTCGAAGCCTTGACCAGGGTCAGGGCAGTCAGGCGCTTGCCGACCCCTTCAGGTCCGATGAAGAGGTAGGCATGGGCCAGCCGGCCATTCCGCAACGCATTGCGCAAAACGGCTATCGCTTTTTCTTGCCCCAAAATTTGGTCAAAGGACATCCGTCAACCTCTGAGTTTACTGGAAAGATGAGAGATGATCTCCTGATGGAGAGATTGCTCGTCTTTCATCCCGTCTAAAACAATGATCCGCTGGGGTTCCCTCCGGGCCAGGGTCAGATAGCCTTCTCGAACGCGTTGATGAAATTCAACGGCTTCCTTCTCAAAGCGGTCCTCTTTTACCTGATTCTCTTCTATCCTTTTCCAGGCCCTTCTCAGCCCTTCTTCCACGGGCAGGTCCAGGAGGAAAGTCAGGTCAGGTTTCACATTCTCCACTGACCGGGCATGAATTTCTTCGATCCATGCCGGGTCGAGACCGCGGCCGAATCCCTGGTAGGCCAGGGTAGCATCGGCGTATCGGTCGCATAGAACAATTTCCCCATCCTTAAGGGCTGGACGAATAACCTGGCGGAAATGTTGAACCCTGGCTGCGGCATAAAGGAAAAGCTCGACCATTGGCTCAATCCCGGTGTTCTCCGAAGAAAGCAGAATCTGCCGGATTTTTTCCCCCACCTCTGTTCCTCCGGGTTCGCGAGTGAGCAAGAAGGGTCGATGAGTTCTTTTAAGGTAGGAGGTCAGGTGGCCGATCTGGGTTGTTTTGCCGCACCCTTCGATTCCCTCGAAGGTTATGAAAAGGCCCAATTTTCCCCCGTTTTCAAATAAAGAAATTATACCCGAATTGAGATCTTTTAGCAAATTGGGAGAGTTTCTTTGGTCGGTTAACAAAGAACCGGAAATCCTGCCAACCCCTCTTTATTAAAGGGCGGCGAAGGGAATTTTTTTCGCTTTGGGGATTTGTGGCTGACATTCCGGCCATGAAAGGTGAGGTAAAAAAAGGCCGGGGCTTTTAATCCCCGGCCGAAGGGAACAACGCAGGTTTTTTGCTGGTTATTCTTCTATTTGTTCAAACCCAGTTTCTGGACCAGTTTTCCCACATTATCGAAATCGCTGCGCATATACCTCGCGTAATCCTCAGTACCCAGGTAATTAAAGTCCATATCAAATTTCTTCATGACCTCGTGAAATTCCGGCTCATCCATGGATTTCCTGAAAGCTTCGGCGAGCCTGGCGACGATCGGCTTGGGCATTCCCTTGGGACCGATGACCCCCAGGTGGCTCCGGGCCACAACATCATAGCCGATTTCTTTGATGGTAGGTACTTGAGGGTAGCGCTCACACCTCTTTTCTCCCCAGGTGGCAAGCAGCCTGAATTTTCCCGCATCCACCAGAGGAGCCCAGCCGGAGGAGTCTGAAATTAAATCGATGTGGCCCCCCAGAAGGGCGGTATTATTTTCGGCGATTCCCTTAGAGGGGATGTGGATAAACTTGAGGCCGGCAACCATGCTCAGTTCTTCTATGGCCAGGTGCGGGGGAGTTCCAACCCCTGGAGACCCGTAACTAACCTTTTCGGGATTCTGCTTTACATACTGGATGAGTTCCTGCATGGTCTTCCATTGCGAGTCGGTTCGAACTGTGAGGCCGAACAGATAGTTGCCCCAGCGCATGATGGGGGTCAGGTCGTTGAGGGGATGAAAGTTGAGCTTGCCCATATGATAGGCCATCGTAGGGCTGCTGGTGACGATACCGATGGTATAACCGTCGCCTGGTTTGGCCGCCACCAGAGCAACGCCCACCGTACCGCCGCCCCCTGCCTTGTTTTCACAGATAACTGGCTGGCCCAGGAATTTTCTGGCCCCGATCGCCAAGGCCCGGGCGGTCAGGTCCGTAGAACCACCGGCGGGATATTGAATAACCAGAGTGATGGGCTTGGTGGGATATTCCGCGGCCATTGCGGGAAAGACAAAGGCTAAAATCAAAGCAATGATGACGCATAGCGCGATGAGTTTCGTTCTGTCGTTGTGCATAATCCCCTCCTTAAAAGGTAACTCGCCAGTTGTTGAGTGTTAAAATAGCAACCTTCATTTGGGGTGTCAAGGAATTTAGGGCGGATCTATTTTTTATACATCCCCAGTTTTTGGACGATCTTCTTCAGCTCCTCGGCTTCACTCCGGTCTGCTTTTTCACAATCCTCGGAATTCAGGAAGGTCGTGGCCATATCGTATTTTTTGAGGACCGTCTGGTATTCGGGGTCGTCCAGGGCCTTCTTAAAAGAGTCGAGCACCTTTTGAACGATGGGTTGGGGCAGGGTCTTGGGGCCCATGATTTCGAGGGGAGAGGGGAAGACCATATCGAACCCCAGCTCTTTCAAGGTTGGAACCTGGGGATAGCGAGCTGAACGGGCGGCGGTATAAACAGTGAGCAACCTGAATTTCCCCGCATCCACCAGCGGACCCCAGCTTGTAGAATCGGAGACCGAGTCCACATGTCCCCCCAGCAAGGCCGTGTTGCATTCGGCTCCCCCCTTATAGGGCACATGGACCAGTTGCATGCCAGCCATATAGGACAACTGTTCCATGGCCAGATGCGGGCCTGTTCCTACCCCGGTCGTTCCGTACGTAACCTTTCCAGGATTTTCTTTGGCGTATTTCACAAAGTCCTGGAGGGTCTTCCAGGGGGAATCGGCGCGGACCACGAACCCATACAGATAACCGGTGTAGCGCATAATATGGTTCACATCTTCTATGGGGTTGAAATTCATCTTGCCCATATGCCAGGAGATGGTGACGGTCGTGCTTGCCATAATCCCGATTGTGTAACCATCAGCCGGTTTGGAAATTACCAGGTTGGGACCTACCGTTCCTCCTCCACCCCCTTTGTTCTCGACGATGATGGGCTGGCCAAAATATCTCTTCGCGGCGGTGGCCAGGACGCGGCCTGTCACGTCAGTCGAGCCCCCCGCCGGGTAAGGGATAACCAGAGTGATAGGCTTGGCGGGGTAATCTGAAGCCAGGGCCGGAACTGCCAGAGCCATGACTAGGCCGATGATCAGCATCAGTCCGATTGGTTTTCCCTTCAAGTAATCCATATTGTCTCCCAAGAAGATCATCAGAAAATACCTTTGTGCAGCTATCCTTACATTCTTTTTGTCATTGCCGCGCAAGCGGGAATCCAGGAATGCTTTAGATCAAATTTAGATTTCCGCTCTCGCGGGAAGGACAGCTTTGCTCTGGCCGAATTTTCATGATTCGTGGGTGTCCGACGGTCATACAGCTTCGGTTCTTTTTTGCCTTTATTTCTTGTCCAGCCCCAGTTTCTGGACGACTCTTTTGACTTGATCGGATTCCTGGAATATAGCTTTGTCCAGGTCTTCAGGACCCAGGTAATTCGGGGTCATGTCGTATTTCTTGAGGATCGACAGATAATCGGGGTCATCCAAGGATTTCCTGAAGGCCTCGTGCAACTTGGCCACAATCGGCTTGGGCAATCCCTTGGGACCGATGATGAAAAGGGGGGAGGAATAGACCATGTTGTACCCGGCCTCTTTCAACGTCGGGACATTGGGGTAGCGGGGCATCCTCTGCGGCGCATAAGTAACGAGAAGCCTGAATTTCCCCGCATCCACCATCGGGCCCCAACTCGTGGAGTCGGAGATGGCGTCAATATGGCCACCCAGAAGGGCCGTGTTGGCTTCGGCGCCCCCTTTGAAAGGCATGTGGACCAGGTTGATCCCGGTGGTCATACTCAAATCTTCCATGGCCAGGTGCGGGTTGGTACCTACGCCCGGGGTTCCGTAGGTGACCTTGCCGGGGTTCTCCTTGGCGTACTTCACGAATTCCTGAATCGTCTTCCAGGGGGAGTCGGAGCGGACCACCATGCCGAACACATAAGAGGTATAGCGGATGATGTTTGTTTCATCCGTAAGGGGATTAAAATTCAGCTTTCCCATGTAGTAGGCGATGGTGGCGGCCCCGCTGGATATTCCGATCGTGTATCCGTCGGGGGGTCGGGAGATCACCAGGCTGGGTCCCACCGTACCGCCCCCGCCGCCCTTGTTCTCGCAGATCACGGGTTGGCCCAGATAGTTCTTGGCGGCGTTGGCCAAGGCCCGCCCGGTCAGGTCAGTCGATCCCCCCGCCGGGTAAGGGATGATAAAGCTTATCGGTTTCGTAGGATACTCCGCCGCGATGGCCAAGCATCCAAAGGAAAATACTAAAGTGACGATCAGCAGCAGTCCAATGAGTTTCTCTTTAAACGAACACATCTTTTTTCCTCCTTCCAAATCCCCCAAATCTCCCCTTTATAAAGGAAAGGGGTGAAATTTTCCCCTCACCCCCAGCTTCTCCCCCGACTGTTTTCGTTTTCACCTTTTATATCTCTGCGCGCTCTGTGGCCTCTGTGGGTAAACTACTTAGAACTTTGGCATTTGGAATTTCTTAAGTTACATCCTCATGTTCAAGGGCAGCCCCAGGCCGGCGGAACCAGGGGAGCATGGGCATGATTAGCAAAGCGATAGCCAAAATGAGGCAGACAGCTGAAATGGGGCGGGTAAAGAAGATGGAGAAGCTTCCCTTGGATTTGATAAGAGATTGGCGGAGGGCCGTCTCCAGCATAGGGCCGAGGACGAAGGCCAGCACCATGGGAGCTGCTTCCAGAGAAAGTTTCTTCATCAAATAACCGATCACGCCAAAGACCAGCATGATCAACACATCCATCGAGCTGTTGTTGATGGAGTAAGAGCCAATCAGGCAGAATAGAATAATGAGCGGGAACAGGATGGAATAAGGAACTCGTAAGAGCTGGACCCATATTCCAATCAAGGGAAGGTTCAGGGCCAGGAGCATGGCATTTCCTACGTACATACTGGCCACCACTCCCCAAAAGAGCTGGGGATGGTCAGAGAGGAGAAGGGGCCCCGGAGTAACGCCGTGGATGATCAGGGCGCCCAGGAGCATGGCCATGACTACATTGGAGGGAATTCCGAGAGTCAATAAAGGAATGAAGGCTCCCTGGGCCGCGGCATTATTGGCCGCTTCTGGGGCCGCTACCCCTTCGATTGCCCCCTTGCCAAACTCCTCGGGGTGCTTGGAGACCTTTTTCTCAATTGCGTAGGACACAAAAGAGGCAATGACCGCGCCTCCTCCGGGGAGGATCCCCAGGAAGAAACCAATAACGGTCCCACGGGTAATGGACCAGATGGACTTCCTCCAATCTCCCAGAGTGGGCAAGAGCCCTTTGACTTCGGAGGTGAAGACTTCCCGCTTGATCTTCAGCTCGATGTTCAGCATCACTTCGGAAATCCCGAAGAGGCCCATCACCACGGGGACGAGTCCTACCCCGTCGAGCAGTTCGGGAATATTAAAGGCAAATCGGGCCAGACCGGAAATGTTATCCAGGCCGATGCATCCCACGATCAACCCAAAGGCGGCCATCATCAAGGCGCGCACCATGGATGCTGAAGTCAGGAAGGTCAGGATCATCAGTCCCAGGATCATCAGGGAAAAATATTCTGGAGGCCCAAATTTAAGGGCAAAATTCACCAGGGGTGGGGAAATCAGCATCATTCCGATGATACCGACCGTTCCGGCGATGAAAGAGCCGAAGGCGGAAATGCCCAGGGCCGGGCCGGCCCGGCC
>Ga0187882_1002747_pt1 | contig 15784 bp, 31 predicted proteins | sample June2016WEW_19_1_3_FD_132991 | JGI IMG/M metagenome (GOLD analysis project Ga0187882, IMG submission 132991) | Peatland microbial communities from SPRUCE experiment site at the Marcell Experimental Forest, Minnesota, USA - June2016WEW_19_150 | ecosystem: Environmental > Terrestrial > Soil >...
CAAGATTCTGACCCCCGAAATGAAGTACGCAGAGAAGCACTTCTCAAGCTTCAAAGCAGCAGCCCGCTTCTGCCAAAACAACGGCTGGGAAGCCATCGAAGGCTACTGAAGGTCGTGAACTCTTGGAGCAAAACGCAGTCTCTCTAGATTTCTAGATCTAGAAAAGAGGAGCATAAAACTCATGGAACATGAAGTCAACGTTGCCTGCCCATTGCTACAGCCAAATCATACAAGAAAGGCTCACATTGGGTCCAGTCACTATCACAACTTATCCGTTCGCAAATCTAGTGTCCGTGAGGATGAAGTGAGGATGAAGTGAAACCGGAGTTCTGCGATGAAGCTCTTGACAATGTCGGTTGACCAAACCGAGTTTGTGAGTTCGCTCCCAAGGCTTGTAACCAAATCAAACAGAGTTGTGTTGGATAAACCTCCTAAAAGTCCAGTACAAATGTTCGAGGTCAGACAATATCCCAGATGGGTTCGCTTAAGAAGAAGAGATAACGGCGTACTCATCAAAGTACGTGAGCCAGGGAGTTGGTTCGGTCAGAGAACGCAGGGGAGCCTCATGAAAGTGCTGGCGCCACGTTTTCCAAACCTAGGCTGCTCTATCGGCTTAAGACATGGACGACGACTGACAGAACTGATCACGCAGACTATTGGACGCAGCTATGAAGAGGACCATTATGGGTTTTTCTTTGACCTATCCGCCCACGACACTCCCTCGTTCTGCTACTTTCAGAACGATGAGGGAAAGATAAAATGTCGCATATTTGTTTCGGATTCCCCATGCCAAGTTCTCCCCCTAGGAATTCTAGAACACTTAGCCCACTTGAACGGTTTCATCGAAACCTGCATAGAGAAGACCTCTCTGACAAAAGTTCTGGAACAGAGCCTCAGGAACTTTCTAAAGCAAACTTCCGGCAAGCTTTTTAAGCACACGCCGCACGGGTAACTATCATGAACCGCATTAGGCGCCTACCGAACGGGGTCTCGGAATGATGCGATGTAGAAAGTGTGGGCATCCGTCAACTTCTCACCAATGCGAAGCAGGCGAACCGATACTCTCATGCGCCCACGACTCTTGCATCTTCTCTTTCTGTTCAGACTGCCAAGACACGTGCGTGGCCTGCAGTGAAAGCGACTTCGAAGAAAACAATACTCCAACGGGCGGGCAAAAGCTTTGAGGTTCGCATTCTGGAAACCGCCATTGCACCTCACCACCGAACTCCTGTACCTCAGGGAAGTGTCGCAGCACCCTAAAGCTAGACAAATCCTATCATTCCTCGTCAGGGCGAAGATGGCTCAAGGTGCACAGTTCTCAAGCGTCAGCTTCAACACCATAACTGCCGCGATCGGTGGGTCTAGGGTTTTGACGAGCGAGATGCTGTCGTACCTGCACCGTAACGGGTACCTCGAGAACTTCATAGAAACCACTGGACCAAACAAATTTCGGAGCATGTACAAACCGACAGAAAAGGCCGACTTGATAACGCAGCTTCTGTTGCGAGACGGCATTTAAGGCCAATCACGCGGCACACTTGGGGCTTGAGAAGTGCTGGGCTGAGCGGAAAGCGCACACCCTAAATTTGTCAAATTTTAACCGGCGGACGCACGCACCTCATCTCACAATTGGATCTCGTGGATCTCGTGAATCCCTGTGTAAACCGCCTGGATGTTCCCAGTTCATCCCAGAGGCGGACCATGGAGTACCTCAAAAAGTATGGGTGTGCGGGGTGAGCAAAAAGCGCACTTTCCATCCAAGTAACCATTCAGGTAAGGGGGCGAAAGGTAGATAAACGGCAGGCAGCATGAAAGGTAGCGGAGAGACATGATGGCGAGCGCAGAGAAACATACGATGGGTCTCGCTACGAGGTTACTAATCGTAGCCGCTGCCACCGCGTCCCTTTCAGCGGTGACCGCCATTCTACTGGTACAAAACTTTGGAGCAACATTGAACGCGGTTCCCATAATGGTTTACGCAATCACAGTTCCCGCAACGCTCGCAGCCTCGATCCATTACCTGTACTGGTTTCCGCGGCACGCTAGGTCACGAGCAACAGACAGATTGCTCTTCAAAGGAGGCAGTAGTGTTGAGTGAAGAAGCCGAGGCCGAGAGAGGGGACGAGGAGGAGGAAGAAAAGCGAGAGGAAACAGAGGAAGAAGACCAGCAAGACGAAGAAGATGAGGAAGAGCTGGAGCGAGAAGGTCCTGATGAGAGCGCCGAAGAAGAAAAGGATGAGGACAGACGAGAACAGGACGCCGAAGAGCGCGCTGGAGATCATGAGCCTTGTCCACCTGAGTCTGCGGCATGGAGGCTGTACGGTCATGATTAGGCTCTTGATTAGTTGGAATACGCTATTCAACAACGCCCTCCGTGTGGGCGACGCTAGGTTGCTGCTGAGAGTTTATGTTGAGGAAAGAATGATTCAATTGAACCGAAAGTGCGACAGGTTCAAGGCACTGGCCATATGCTCCACTATTCTTGCGCTCAATCTCTCCGCCATCCTTATCGGAGTAAACGTATGCGGTTATTTTTCATCCTCGCAGAGCCTTATTCTGTTCGGAATTGATGTTGCAACATGCTGTGGGCTCATCGTCTGTTATGATCGGAAACGTCAGGCGGGCGATGAGGCGGAACGATTGTCTCGTCTGATATCGCGATGCGCACATTGAACTCACCGACGTCTAACTAAAGCGTTTGAGGCCACACGTAAATACTACCTCATCCTTACTGCACCAGGTGATTGCGATATGACGGATGACAAGAAAAAGCGCACGTTACGGCAAACGGTCTTCGGAGACTACGTAGATACAGAGACGGAGGAGACCGTCACCCACAAATCGGATGATGATGCGGTCGTTTCCGTATTTGACTGACACTTTTTTTGATGAAGATGAAAAGGCTTAAATGCCAACTCGCTGTACGGACTAAGAGAAACAAAATGAACTTGGTCGCGAACACGCTGACGATACTTGGCGGATGTGTAGCTGTGCTGACTGGTCTAGTGTCCTTGCACGGGACCTGGGTGCAAGTCGCCGGGGCAGGAGCGTTGATGGCCATTGCATTATTTTTCATCACAGCGTCGAGCATAGACATCGCACTTGCGGTTCGAGGTTTCTACGAGGCAAAACCAAATGGGAAAGTTTAGAAAAATAACTTGCAAGCAACGTATGATCGAACAACAAAACAGACCGCCTCGGAGTAACTCCAACCTTTACTCACCTGCCTGTTGAGGCTGTCATCCGGAAAAGTTTATGTGCGCTACTCGCCATCCTTGATGCAGTGACGCTTATGGTTTCGAAGATGATGCTTCCCGGGCTGGGGGGCAGTCCTGGAACTCGGGTCATGTGTCCGTTCTGCGGTGGGTTAGTATGGATCGACTACGGCAGCGACTACACCATCGACACCTACTACAGTTGCGAGTCCTGCGGCATGGGGGCTCACCAGTTTGCCGACGGCCTGTTAGAAGACGGAGACGAGATACAGTCTTCCATTCCAGCGTGGATCGGCGAGCACAATGAACTGGTAAAGTGGGTCATGACGTTCAACGAGGAACGCAACATTAGATCATTGACCGCCTGGGTTCCCACCATGTGGCAACACTTTGACCCTAACGATTCCTTACGGCTGGTCATAATCACCCCCAAGCTTCAGGAAGGACGACTCGTATGGGAGAGAAGGGATGAGCCCGATGGCAGCAACATGGTGTATCCGACATTCCAAGCGGCAAAGAACCCCTCACACCTCGAACACGCAGCCATCGTTCAAACCGTACACCAACAGCCGCCATTCAAACTTCTAAAGCCCAGGTAGACGGACAGCGGGTGCTGCTTGCTCCCTTCCAGTTACATGTAAAAGATCGGGACCGGGAATATATAAGTAGGGGGTCCTGAAAACATATCAAAACTGACCTGTAGACTAGTCTTCCTCTTCCTCCTGGTGGTCATCCGCCCCAGGCTCTCCGTCCTTATCGGGCCATCCTCCGCCGTCTTCGTCTCCGTCGTCACTTGGCCAGTCCTCGTCACTATCAGGCCAGTCTTCGTCCTTGCTCGTAAATGTTCACCTCACAACCGCTCTGATTAAGCCTATCTGTCTGCCTTTAAAACCCTTCCGAAACCGAGCATACCGTCCGACACCAGACAAGGCATGCCCACGCAAACTGAGTTTCGGTAAAAGCCTATATGTGCGGTTGGGCTAAGTCAGCGCGTGAGATTGCCATGAAGATGGTTCCAGACTACGTGCACCCTGTGTTCAAGATTCCGTCCAGCCGCCTAACGTACATACCGGAGCACGGCAGATCCAGGTTTTCCTTCAGGTGCAACTGCGGCGAAAGGCAGGAGGTCTACGTCTGGTCGGGCAAGCGCAAGTGCCAAACCTGTAACGTCCTGCTCCTCCTGCTCCTAGGCAGCATAGAGGAAGTGGTTGGGTGCCCATACATTCCAGCAGATGAGGAGGGGAAGAAAAGATGATGGGAAGGGTATTCTGGTTAGGCTTGATAGTAAATCACGCGGGTCACGAGCACACGGTTAGAAGATTCCCACTGAAGAACGGAATCACTATCTACAGGCTGATATGCCTCCAATGTGATAGAGCAATCATGGACTACAGGCGCAGGGAGAGAGCCAGGGATTCAACTGCCGAAGATTATGACCGATGCGGTACGTGCCACCGCCTTCTTTCAAGACACGATGATGCAATGCTTTCGAAATGCTTGAAACCGAGACCTGAACGCGGGAAGCGTAATCGATTCCGCTCAGCCTCCCCGAAGCGGTAGTGGTCATAGGTACAACCGACTGCCAGTACAGCTACGAGCTTGGAGACTGCACTCCAAAATACTACATATTCTCTTCGGAGGCCCCAGCAGACGCCTTCATAACCCGAAGGAATGAGGAGTACGAGCAGAAATTAGGTACCGACCGATACGCCCTCTGGCACATGGAGTCACGGTTTGAGAAAATCGTTGTCGTGGACTCCGTGGAAAGTTTTTAGGGCCTTCCAGTCAAACGGGCTTGTCTCTAAGTTTTGGAGACATCGGAGACCTCGTTTTTGTGGGTTGCTCTTCCGATAGTGCGTGTCCATTGCTAGCCGCCGTAGCAGCGGTCTACTCTGGCAGGTACTGCCACGGTTCGTGCGGGTCGCCGAGGACTGACCTCAGGGTCCGCAGGACCTTGTTGACCCTCATCAGGTCTAGCTTGGGGTCCACCCATTCGGAGCGAAGTTGGTTGATAGTCGTTTCAGAATCCATGAAGACCGCCGTTTCTGCGTACACCGCGCACCCGACCCTCGAGCGCATCTTGTTCACCGTGAGAACCAGGCACGAGCGCCTCGTCTCGGTGGATGTGGTAAGCGACTCAGTAAGTTCAAAAGCTCTGATAATTGCTGCCGCTGACTACTCAGCAATAGCAAACCACCACCAGCGCGTTGCATTTGCTGGCTGTGTGGTTCACCATGTATCCGTCGGCGCCGCGGGGCGGTCCTCACCCATACGCTTAAATTTCCGTCCAGCCCGTCCCGCGCGCTGCCGAGGACCCTGCGAGAAGTCACGCTCAGGGGCGGCGGTGGCGAGGAGCAGATTGAGGGGCTTCACCACCTCAGCACGAAGATAATCCCGACACCGAACCCGCAGCGGGTCATAGACCGGCTGCGCGGCCTGGGCTGCGCCCCCCAAGCTAGGGGTGAAGTGACACGATTCCACATCGACACAAGACAGGGTTTTACATATGCGAAAGAGTAGCCCCCCCAATATTAACTCCGGGCCCCTTTTTCGCAATAGGCATAGGATTTTATGGGCGGCAGCTTGCGGTGTGTGTGGGTGTTGACGGCTCGATCGCGGTGCGCTCGTGGTACTCGTTCCAGGAGTTCACGACCACGAGCCTTATCGTGGCTCGGTTGGCGTTCACGAACGCTAGCTCGGAGTTCCACGTTCGGGGGTCGTTGAAGATCATGTACCCTGCCTTGATCCCCGAGTAGTAGAGCGCGTAGTCGTTGTAGTGGGACATGATTGTGACCGCGCCGTCCGAGGATATCCTGGGGTTTCCGTAGTAGGCCACGTAGGTGACCACGCCCGCGGACAGCGTGCCCAGGGGTCCGTCGTACGAGGTGGGGGGGTAGATGGATTTGAGCCACTCCCAGTCGTAGGCGCTTCCGACCCCGATTGTTCGGGCGGTGAACCTGTCGTCTCTGGGCGGTGCGATCTTGTTGTACCAGACCAGCAGGGGCGCGCCGGCCCACTTGAAGTACGAGGGGTAGGCGGATGCGAAGCTGGCCCAGGCGTGGTCGTACACCTGCCGATAGTTCACGTCCCCTGGCATGTCCACCATCAGGGCTATCTGAAACTCCGTGTTCGTAGCGTACCTGAACAGGTTTCCGAGCACCGCGTCAGTCTGCGGGCGGCCGTCCCACTCTGCCAGCAGGGCCGTGATTCCGACCCGTCTCATCGCGGCGAACTGCCAGTCCAGCGTCGTATTACTGCCACTAGCGTAGTAGCCTATCTGGGGCGCGTCGCAGACCCTGCCGTACGGGCCGTCGTTCCAGTGCGAAGTCCCGACCCCGCCAGCGCCATCCCCCCCATAGCCGTACCAGCCGTAGAAGATCGCCATCACCGTGGGACCGTGCGCTGGAAACGCGGTCACACCCCCCATGCCGGCTAGCAGCGGCCCAGCAGCCAGCCCCATGAACAGCGCGCTCAAGAGCCCGGCTACGATCACAACGACCGACGTAGACGCGCTCAACCCGACCCCTCGCCGATGCAACCTTTCCACACCAAGCTCACACGGGGACTGATTTTAAGCCTTGCCTCCCCTCTGCCAGGTGTGTGTTAGCCGCTGCTGATCTTCGCAAGTATCAGCGCGTTCGAGTACCAGACCACCAGCAGAATGGTCAGCGTTCCGAGAACCAGCAGCAGGTAGGCGCTCCGCGGTCGGTACGCAGACCTTGTACTCCGCAGGAGAAGGTATAGCCCACCGATGCCTAGGGCGTACATGAACCAGGCGGCCAAGCTCTCGTTAATGGTCTGCTGGCTGAGGGACCCCGGGATCAGAAAGTTGTAGCCTCCAGACGAGGTTGGGAGAAGAGTTATAGGGTTTTCGGTTAAATCGTACATTCCTCCGGCCAAGATGAAGCTGACAAATATCAGAGCGGCAGCAATCATGAGCCCCGTTGAGGGCTTGACGCGGTGCCCCCTGAGACCTCCAACCCCATGGCTTGCTCCGGTTAATCGGCGACGAAACCACCATGACAGCTTCGCAAACTTTAGCCTTGTTCCATACATCATCGGGAGTCCCTCACTCTTCATGAGTTTTTTGAAATATTTAAGTTACATGGATCAATGGTCACAATCTCCTTCGGGACCTGACGGGATGACTTGGAGGGGGTGGAAAACGTTAAATCTTCGAGACACCATCTACGGGAGAGGCGTGGTCATGCTGAGCCTAGAGAATACTGCACCGGTGAAGGTCGATTGATTGAAAGCTTGGGGCTCGGCACATGAAATGTTACATGTGTGGAGAACTGTACCAGTCTGAGCATCAGTCCTCGTACTGTCCTCACGGAATGCTGATGTCGGGTTTTGAGTGTTCGAGTCTGGCTAACCCCACTGGTCCCCATCACGAACTGTGTCAGTGCTATCACTGCGACTGCGAGTGCCACCAAAAAACTGAGCCGATCTTGATCGGGCTCATTCAGGATCCTCCGCCCTTCAGGCTTCTAAACTCCAGCATTGCCCAAAAACAATAAATAGCAGTTTTCTCATTTCATGGGTCGAGACGTTTGTTCGATGCCACACGTGCATGCGGGAAAGAAGATGAGGGGCGGAGACTACTTGACACCGCTAGACAAGAAGAAACAGAAGGCGGACGCGGAACGCGGCTTGCTGCTCGCAGAGGACCTGCCTGAAAACGTCAAAGTCAGAGTCAGACGCAGCAAGAAGATGCACTAACTTACTTATCTGCTGCTTTATTCGAGTCAACTATGATACTGGCAGCTATGCCTGCGTAAAGTCTAAAAGCCAGGTTCGATCATTTACAGCTGAAGGCGCAGACAATGGGACTCTCAACCAGCTTCGGTTACATGCCTAGAGCTCTCAGGTTCGCCAAACGAACTTGCCTAGTTTGCACCACGCTGAATGGCGACTACTGCGGGCACGTAGTCTTCCCCGCCACAATTTAGCAAGTTACTTCTTTATAGAAACGCCCTCCCAAGGACATGCTTGGCCCCTACACCCCAAAACTATCAGAATAAATTTGGAGCCAACGGCTAGCTTTAGACTAGCCTTCACAGAGCTAGCGTAGAACTCCGTGTTCCCTCCTGTGTAGCTGTACCCTCTGTATGCTCTACCGTTGTTGCGCTCCGATAGCACAGTGGCCTCATCAACACAAGTGCGTTGGCATAGCACAATCAGTGACTTGCTCGATTTAAAGAGATCGGCCAAGCTTTAATTTTCAACAAAACCTTGCCAGGCGGCGCGAAAGGCTTTTATTGCTGTGGGGGGGCAGAGCCTAGTGAGGTTTCGCTGTCTTGGCCGGTAGTAGGGCGTTGGCGGGGCTGCTCGCGTTGGTCGCTGTAGCTGCGCTGTTCACGACCGGTTACCAGTTCTTCAACCCCGCCGTCCACACCACAACCCGAACTCTGCCAGGAACCACAATATCTACAACGTCCACGTCCGTGTCCACAACCTCGATAATCCAAACCACGGTGGTGACCACTCGGTTGACCGAGACGGGGCAGGCGCTGATCGTCGGTGTAACTGTGACCGTCACCAAAGTGTCCGTCACCCACGTGGCCCAGTCCCAGACCCAGTACCAGCCCACGTGCCAGTACCCGTACAGCCAGAACGGCTGCACGCCTCCTCCGTGCCCCTACCCATTCAACCCTGCCACATGCAATGAGGGCCCGCCGGTCACGGTTGCCGGACAACTGACAAGCAACGGCCCCGGCTCTTGCACCTTCTTGTACTTGGACGGCATGAGCAACGGGCCGCAGAATTACGTGCTCTACAACGTAACTGTTGGCAGCTGGAACAACAAGCTCGTGCAGGTCTTCGGGTACGCTTACCCCAACTGGCCTGGCACCCAACCATTCCCCCCATACCAGTTCCCGTACAACGAAACCTGTGTGGGAACTCCGTTCTGGGTTCTGAAGGGACCAGCCAGCCCCTACTAGCGCTAGCACCTGTGCGAGTTTTGCACAGCCTTTTGACCCACACTTTCAAGGGTGCAGACAGCATCCCAGTTCTGGATGACCGGTACATCCCAGGCCTTTACCCGTGGCCTACGGATCCAATTGCGAGATGAGGTGCGTGCGTCCGCCGGTTAAAATTTGACAAATTTAGGGTGTGCGCTTTCCGCTCGATCGCACATGCGGAACGAAAGTTTATACCTCCGATTGCTCATGCTAGACTCCTGAGTGTGGTGTCTTGAAATCCCTCAGGGTTGACCGAAGGCGCTTGAACCGGGCTCTAACCCCCCCACACCACTCCGAGCGGTTTGGGTACATGTCACTGATGAGGGAGCGTCAGCCTAAGCGCTTCTGGTGCAGGTATGGGGGGCTGTCGGTGGGCGCTATAGGGGGTGTCCTGGGTGTTGTGTTTGCTCTGCTCATCCACCTCCCGCTTCTGACCTTGCCCGATGGCGTCTACGCTCTTCTCATGCTCACGCAGGTTGCCCTTTCAGCGTGCGTGCTGTTGGTGCTAGCTGTTGCTCACAAGAACTATGGCGGATGGGGCTATTGGGGGTGCGGTGACATCACGATCCTCCTGGGGGCATGCGGTCTCCTCTTGGGGGTGGGGTTGTTCGCCGGTGCCGCTGCAATGGTTGCCGGGGGCATCCTGATCCGAGAATCAAACTAAATAGGGGAATCTTGGTGAACGAGAGAGAGGCGTGGGAAATCGTAGAGCAGGTCTGGCGTAAGCTCCAAGAAGATCACGCGAAGGTTTGGTTTGGAGAGAGAGTGGTTCCCCCCATGCTGTACGGTCGAATCAGGTCAGGGTACCTCAAGGATCACAGGTTCTACCAGGCTCTTCAGATTTGCTTACTCTCAAAGAACGCGAATCTGTGCAGAGTCAACGGAAACCCGTCGGAGGCCCACCGCCTAGGGGTTCAAGGAGCCCCGACAAGTGTGGGGAAACGCGAGTGGGTGCTGCTGAACGATAACCCGTACAACCCACCCCGGAAGCGCCTCTGGGTGTACTTCAGCCTCCGACCAGCCCATGAGAAGATTCAACATGTGCCAAAGCGTGGGCTGATGACCGAGGACGGACTTGTCGATCTGAGAAACCTTCGCAGGCGCGTTTGAGCCTGCCTCACAATAGAGTACTCATATGCCTATACAGTACTAATCATGCTGTGTAGTACTAAATAGCACTGTTAGTGCTATATGTGCTTCTAGTACTGCGCTATGGTGTATGTGACCTTTACGGTCGCCTGGACCTGCAGGGTTGGGGGCGGCATCTGCAGGCCTTCGCCCGTGTCTCCTGGAAGCTTGGCCGTGTACGTTTGGTAGCTCACGGTCTCGTCTACGCTCGTGGGGGGCGTAAGGGTGAGGTTGTGGCTCGGAGCTATCAGCTCCGCTTGGGCCTGGGCGTCCGCGAGCGGGGCGTCCGCGAGCGCCACCGCCAGGGTCTGCTTTTTCAGATTCGCGTATGCTTGATCGCTCAGGGTGAACTTTATCTCCTTGACGTTAACGGTCTCGGGCACGGCCGCGCTGATCGTTGCGTTGATCACTGGTTCGATGTTGTTGAGGTTTGTTATTTGAATCTGCAGCGTGTGCTGTACCATACCATGTATCCTGTCAAAGGCGACTGGTACGAGCATGTGTCGAGATGGAGAAAAGGTCTGGCTAGCCATCGCGGCGGGTTCGGTCATAGACCCTAGAGGAATAATGAAGCACGAATTGAACCTGGAGATCAAAGCCATCGGACTGGTCGTCAAGTCCCTTGACCTGGCAAAACCGTTCGAGGCCGTCAAAACGGTTTCCAGCGGAACCGACGATAAAAAGGCATGAGACGCGTTTTCTGGTCGTGTGTTCACGCGTCGAGGCCGTAGTCCAGATTTGTGATGTATCCTCCCTGAACCCTCAGACTTATTCCGTGCCCCTTTGGGCAGGCCGTCTCGAGTGTGTGGGTGTGCGAAGCTGGAACGGTTATTAGAACTATTGAGGTGTTTGCGGGGCACAGCCCGCAGGAGAAACTCAACTGCTTCAAAGTCACCTCGCTCCGCTTCACGCGCTTCAATCGCAGCACTTGGCATCGCCCCGAGGTCTCACGGGGGCGTGTGCGCTGAGCGTTTGATCCGATCCAAGACTTCGCCTGTTTCGGCGTTCACTATTCGAGCCACTTCGGCTGCTGTTTGATTGAGTATTCTCCGACCTGCGATTCTTGCCTTCTCGATGGTTCGAGCCGAGCCTCCGTACGTCCACTTGCGAGCGTCCTTGTTCTCTGCGTGTGGGGCGTAGAAGTCAACGTCGAACTTGCCGAGGTCGTGGGGCTGCTTCGTTCTGTCGATGGTGCGACACGAATCGAAGCTGAACACCTTCTTCGCATACGTCATTTCAATATCTCCGCAGGGTCAGTTTATGCGGGGCTCGAAGTGTAGTCCTTCGCCGTTGTTCATGACTGAGTAGAAGGTCACTTTCCATCCGGCCGATCGGTACTTTGCCTCAAGCTTCTCGATGACGCGATCGTACACGTTCATGTTGGAGCACTTTATTCGATTCTCCGAGTCGGTTCGAATGTTGAAGCTCGCGCCAATCATTCTGCCGTCGGCCAGGATCGCATTGTCTTTGAGGTACGAGTCGATTTGTGGCTCCAGGGTTCCGACCAGGGAGGCTGCTTCTTGCTCGTCGGAGGCTTCTTGGACTTTGCTGTACTTCTCCTGTCTTATTTCTTCGGCTCTAACTACCATCTTGTCTCACCAAGCCTTGCTATTGACGTGTGCTATAATAAACTTTGTTCGACGCCTATGGGACTTTCACGCCTTTTGGCGCGTCGCGCGTGATTATGATCGCACCTCTTACAGCCAATGGCGGCGCCCTTCCGGCACCTGCAGAATGGTCGGGGCGTGTGGGTAGAACTTGCACGTGCGTGTTGAGCAGGATGCGCACACCCCCAGGCTGTAAAAGTTCCCGAAACGTTTTGCGTGCGAGAACCAGCCCATAACTGGATCCGTGGCCCACGGGTAAAGACCCAGTTCGCCTCGGAGGTGATGACCCCATGCACCCTGCGGGCGTGGTGTCGAAAGGGTGTGCGGAGTGTGCACAGTGAGCTTGAGCGCGGTCACTTCGGCTTTCTTGCCGAGATCGTGTAGTACTGCGCCATTGGCGCGAGTAGTTGGGCTGGCGCGCGTAGACGGATGCGGCGGCTGATCAGGTCCAGGGGGGTGTTCGTGTACCGTGACTCCAGTGTCTCGAGGCCCGAGTCCTCGATGAGGCGGCGGAGTTGACTCGGTAGCCAGCTCCAGGCCCGGTAGGGTAGGGATTTGCGGTAGAGCTCCCATGCCAGGCTGAGGCGTTGGTCCACGCAGAGGAGCAGGATCCCTGCAGGCTTGAGGACGCGTTTGTACTCGCCGATAACGCGTGGAACATTGGGGGGTTGGATGTGGTCTAGTGTTGAGATGTCCGCTATCATGCTGAAGGTGCCGTCGGCGTATGGGAGGTGAAGTATGTCCGAGCGTGCCACTGCGAGCCCTTTGCGGTTCCCGTTCTGGTGTGCGGCCTTGCATACGCGCGCCGAGAGGTCCACGCCGTATATTTGAAATCTTCCGTTTAGGCGAACTGTGGGGTCCCCGAGGCTGTCTGCCCAGAGGTCGGTCTTCAGCAGGGTGTGTGGCGGCTGGTCGCTGAGGTCGGGTATCGCGGCGTCGATTATGCCCGCGTACGAGACGGTTACTATTCGGCGTTTGATCCGTTCCTTCCACCGCGGGTACTTCTGCTCCCTGTCGAGCCACTCGCCCCCCTCGTGTCCGTGGGGTTGGGTCATACTTGTGTCTCCCGTTCGGGGCCGTTGCTCTTCGCCCACAGTTTGAAGTGCTCGAGCGAGCAGAAGGTCTTCTTCACGCGGATCCTGTCGGTCTCGATGGTCACTTGCACGAGGCATCGGGTGCCGGTGTAGTGTCCAGCTTTGATCTGTGTGTCGTCGACGTAGAATGGGTGGCCCGCGTCGCACTGTCTCGGTCTGTGCTCGCCTGGCATTCAGCGGTCTCCATTGTTGTTGAGCAGTGTGCTGGCCAGCCTGTCGACGCACCACTGCCGGAGGGCGCGGTGCAGTCGCGCTTTCGAGCATTTGAGCCTCAGCACTAGTTCCACCCCAGCCGGAAGGTGTTGGGTGAGACTTCCTCGAAGTCGTTGGGTCTTCCGCGCCCCACCAGCCTGGCGAAGTCCTTCCACTTTCTGGGGTTGACCTTGACGTACATTGTTGCCGAGTAGTTCCCCTCCGGTCTGGTGGGTTGTGGTCCTCTCTGGTGCCCGGACACTTCTACGCGCCCGACCTCGCACATCCTTTCAAGGTAGGTTGCGCCCTCGCTGCATCCCTTGGCCATGTTGAGGCTCGGGGTTCCTCTGCTGAACCAGTTTCCTTGCGCGAGCCATACCTGGGCGGGCACGAACCACTCCCACTCGGAGCGTTTCGCGTCGTAGACGGTTCTGAAGGCTGCCTGCTGGAGTGCGCGGTTTGATAGTTTGAGTTTGATCAACTCCGGTCCTCCGCGCGGCTCGTTCGATTTTTGGCGACTGCGGTTATCTCGTTGGCGGCCTGTGCTACGTACGCGTAGAAGGCTGGTTTCTGGCGACTGGTCAGTAGGGATTCTATGTTCGCTGTCTCCGGTCCGTGGCCATAAAGTTTGAAGTAGTATCCGTATGGGCTCATGGCTAGTCCGGTGGTGACTTCTGTGCCATCAGGAATTGTGTCTTTGCGTGAATGGATAGGGAGGATTCTTTGCCACCCTGAACGAGGGACGCGTTTGATCCATGTAAAATGTGTTGGGGAGTGTATGAAGAGCGGTTCGCGTTCACTTTCGCTCGGGTCAGTACGGTGGCTTTCGTTGCGCATCCTAGCGTATGCCGTTATCATGCGAGTGACTGCGGCGCGGCTGACGTCACGCATTATGGCCACAGGCGGATCCGCCAGGGGCAGTGGGATCAACTTTTTTCCTCCGCGAGTTGCTGGGCCGCTTGGAGTGCGACGCGTATGGTTCTGTCTTCGATCGCGGCGACGCGTTTTTCGCTGCTGATCCAGCTCTCCTCCACGCCGATGATGCTGAGTATGCTGTTGATCATCCCGTAGGCTGCGTTGTGTTGGGCTGCTGTGGCTGCGAGCGTAGTGAATTCCATCTCCGTGCTGCGGCAGTTCTGGGTTCGGCAGAGGTGCTGGAAGAGGCTTGCGGACTGTTCGCTGTAGAGGCTGTCCTTGGTTACGTTCCCTCCGAGCTGGTACCTGCCGGGGCTGAGCTGCTTGGCGGCTTGTTCGAGGGCCTTGACCACTCTGTGTGTGCTGTCCGCGCGCGGGTCCCCTTCGGGGGTCACTGTGAAGTCGGGGCCGAGGCGCTGCCAGTCGCGCCGGAACCTCCGGATCGTGTCCGGGTGCCACATGTCCAGGGCGGTCAGCGCCTGTATGGTTGCGCCGGTCGCTCCGATCGTGTGCGTTGCGATCGACAGGTCCCCGACGCGGAGCGGGGGTTTCGCGGGGCAGTTGATGGCCCCGGCTGTGCCGGCGCGTATGACCACCTTCTGTGGCACGGTCAGGGTGCCGGCGGCGGTTTTGTAGGCGGTCGTGGTTATCTGGTCGCTGAGTATCTCCTCCATGATGATCTGGGTCGCGGGGGCGCCCATCTGGGTCTCGACCACCATTACCGGAACCTTGCCGGCCATGCCTATGACCATGAAGACTCGCCCCAGGACGGGGGTGAGGCGTGGGTTGTGTGGGCGCACCAGCCTGGCCGCTAGGGCGGGTACCGGGACTGGGTCCGTTAGGTGCTTGGTTGCGGCGTACACCCGCCGTCGGTCCCCGACGGCCAGTATGATCGGCGGCGCCTTGCAGTGGTTGTCCCGCAGGTATGGGATTCTCTTCCAGATGCGGGGCTGGTCCTGGAGGTAGCTGAGGGTTGTGTGGCGGCCTATGAAGGTCACTTGTGCCTCGCCTTTCTGCAGTGCTTGGTTAGGAACATTGTGAGCGCGGCAATGAACGGCAAACTTGTAGGTGTAGGCGAGCAGACTCGCGCGGTTTCCGTGTCCGGGGTGTCGGCTCTCTGTTTCGCCGCCTGGGTTTGGTCGCTGTGGGGTTCTTGCTGGCAGGGTGTCTGCGTGAGCCGCTCGGTCAGGGTGTCGAGCCGCTGCTGCAGGCTGAGGTTTTGGAGCCGGCTTTCGCTGATCATCTGGGTCACCGTGAGCACCGACTTCTGCAGCTCGTACACCGCTTCGGTCATCGCGTCCAGCTTCTGTTTTGGCATTATGGTAAGTTCGAGTTTGTCCGTGTCGAGTTCCCTCAAGTTCTCTCGCCTATGCCGGGTTGAGGTCTGGGCTGGGCTTCAGCGGGCGCCCCCTCCCTGCAGGGTCTGGAGCAGCGCCTTGTACCTGTTCCGGACGGTGACCTCGGTGACCTTGGCGACCGTTGCGAGCTGCTTCTGGGTGACGTGCCGGAGCCCGTCCTTCTGCTGGCTCGCGATGTAGAGTGCCGCCGCGGCGAGCCCCATGGGGTCCTTGCCGGTGGTGGACGCCTGTGTCCGCTGGAGCAGCTCTGCGGCGTACTGCTGTGTCGCCGGTGGGATGCGGAGGGGCTCGGCGATGCGGGGGATCAGG
>Ga0187882_1002748_pt1 | contig 15779 bp, 14 predicted proteins | sample June2016WEW_19_1_3_FD_132991 | JGI IMG/M metagenome (GOLD analysis project Ga0187882, IMG submission 132991) | Peatland microbial communities from SPRUCE experiment site at the Marcell Experimental Forest, Minnesota, USA - June2016WEW_19_150 | ecosystem: Environmental > Terrestrial > Soil >...
CCTGAATGTGCGACCGCCCGCCGTTGTCCGACAGGCCGATATTTATCCTCAGCCCCACTTTGATTTTCCTGTTTGGATTTTTCTTCGCGTATCTGGCCACGTGGTCAATCTCTGACCATGAATCCAGATTAACGATGCTGTTGTTTTTTAGAGCAAGTTCAATATCTTCATAAAGCTTAACGGGACCATTAAAAACAATTTTATCTGGCTTCTGACCCACTTTCAACGCAAGGTCGTATTCCAGCCGGGAAACCACCTCCGCAAAACCGCCTTTTGACTTGATTATATTGCATAAGTACGGAATGTAGTTGGTTTTGTAGGAATAGGCCAATATGAACTTTTCGTATCTGCCGGCGAACGCGCCGGCAATGTCGTCATAATTCTTCCGGAACGTAGCTTCATCTAATATGTAAAACGGCGACCCGAATTTAGCTTCAATTTTTCTGGTTTTTGTGTGCGAAAGCATATTGTCTTTCCGGTATTACCTCTGTGGGCGTTCGACGGTGTCGTTTTGCCTCGTGCCCATAAACTCATCCATCGTTGCCCTGCCCTGCTGAGTTATACCCTCTCTTGTTATCACCATCCAGATACTCTTGAGGATTATTTTCATATCAAGCCAGAGTGTCCAGTTGTCAACGTACCAGACGTCCAGCTTGAATTTATCTTCCCACGAGATGGCATTTCGCCCGTTTATCTGCGCCCAGCCGGTGATTCCAGGTTTGACCTCGTGTCGCCTAGCCTGCTCAGGAGAATAACGGCCAAGATATTTCATCATAAGGGGCCGGGGGCCAACGATACTCATATCGCCTTTAAGCACATTGAGCAATTCAGGCAGTTCATCAAAACTCGTGCTTCGCAGAAACCGCCCGAATGCAGGCAGACGCTGTTCGTCCGGCAGTAAATTCTCCGATGCATCACGCTGGTCCGTCATCGTCCTAAACTTATATATGACAAATCCTTTGCCGCCCAATCCGGGTCGCTGCTGACAAAACAAAATGGGAGAGCCAAGTTTAAGACGAACCAATACCACCAAGACCATCAAAAGAGGGCTGATTACAATCAACCCTGCAGCGCTGGTAATTATATCGAATAGCCGTTTTACGAAATGGCGCATTACGTTATATGTGCTTTATAAGGTTTGCTGCCTGCGACACCGAACAATTAATGACGCGGCGTGCGGACAATTTTAATAACCCCGCCCTGCCGCATATCGGACGTTGCAATGAATCGCCCATCCGGGGAAAAAACCATACTGCTGAATACTTTTTGGCCCACACCGATAATGTCATATTTTTTACGGGTCTTGGTGTCCCATACATATACATTGCCGAAAACGGTTGCCGCCACCAGCCCTCCGTCGTTACTGATTGCAACCGTCTGAGTCGGCTGAGTCCTGTAAGTGCTTTTGTTTTCTTCCGTCGGCAGCAGGCGGTCAATTATTTCTCCGGAAATCGATTTGACCAGCGTCAGCATACTGTCGCTGCCTCTTATATAGATAATCTCTCCGTCATTCGAGAAAACCCCTTTATACAATTTTCTCAAATCCGATAATTCCTTTTGCCAAACAATTTTCTTTTCTTTGATATCCGCAACAAACAGCCAGCCGTGTTCTTTTTTTTCTCCTACGGCAACAACATAACGCCCGTCATTGGATACCGAGAAATGCTCCACCCTGCCCTGTTCTGAGGGAATTGCGGTTAATGGCCTCACCTGCTTTGTATTAAACTCCACCTCAAACAGTTCATATGTCAGGCGTTCAGCGCCACCCCGCTCCAACAAAAGAATTATTTTGTTCCCGTCCTGGCTGGCACACAAACTCGCAGTGTTCGACGTCAAAGACAGAGGAATTTTCTGGTTTACGCTGTTAGCATCGAACCCAGACACAACAAGACAATCAGGATTTGTTCACTTCACAGACACAATAGTATCTGGCGCAACAAAAACCGCCTCGCCCGATTCCACCACACCCTCTCTGGGCTTTTTTGACAAGTCGGACCATTGCAATACATATATCTTGTTGTCGTTCGAAATTGCTGCCAGGAGATTGTTGTATGTTAAAAGCGATACTATCCCATTATTGAGCGGTATATTAATCTTCTGCACGTTCTGGCTGCGCATTCTGGCTATGAACATTAATATCACAACCGCGGCAAAAACTCCGACTATGAAGACCGCCGACGATTTGTTTTTTGGTTGTGGCTTATCCAAAGGATTCCTTCCCATATTATTGAACAACCGACTCTAATACTCCTGCAAATTGTTTTGTTCCAACCGCCAAAGCCAACTCCTGCTGATAGAACACTCTTCCGTTTTCTCCCATTGCATCTAATTCCTGCCGTGATATCCTGAGGAATTTTCGCACGCCATCCGCAATGCTTTCGGCATTTTCTGGAAGGCAGGAAAATCCTGCTTTTGCATTAACAACTAAAGCCGCCGCATCTCCCCGCACTCCAACAAGAATCGGTCGCCCCACCGCCATATAGGCTTGTATTTTTGATGGAATGGTTATTCTGAATAACGGGGCATCTTTTAAATGGACGAGCAATACATCCGCTAAAACCAATATCGCCCCCATCTCAGACAAGGGCTGCTGAGGAATGAACACTATATTTTCAAGCCCGGCGTTATGAGTTTTCGTTTTAAGGTTCTCGACCTCCACGCCGGTCCCTACAAACACAAACTGGAGATTCGGGTATTCTTCTTTTAGAATATTCGCAGCGGCAATCACGGCCTCAAGCGCCTGCGCTTTCCCCATATTGCCGGCGAACACAATATTAAATTTGCCATCCAGTCCAAGCTTTGCCGCCAAAACCGGGTTCTTTAGTGCAGGTTTAACCATCGCGTCATCAACCCAGTTATAGATAACCTTAATTTTATCACCCGGCACTCCCCGTTCAATCAGCGCATTCTTAAATCCAGGCGAAAGAACTATAATTTTATTGGCCGCCCAATAAACAAAGCGGCACCATCTGTCAACAAGCCAAAGTCCCAACTTGTTGGTAAACATCCCTGTTGCCGTCAATGTATCAGGCCACAAATCCTGAACATCATAGACAAAAGGTATCCCTCGCAGCAGTTTAATCATCGCGGCAGGAAATCCTATTGTCGCTGGCGGATGATACACGTATGCAACATCTGCTTTTTTAACAACCCATGGACCGATTATCGCGGCAGACAATGCAAAGCTAACGTAATTCAGAAAACGACGCCAGCCGCTTCTGTCATGACTTGGATAAAGCGGGACCCGGATTACCGATACGCCGTCGATGGTTTCCCTTTGCAGGAATCGGATTTTATATCCCTTATAAATTTTACCCTCAGGATAATTGGGGAATCCCGTTAAAACTTCAACCTCATGTCCAAGTTTTAACAATTCCCTGGCAAAAGGCAGCCCTTTAAACATTTGCTCGGGCTGAAACCATTGAGTGATAAAAAGAATCCGCATTCTTAGACAAGGTCGTTAAGTTTGATATTGTCCCATATGTGACTTAGTCTGGATGTTCCTATTATCAGTTTGACCACTCTATAGGAGGTATTTTCGATTTCGTAATCGGCGGGAATGCGGCGAGGCATTTTTTTGTTGTCTTCAGAAATCTGTATTCTTATAGCCGAAACTATAACCTCGGGCTCAAGGCCGGTCATTATTATAGTTCCTGCGTCCATTGCTTCGGGCCTTTCGATAGCGTTACGTATGGTAATAGCCGGGAAATTAAGAATAGCCGACTCCTCGCAGATGGTTCCACTGTCGCTTAGAACACAACAGGCATTCATTTGAAGCCAGTTGTAATCAAGGAATCCGAAAGGTTTAAGAAACTTTACACCATCTGGGATGTTCGTTTTGCCGAGGGTTTCGAGCCGTTTGCGGGTACGAGGATGTGTGGATACAATCACCGGCAATTTAAACTCATTGTATATTTTTTCCAGCGACGCAAGAATTTTCAGGAGGTTTTCTTTGTTATCGACGTTTTCTTCACGGTGCGCACTAACCAGAAAATATTTCCCTTTTTCCAGACCAAGCTCGCTCAGGGCGTTAGAGGCCTTGATTCTTGCCAGATGTGTCATAAGTACTTCTTTCATAGGCGAGCCCGTAAGATAGATTCTGCGGTGCGGTATGCCTTCGGAAAGCAGATGTCGCCGTGCATGCTCGGTATAGACGAGATTGTAATCGCTGATATGGTCAATTATACGACGATTGATTTCCTCGGGCACGTTTAAATCGAAACAGCGATTGCCGGCTTCCATGTGATAAATCGGTATTTTCATCCGCCTGGCAATTATACCCGCAATGGAACTGTTGGTATCACCGAGAATCAATACGGCATCCGGACGTTCCTTTTTGAGTATCGGCTCTATAGCAATGAGGATATTGCCATAGACCTGGCCAAGAGAGGATGTATTGACGTTAAGAAAATAATCAGGCTTGTGAACCTGTAGCTCCTTGAAGAAGACCTCGCTAAGTTCGTAATCGTAGTTCTGGCCCGTGTGGACGATTTTGTGGTCAACATGTTTATCCAGCAATGCCATGGTACAGGCAAGCCGGATAATCTCGGGCCGAGTTCCCAGAATAGTAATCACTTTTAGCTTTGCCATCGTGCCTATACTTTCTCAAAAAAAGTATCGCTATCGTTCGGGTTAAACAGTTCGTTTGTCCAGAAAAGCGTGCAAAGTTCGCCGGAGCCAACATTCTCTATGTTATGCGTGTAGAAGATTGGCATCTCCACCACAACAGGTTTGTCGCCGGAAACTTTGTACTCTATTATTTTATCGGTTCCGATACGCCTAAGACGGATAATCGCTTCGCCCTTGACCACGCAGAATTTTTCCTGCTTACGGGTATGGTAGTGATTCCCCCTGACAATTCCGGGCTTTGTGGTCGAAAAGAAAATCTGGCTGCCTTTGTCCTCCTTGACAACTTCGAAAAGGCCGCCTCTTTCGTCTGTACGCAATGTGAGGGCCTGTTCGTAATCAGCGGGCTCGGCATAGGACAGAAATGTGTTATAAAGATTTTTCTCAAAATTATTGACAAAGGCCGGCACTACTTTTTTAACGTAGAAACATTCTTTGAAATAATTAAGCCATGCCAGTATTTCTGTGACCTTTGCGGTTGCGGTTGCCAGGACATCAATGCGTTCAAATCCGACGGGCGGGTTTTTGACCTTATCCCAAAATATTTCTGACAGCTCGTTTATGTAAATAAGGCCAATTTCCTTATCAACTTGTATCTGCGGCTGGCCGCCGTGGGTAAGCAGGTGGCAGAACGTTGCGACAACGGAATTGTAGAAAGGCCGGCCTCTGTCGCCGAAAACGTTCGGGATAGTCAGTACGGTAACGGGGGCATTGCTTTTTTTAGACCATTCTTCGAGTATCCGCTCTCCCTCTTTTTTGGAACGGCCGTAAGGATTGTCGAGGGCCGTCTGTGTGGATGAAGAAAATATCACATGCGGGCGGGCATTGAGGCCGTCAATCGCCTTGATAAGTTTATTTACAAGCTCAATGTTGGTGGCGTAGATTTCCTTATCGTCGCCGCGATTCATCGCCGCAAGATGCACAACGGTGTTGCTGCCCGCCAGAACCTCTCGCAGTTTTTCCGGCTGGGAAAACCAGGCATCCTCAAAGGATGGCACTTCTATATCCTGTTCACGGCTGAATCTATCCCGCAGGTGAGAACCCATAAAGCCGACCACGCCGGTAATGATAATTTTTCTCTTCATAATCTGTGTAATCGGTTGCTAAATTTTATATTTTCCAATTCTTTAGCTCCGCCTGTACTTCCGGTAAGCTCAAGAGCAGTTCTTCCACTTCCTTGACGTTGAGCTGTTTGGTATTATGCGAGGTGTAATCTTCAATCGCCGCTTCCTTTGCGTCGCCTTCTGTGAAATATCGAGCATAATTCAAGTCGCGGCTGTCAAGGCACACTCTGTAATAATCCCCCATATCATCAGCACGCTGCAATTCCTCGCGAGTGACGAGTGTTTCGTAAATTTTTTCGCCGTGTCTCATTCCGATTATGTTCTCGGGAACAGACGAGTGGAATAAATTTTTGATTGCACGTGCCAAATCGATGATGGTGCAGGCGGGCGCTTTTTTAACAAATAAATCGCCAGGTTGCGCATGTTCAAACGCAAACAGGACCAGCGAAACCGAATCCCGCAGCGGCAATAAAAATCGCGTCATCTCCGGCACGGTGATGGTTAGAGGATTGTTCTGCTTTATCTGCTGAATGAACAACGGTATCACCGAACCACGAGAACACATCACGTTGCCGTATCGGACGCAGGATACGACGGTGTTTTTTGTGATTTTCGCGCGGGCAGCGGCCTGCGCCACCTTCTCCATTAGCGACTTCGTCATTCCCATTGCGTTGACCGGATATACGGCTTTGTCGGTGCTCAGGCATACTACGCTCGAAACACCATAATGAATAGCCGATTCGATTACGTTATGTCCGCCTATGATATTGGTCAGCACCGCCTGCATGGGGAAAAATTCGCACGACGGCACCTGCTTGAGCGCGGCAGCGTGAAAGACGAGGTCTACGCCTTCCATCACCCCGTCAACACTTTCCCTGTCGCGGACGTCGCCGATATAGAACTTTACCTTTGGATTATTAAGCTCGATGCGCATCGACTCCTGTTTGCATTCATCACGGCTGAACACACGAAATTCCTTCGCGTCGGTCGTTTCCAGCAAATGCCGCAGAACTTTATTCCCGAAAGATCCCGTTCCACCGGTGATAAGAATTGTTTTTCCGCTTAACTGTTTCATACAAGTCTCCTGTGTCAACATAAGTCTATCTAAATATATAGGCTTACCGACCAGTTTCGAGCAGGTCTTTATAAACTTTAATTACTTCAAGGCCGTAATCTTTTTGACTACCAGAATCTATTTTATAAGGTTTTTTGAGAAATTCCATTACTGTTTGATCAAGTTCCTGCTGATTTCTGTTTTCAAAGAGTATACATTCCTGCGGCCGCCACACCGCATTACTTGCTATCACCGGCACACCCAATGAAAGACATTCTCTTACGCTCACCGAATCACCATCAGTAACTGAGGGTCTTACGAAAACAGCGGTTCTGGCATAAACGGCAACGGCCGTGAATGGTTTTTCGATAATTAACCAGCTGGTTTCCAGATGATTTTCTTTACGAAATTTTAAGATATTCTCCCTTTGTCTCTGGTCATTACAGCCGCTTACAACGGTATAAAGTCCCGCCTTTGGGTAGTGCTGTCTAACAGCTTTAATCATCGCTCCCAGCATATCAAATGAATACACATGAAAATTATTGATATAACCCCCAAACCAACCGTGCGAACCGATGATGGGATTGTGAGAATTTATAAATTCGAGTATTTCCGTACAAAGATTTTTATCGCTTGTCTCCTGCGCGGTGGGCTTGATAAACGCTGGTATAACCGAGATATTCTCCGGCTTAACGCCCAGCTTCAGCAAAAAGACGCGTATCCTATCGTTAACGCAGATAATATGCGCGAGTTTTTTTATGGCAACTCGGAACAGAAACTTGCTGACCGACCCTGCTTTTTCGTACCAGTGTAAAATAAATTCGTCATGTAATGTCCAAATGATTTTCTTATGCCTGAGCTGCGACACAATGGCGGCAAAAAACATAAGATTTTGTCTGTTGTTGTTAAAATGAATTATTTCTTCCTTGAATGTGAAAAGCTTCAACAATACCCATATTGCCCGTCCACCTTTAACTACATTTGCTCGTTGTACGTTGCTTGGGCCGGTATTGTAAAATGTGTAACTGATGTTTGCATCGTCAAGACGATTTATCAGTCGCAGCAAATGCACGCTCACTCCTCCATAAGGAGCAGGAAGGGCGCCGACTATCGCTAAATTGCAATTGGCATTGTTTTTCATTATGCTTTTAATTAATATTGGCTTCGTATCTTTGTTATGACCTCGCGTGCAATCCTTGCATCCTCATTGTATAGGACTGATTCATGACTGATAACTTCCTCCTCGCTGAACCGCCATTTAATTACTTTTGCCGGCACGCCGCCCGCTATACTGTATGGTGGAATACTTTTGGCTACTACCGCTCCAGCCGCTACTATTGATCCCCTTCCGATGGTAACCCCCTTAAGAATTATCACGCCGGTGCTCACCCATACATCATCTTCAATAACCACAGGGAGGTCATCCTCAGGCCGTTTTTCACGCACATCACGCATAAATTTGCCTATCTGACTGGCATTGTGATCGCCGCCGATAATAGTTACATTGGGACCGAACATAACTTTATTGCCGATGGTGATAGTGCTTTCTGTTGAAATAAAATTCGCTCCCGGCCCGATATAAACATCATTGCCCACGGATATCGTGCTGTAAGAAAAGTCAGATCCTTTAGGATCAAAAATAAAATTCTTTCCATGCGAATAAAACAGAGGCCGAAGAAGGTACATCAATAATTTATAATAACACCTCTGCGAATAATATATAAATTTTGAGATCGACTTCATGATCAAAACCCATTCTTAAACTTCTTTATTTATCGGCATATTAAACAGCCCCAGACGCTCAAAGGTTTTTTTGGTGATGTCCCCCCATGTATATTTCATAGCATTGTTGTGAATTGACAATCTGTCATAAGATGTCGTGCAAATCTTCTGCAGCGATTCTTTTAATGCTTCGGTAGTATCATCGATTAAGAGACCATTGGATTTATCAATATACACTCTGTTGCCATGAGTATTGGTAGCTATAACAGGAAGCCCGGCGCCGATATATTCAATACTTTTTAATGCGGGCTGATATTCATAATAATCCATCCTTGGTATAAATGCTATGCCATAATCGTATGAAGGCAATTTCTGCATCAGCTCATTGTAAGGAATAGACCCCATTAAATGAATATTTGTATGTTTTGAATACTGCGCCTTAATATTTTCGTATTCCCCCCCATCTCCATAAAGATAAAGGTGCATATCCGGCATCCCCACAAAGGCATCACATATTAGTTCTATTCGCCTTTCCTTATCAATGGTTGTCGGCAGAATAAATTTATACGGCTTGGTTCTATCTGAAAGTACAGGTTTAATATCACCTTCAAATCCCAGCGGCAGCTCGACTAATTTATTCAAATACCTTTTACCATATTTTTTTTCTATCAATACGGAATTGTGGCTTGTAATATTACTTGAAAAAAGAAAAGTAAGCCTATCAAGTGACATCAAAACAAAATTCTTGAGCTTGTTACTCGTTATCGGGGCAGAGCGAATGTCAAAAATAGTTTTTATCCCCAGGATTCTTGCGGCTATCAGCGGAACCTGGCATAACCATATGGGGCTTAATAAATATACACATGATATTTTTTTGCGGTTACGTATTATATAGCTGAGCAGCTTCAGCGAATATATCGACTCCCTGGATATAAGGCCTGAAGCTTTGATATTGGCTGATATTATCGATTCATCATCGTTTAATTTATTTGCCGCTAACATCTTTGTGTCTGGAAAATACATTTTGGCGTATTTATATATCGATTTATTGGCACTAAGCCGTGGAGGTGGATAATTAAAACTTATTGCAAACAGAATGTATTTCTTCATTGTTTCAATTCTCGATATATTTTCAGGATCTCGACAGCCATATCCTGCCAGGAAGGCATCGAAACGCCTGTCTTTTTGATCTCATCTACATCGATTGACCATGACATGATCTTGCTGATCGCTTTCCGCAATTGACCAACACTATTCGGACTGACATGGTCTGTATATTTCTCCAGGCCTGGCAGAGCACACACATTTGTTGACGTAATAATATAACATCCGGCCTGTGCAGCTTCTCCAAAAACCAGTGGCTGGACTTCAGAAATACTTGGTAAGGCGAATATTTTAGCAGCGGCATAAGCGGATCCCAGCATAGGGTCGGCATGGCCGATCGGCCCGGTGAATAAAACATTTTGGCCGGCCTGTTTGCGGCACGTCTCCGCATATCCCTCAGATCCAAGAACTGCGGACCCAATTATTACCAGCTTATACGGCGTATCCTGAACAGCTTTTATCAAAGTCAACTGATTCTTATTGGGATCGATCGTACCCACATTAAGAATAAAATCTTTGAAGCCATATTTCTCATAAAACAATTCTGCTGTCGACTTACTAAAGTCGCATTCCATTCCATTCGGTATGATTCTGATCTTGCTTGGATTCTGACTGAAAATATTTTCTATCCTATATTTTTCCAACTGATTTAATGAAATAATTCTATCTGAAGTTGAAAACATTTGCTTAAGGGTTTTAAAGTATGTCAAAAATCCCGGTATCACGCAAGAAGCACATACATATAATTTATATTTCCATAGCGGTATATGATTGTTGCCGAGTATCGGAGTATAGACTATCGGTTTCCCAAGTCGGCTCGCCTCATCAAAGTGGTATATCATATTGTCAAACGTGCTGAAAAAATGACATATATCGACTTCCCGGATCTGATTTTTCCACGGATCAAAAAAGATAACTTCAACACCAAGTTTAGTCAGAGCATCGGCGGTTTTTAAAATCTGAAGATGCAGGCCTCGCATCGAAAGCCCGATATGCGATCTGGTTATGAATAAGATTTTCATAATTATGAAGCTTCAAATTCCCCGCTATTTACGGAATTGAAATACAGAATATAACACGCCGCAAAGGACAACCATAATATCATATTTTGCGCAAACATAACGGTGCCTATCATCGCACACATCCCAACCATCCCGCAGAAGATACTCTTTGAAAACATTGGATGGAGATTGTAATACAACTTTGACGACTGGAACGCCCAATGGCATGCCAAAAAAAGAAGAACGCAAAAAACAGAAAATGCAATTAAGCCTCCATCGGTCAGAAGTTCAATATATGAATTATGAACCTCATGCTGAAAAGTTATTACAAAATCTCTCAGGCCGTTGCCAAGAAGCGGAGATTCAGTCCAACGAGATAAAGCTAATTTCCAGAAGCCTAATCTACCTGAGGCTCCTGTTGCGATTATTGATTCCGGAATACCGATGATACGATCTCTGATTTGAGGAATAAAAAATATTGCCAGCATTGCGACCACACCCATAAAAAACATCGGGAGCAATGCTCTGATATTTATTAGAAGCGCATACAGAAAAACTATAATACACATCGACATAAATGCGCTTCTGCTGAAACTTCCCAGAATACAGATCGTTATCGAGCCCAAAACCACTCCCCAAAAGAGTTTATTCTTAAATCGTGTGACAGAAAAGAATGCGAGCGCAAGACCAAATGGGAACATCAGCATGGCTCCTCTTCCATTTGCGTCCACACCAGCCCACACTAATCTGCCGATCACCTCTCTGCCTATATTAACACTACCCTTCGCAACGTCCTTCGAACCGGACAATTCATAAAAAGCATGATAGAGCCATGTATTTGGGCCGAGAAGATAATGTACCCATGCCGGGATGATCGATAAAGCCGCTACAACAGCCCACCATTTCAACACTCTTCCAAATTCTTCCTCCGTAACGATAACACTCATAAAAATCAGCATTACCACAAATGATTTGGCATATATGCTATAGGCATCCAACGCCTTTATTGGATCAGGAGAGAAAATAATTGTAAAAAGCAGGTACAGCAAAAACCCAAATAAGCCGATAGTCGCACTATTCATCAATCTGGAGACAGATATCTTTCTGTAAATTATCAGCATTAAAATGCTTATTGCGACGTTCACCTTAAAAATTGGTATCCCTGAGACAAGAGTAGGGTTATACATAATAGTCAGCCATACAAGAATTATGTTGGATGCCCGAAGCATGCTTATAACAATAACAAGAAGAATGACCAGTAATACGCCTTTAACCCCCATATCAACCACAGACAGGTATGTCAGAATTCCTCCAAGCAGTAATAACAGGCATGAATCTATAAAGCCGATTCTTGCGCTCAAAATGTCGTTTTCTTCTGAATATTCGTCTATCAACATTTCATCTTGCATATAGTATATTAACCTTTAATTGGTGTTTTTACTTACAAGACGCGACCTGATAACCTTCGCAGGATCACCTGCCGCAATTGAGTACGGGGGTATATTCTTTGTTACAACTGATGCCGCGCCGATAATAGACCCTTTACCAATTATCACATTTTTTAATATCGTAACTCTTGCCCCGATCCAGACATCATCTTCAATTGTTACCGTACCGCTTTCTTCCATGCCCTGCCGATTCATCGGAATATCCGTTCTATCAAAATTGTGATATCTTGCGTAAATAATTGCTTGCGGCCCCATCATTACATTATCGCCTATTATGACATTCCCCCGTATCCAGCAATCAATGCCAAGGCCGCTATTATCACCTATTTGTATGGTTCTCCCATCATAGAAGTCCGCGCCTCGTTCAATGTTCACATTTTTGCCGCATTTTCCAAACAAGTGTTTGCAACAGATGTACCGCAATTTTTTACCGCATCTTCCAAGAGGATAATAGCTTATTGGCAGTTTACGCGCGAAATAATAATATGTTATGAAAAATATATATCGTAAGATTTTCTTGAACATAAGAATTTCTCCGCGTTAATTTGTGCTTTTCAATACTGACTCTTTAGGGTACAAGATCTTGTGGAACAACCATATTGATGCTGAAATTGATACTAAGAAATAAATACACCTGATAGCAAAATTAACATTGAATGGATATAACGCGGCCGCACAAAAAAGTATCAACCATATTAATAATGCGGCCCTGGAAAATATCGTATTTTGTGGGACGATCTGTTCATTGATGAATAAAGGCATAAATATTATGGCCGATACCGCGTAAGCAGCCACTGTTGAGAAAGCAAGAGCCATCGCTCCATACTCTCGAAATAAATACACCGGCAATATCAAAACAACTGCCCATATAACACTATTTAAAAGACTCCACCAAAGCATACCCCTGGCCACAAGAACGCGAGCTAATCCCTGATAATAATTACTGATTGTCGTTGCAATCATCACAAGTATAAGTATTTTATTCGAATAATCGCCTGAAAAACCCTTGCCAAAAATGCCAAATATCTCTGGAATACATATCAAAAACATCGCGGGATAAAACCCTGCCACCCAAGATATGGCAATATTCCCTCGCTGTAAAGTTTGGCTTTCCCTTCCTTCTTTTGAAGAAAGTATGGGCAAAAGCGAAGAGCTAAATATCAAACCGACAAAAGAGACCATTTGCTGAAAGCGGGCTGCCGCATTATAAATTCCTACCTCAGAAAAACCGTTCGGCATATTGACGATTATCGCGTTTGCCGCCCATAATATCGGGCTAAATATTGAGGAGGACATCAACGCAGGCAATGAAAATTTCCACAGTACCGGCAATTCCTGTCTGATATTGTTGAATTGTATTTTCAACTTTGCTTTGACGATCTCTATCCGTACAAATATGGCGGATATGGCCCATCCTAAAGCGTAACTGATGGTATAGCTCCAGACAGCGCCTTGTAATTGATACAACTTTGTGCCAATTATTGTTAGAACAACCTGGATCACGCCTTGAAGGAAAGCGGTTATTGCAACTGTTCGAAACGCCTCGAGGCCTGACAAAACTCCTCTTTGGGCCCCCATAAGTATCGAAAACAATAACATTATGGACGCCACTTTGAATGGAACAACCAATTCAGGCGCTTTAAGTATAACTTTAGATATAATACCTGCCGACCCAAAAACCACGATGGTCATGGCTACGCCGAATATTAAAGCCACCAGCCACGTCAATCCGATTATATTATTTGCTTTTTCAGGGTCCGTTTTCCTGTATTCGGCGACATGTTTGGTTGCAGTCAAAGACAAACCCAATCCCGCAAACATACCAAACATACCTATCGTATTTTGAATAACGCTTAACTGGCCAAATCCTGCCGTGCCTAAGTATCTTGCAACAACCACAGTACCAATAAGTCCAAATAGTTGTTGAACGCCTGTCCCCACCACTACCCAAAAAGAACCCGCAACAAATCTTGCCCGCAGGGACTCTTTTGGCAGATATTTATCAAATAATAATCTAAAAGCCGTTATCATTACTGGGTTTATATTTTTGAAAACTTGTTAAGCCGATTTATTTTAATAATCCTGTTATAGTAACTCGGGCCTCATAAAAGACTTCCGAATTACCGAAAATTACAACCTTATTTGCAAAATCAACAAGTGCTTGTTGGAGAACAGCTGCGATCAAAGTTTCACGGCGATGATCCCGCCACAAGGTGAATACGATTTTCTATTCTCAGGCAACACCGCTCGCACCGGGCGTTTCAATTTTGTTAGCCCCTGCAAAAGCACTCTGTTACCAAAACTTCTTTTCTCATTTTCGGTCCAGAAATCAAATCCCCCAAAATATCCCTTAAAGATTATTTTAAAACCGTTTGCATTCAGGATCGGTACCCATTTTTCAACATCCATTGCCGGAACGTGATGCCTGGCAAGAGCTTCTTTGTCAAAATGCCTGTGAAACCAGTTTTGGAAGTCCCCAAGAAAGTTCGGCACCTCAACTACTAGATACCCATCCGTTTCCACTAATGCCATATGTTTGGTCAGGATTTCATCCCAGTTGGTGAAATGCTCGATGAAACCAAAAGAAGAAACAACATCGAATTTTCGATGTGGATCGAATTTTGTAAAATCGTCATTCCAGAACTCTCCTGTCTTATAATTTTTCTGCTTGAGTGCGTCTGGTAGACTGTGCACCTTTGCAACAAAATCAATTCCAAAAAGCTCATATCCGAGCTCTCCAAATACCGACAAATATCCACCAGGATAGCAACCGATCTCGATACATGTTTTTGTTTGAGTAACCGGAATGTATTGCTTGATCCATGACCGAAGAAGTGCAGACTGTGCCACACCGGTCGCCTTTGTATTGTCGTAAAATTGATCCCAGTATGTTTGACTAGCTTTGTTGCTCATGATTCTCCGGCGATTGTAAACAAATGTATCTTCACTGTAAAAACTTTTTAATCCAATTCATTTTAATAAATTTGTTATAGCAACTCGGGCCTCATAAAAGACTTCCGAATCGCCGGAAATTACAACCTTATTTACAATATCATCAAGTGTTTTTTGGAGAACGGCTGCCTTCGGAGAATCAGATGTTTTTATGGAATTAATTTTTTGCTGAAGCTCATATAGATATTGATAATCTTCTACGCCTTCACGCCACGCCTCCCACCTGCGAGATGGAATGATATTTTCACCATTGGTCGAAACAGGCGAACCGGCTGAAGAATAAATTACTCCGTAATAACTGCGAGGTTTTGCAAAATCATCCCAAGGATTAATTACACCTTGATCAGAGTAAACCCAAAACCCAGCTCCGGTCAGGTTGCGTTTAAATGCCAGCCAGGGAAGTTTCCGGTAGTACCCCGATGGGCTGGCGGATTTTTCCGATCCATAGGACTCGTATGTCCAGGTGGTTTTTCCAAATCCCTTAATTTGTGAAAGATGCGCAGGAAGTTCATTACATTTTATTTCCGCCGGACACCAAATGTCGATTACGCTTTTGAAGGAATTTAGTTCTGCTATGCTGATTCCATGGTTGTTGGCATATATCCGTACTTGGGGATCAATGCTTTTGATCAGTTTGGCTGCCTTTAGAAAATCATCGCCAAGTGTCTCGTCATAAGGATAGATAGCAAAACCTGCATAGTCGATGCCCCTGCTCTTAAGGTAAGCCGTAAGGTTTTTTAGCCACTGTGTAAAATTGGTTTGCCATTCAATTGACATAAAGCTGCCGAACATATCCCGCACAGAAGTA
>Ga0187882_1002760_pt1 | contig 15735 bp, 11 predicted proteins | sample June2016WEW_19_1_3_FD_132991 | JGI IMG/M metagenome (GOLD analysis project Ga0187882, IMG submission 132991) | Peatland microbial communities from SPRUCE experiment site at the Marcell Experimental Forest, Minnesota, USA - June2016WEW_19_150 | ecosystem: Environmental > Terrestrial > Soil >...
CCGGCCGCCAGGCTCGGGAAAGCGTACGACCAGTTTCCGCCTGATGCCGTCGTCGTGCCTACCTGCGTCCCGTTATCATCGAGGTAGACGGTGGCGCCCACCGCCGCGGTGCCGCTGACACTGACGTTGGTGCCGGCGTAAACCGGGCTGGTGGTGATGACCGGAGCCGGGGTCACGATCAGGGCTGTGAAATTATTGGAGCCTGTGGAGATCGTTCCGGAAGCTTCATACTGGACGCCGCCGACCGTTATGGCGATCTCCTGGACGCTGGTGGGCAGCCACAGGTAGAGGTTACCGGATGAGTCCGTGGCGCAGTTGACAGCGCTCCCCCCGTTGACCGTATAGGATACGGGGGTGGTTGCCGGCAGGCCCGTTACCGTCACCAGATATTCTTGAATGGTGCTGCTGTTATACACGGCGGATTGCACGCTCGCATCGACCGACCCGCCGTCAATGATCGCTGTGCCACCACCGCCGTTGCCGCTGTTGCCACCGCCACCGCCGATGCCGCTGCCGCCCAATGTCCCTGTGGCGCTGACTGTGCCACCGTTAATCGTCACTGTGCCGCCGTTACCGCCGGTGTTGACACTGCCGCCGCCGCCGATGCCCGCGCCGCCGCTGTAGCCGCCATTGCCGGCGTTGGCGGTGACAGTGCCACCGTTAATCGTCACTGTGCCGCCATTACCGCCGTTGCCATATAAGCCGGGAAGCCCGCTTTCACTAGCGCCGCCGCCGATTCCTGCACCGCCGTCGTTGCCACCGTTGGCGGTGACCGTACCGCCGTTAATGGTCACGTTGCCGCCGTTGCCGCCGTCGCCGAAGCCGGTGGCGCTACCGCCACCGCCGATGCCGCTGCCGCTCACGGCGCCTGTGGCGCTGACTGTGCCGCCGTTGATCGTTACTGTACCGCCATTACCGCCGGGGTTGTAACCGGTGCCCGCGCCGCCGCCGATGCCCGCGCCGCTGTCGCTGCCGCCCGTGGACGCAAGCGAACCGGTGCTGTCGGCCAGTACATCAAGAGTGGCCCCGCCGGGTACACCCAGCCCTGCGTAGAAGCTAGTACCGGCATTCAGGGTATTCGTGCCCTCAACAGTCAGGCTGACCGTGGCGCCGCTCCCGATGGAAAAGGGACTGCCGATGTCGCTCTCGATGTTCACGCCGCTCAGCGTGATCTTGACGGTATAGGCGCTGCCGCTGCCGCTCACCGTAACCACGTTCCCGGTCGGACTGGATGGAGAGCTGTCTGTTATGGTAACCGGCTGTGCATCCGCAATATAGACATCGTGTGCGACGCTGGGGGCAGAATAATAGACGACTTCAAAAGTGGAAGAATCATGATAGGATATGGTGATATTTCCCTGGGCGATGTCGAAGGTGGGGTTGCCGCCCGCTTGCGCCGTCTGCGGCAGCCACGGCAGCAGGAAGATGACCAACGCTGCCACCGTGGTAAGCGCCACAAATCTTTTCTTCACTTGCTCTCCCTCCATTTTCAATGATTGATGATGCTCCTGCTACGTCTTTTGGTGAAATACATGTCCCAATTTATCAGTGCATGATCTAACTTTGCGGCGAGCCTAGATTGGCGGCCAACCACCAGATGCTCCCCGCCGTCAGGAGCGGATTAAAAGTCCCCATCTTCTATCTTGTCGATCAGTGCCCTGATATCGATTCCGCAATTATTTTCCTGGCACGAATCGCCTTCCCTCACAACCATCGTGTTGCCGGGCAGATCGCCTGCCTGGTACATCTTTCTGTAAACAGGGGCCTTCTGCTTGGCAAGCCCCTCGGTGAACAGGATTTTGGCCCTGATCGCTGCGAAGGAATAGCCCCTGCCCAACCGGTTCATGACTCTGATCAGGCTGTTCAAGGCTTCCGTGTAGGCGTTTGTGACAGGGTGCTCAAAGTAGGCAAAGATCTCTTGGTCCCAGTTGGATACCGCCGTTGTAATCGGCCGGAACGCAGCCTCAATCTGCACAGGTATACGGGATTTCCATAACTGGTATCTTTCCAGGGCTTCTCTCCCGCCTTTGGACTCCCAGATATCGAAGAACTGTTCCTTGAACTGGTAGGCCACCCCCATGTCCTCGAAGTTCTTGAGCCAGGACTCAAGCACGAGAAGTTCATGAGCGTCGAGATCGCGGTATCGCTTGAGCAGGATAAACCGGTCATGCATCAGGGTGCGCCGTTCCTTCGGAGTCAATCTTTCCCTGACGCCCTTGCGGACGGTATCCAACGCCTGGTTGGCCATTCTTTGGACGTGGAACTTGTCGACGACTATGATCGCCTGGGGCAGGACGGTGGTTACGGCTTCGCGGTACGGATCCCACATGTCCATGCAGACATAGCGGATTATTTCCCGCCCGGGAAGCTGGTACAGGTATCTGATCACCGTGTCCTTGTTCCTGTTCGGCAGCAGGTCGATGATGGTGCGGTCCTGCACGTTGCAGATGACGCAGCGCGGCCTGATGATGTGGATCTCGTCGATGCCCAGGAGTTTCGGGGTCTCGAACCGGACTTCTTTCTCCAGGCGGTTCACGTAGTCCCGGAAGATGTTGCGGATAGTCTTCTCGTCCAGCCCGATATCATCGGAGATGTTTGCGAACGTTCTCTTGAGAGACTGCTTTTCGATATATTCGATCAGTCTCTTGGTAGCTGCCCTTTTCTCGTCCATGCCGGCAAGCGGCTCGAAGAACGTCTTTAGGCAGTTTTTGTGGCTGCATCGGTACCGCTTTCTGATAACGACAATGCCGGTTCTCTTGCCGTGCATGGGAATGTCCATGAACAGTTGCTCTCTCTTGCCAAAGCCGATGATCGGCGAACCGCATACCGGACATGAAAAAGGCGGAGATACAATGGTCTCCGCCATTATCCGGTAGTCACCATACTCATTTTCTGTCACTTGTAGCGATTTGAGCCCGGGCAGATTGAGAATATCCGTGTCCATGGGTTGCTCTCCTTCCCAGGTCACTCGTCCCGCCGGTACACAACCTTACCTAAAAAACATTTTACCAGTTCTTTGCGTAAAAACAACACGGTATTCCACTTTATGAATGAATTACATAGGGCGACTCCCGATGGTTAACCACGCTATAATCCGGAAAGCCAAAATTAGTAACTGCTCAGGAGTCAGGAGTCAGAATGGGAAAACCGGCCTTACGAAGGATCTTGGATATGGTGACATTTCCGAAACAAAACTTCTTTTGCAAGAGGCTAGTAAATTGTTGGAAGCATATTCTCGGGACATTCTGAATTCTGAATACCTGAATAGTAGCTCAGTTAGACTAACGTGGTACCAATAAAACGAGCGCAAAAAGAAAAACTACCAACCATGGCCCCTTTTTCAATGAGCAGTGGGAGCCATTTTGGTATCCGTTATGCTGAGTAAATCCAACAGTACATAACCACGAACCACTGCTCCAGTGCCAGCGCAACCCGGCAGCAGCTACTGGATGGTCTGGCTCAGTTGAGTTTCCCTTATTTAAGTATATCGTTGATTTTTCTAGACTTGAATATCCACGGACTGGCCTGTCGATCCGCCATTGTTGCTCGACTTATTAGTCGTTTGGGTGGAGTTGTTATTAGCGTTTGCCGTCGTTGAATTAGCTTGACTACGTTGATGATGCTTAAGGCTCTTCGTTATAGTTGATGCCTTCGTGTTGCCAGGCTGTTCCTGCACCTGGGTGGAATTCTTTATTGCGACTGTGTTAGCAGGGTCCATTATGTTGGCCAAGCTGGATGAACTGATCGGAGAAACCATCATTGCACCTCCTTTCTGCGGGTAAACTTGCCCTACCATTTTCTCGAAAGATGTGGATGAAAATGTGACCATCCACCTTATTTATCGGATACGATCTTTAAAAGTTGAGTGCGAAGACAGGCTTTTCGGAGAGATTTAAAAAATTCCGTCCAGTTCTACCCTGAGGATATGGTCCATCTCATCATCCTAGAAGTTGGGCAGCACGGTGGTAGCCTGCCGGCATGATAAAAACCCCAGGGAGCCGACACTCTCTGAGGCTTGTTGTGACTGCCTACGGTAACTGACGGTTAAGAGATCACCGCCAAAGGCAATAATCCGCGCTTGAGGAAAAAGCAGGAATTATGGCGATAAAGGCAGAAAAGCCATCCCTTGATAATTAATTGAGGCTTGCTGGCCGCACCCTTGTGACTTCAGTCATGAGTTAGGCCGGCGAATATCTGTTTGCTTTTAAACCTCCCCTCTGGTATAATTCTCCATAGGGGGTGATCCGGTGGAGACCAAACAGATCGAAAAAGCCTATGTCTTTCGCCTCTACCCGGAAGAAAGACAGGAAACACTCATCTCCAAAGCTATCGGTTGCGCCCGGTTTGTCTACAACTACTTTCTGGCGAAACGCCGCAAAAAACATCCCGAAAGAAGGCTTGCGGATTCTCGCAGCCTGAAAATAATGAACCGCAGGAACTGTGGGGATAGCCTGTGGAGTTCCGGTAAGACCTCTCTTCGGAAGGCAGTGAACGATGAATCAGGAACGAGTGGTTGGAGTCACAGAAATCTCGTGACTTCAGTTATGAGAGGTTCAATGGCTGCCGTCATACCATTCAAGCTTCGGATAAAGAGCGTGGCGACAGCCACAAAACGGTTGCGTCCTACTCAGCCGTCTCCGCACCTGGGATGTTAATTTCCTGGCCGTGCAGGCGCGTAATATAACATGATATAATCAGATCAAAGCACAACAAGGGGGTGACAGGATGGTTGATGATCTGGCCAGGTTCATCGATAAGGCAAAAGAGTTTGGAGCCCTCGACGCCAAATTGATCAAAACAGATACCATCAAGACAGGCGCCTGGGTGAGAATGAAATGTCATTTTGGTTGCGGCAACTATAATACGAGCTACTGCTGCCCTCCCCATACCCCGACACCCAGGGAGACCCAGAAGGTGATCGACTGCTACGACACCGCCCTGCTTGTTCACTGCCAGCAAATTGGACACCCCACCAAAGTGGTCACCAAGCTGGAGCGGGAGATTTTCCTGGCGGGATACTACAAGGCGCTGGCATATGGGTCGGGGCCGTGTAAGTTATGCAAGGAATGCGACATCCAGCAGTGCAATCATCCGAGGCGCAGCAGGCCATCCATGGAGTCCTGCGGCATCGACGTTTACGCTACCGTAAGGGCAAACGGTTTTCCCATCGAGGTGGTGAAGGACAAAACATGCGAGCAAAACTATTACGGCCTGGTTCTGATCAAGTAGTCAACCATGCGCACGCCTTTTCTGTAAGCGGCGAGGGCCATTCTGGTATCTGTTATGTTGAGCAATTCCAATAATACTCCTCCGGAATCACAAGCTCCCGCAATAAGTGGTTGTAAATTCAGTTTTCCCTTAGTGATTAAAAACATAATTACAGTGACGTATTTTTAACAGGCTACGCTAACCAATTCCTTATTTTCTGCTTGTTCACATGACAGCTTGGACGCTCTTTAATACGCTATCGTATTTATGTTAAGGAGCACTAAGTTGGATGTGGGATGCAAGAAGCGTGCCCCCTCTCAGAGGGTACCCAGGTAGGGGTGTGGCAGATTCTCCTGCCGGAAGACGGACAGCAGATTCTTCTTTGCCTCCGGCTTCCGACCTCTTGCTTCCGACACCTGATACGGAAGGGAGTCGATCTTGTTGCTGGATGTCAGTAACTTTGAACGGATGCGCATCGGTATGGCCTCCCCGGAGCAGATCCGGGCCTGGTCGAGCGGTGAGGTCAAGAAGCCGGAGACCCTCAACTACCGCACCCTCAAGCCGGAGCGCGACGGTCTGTTCTGCGAGCGGATCTTCGGGCCCACCAAGGATTGGGAGTGCCACTGCGGCAAGTATAAGAGGGTACGCTACAAGGGGATCATCTGCGACCGCTGCGGCGTGGAGGTGACCCGTTCAAAGGTGCGGCGGGAGCGGCTCGGCCACATCGAGCTGGCGGCGCCGGTATCGCATATCTGGTATTTCAAAGGGATCCCCAGCCGGATGGGGCTGCTGCTGGACATGCCTCCCCGGTCCCTGGAGAAGATCCTGTACTTCGTGGCCTACGTCGTTACCGACCCGGGGAAAATCGATGATCTTGCCAAGAAACAACTGCTCTCTGAGGCAGAATACCGGGACTACCGGGAAAAGTACGGCGGCCGTTTCAAGGCGGGTATGGGCGCCGAGGCGGTCAAACTGCTGTTGGATGAGATCGACCTGGAGGACCTCAGCACGCAGTTGCGGGCGGAGCTCAAGGACGCCACCGGGCAGCGCAAGGTGCGGGCTATTCGGCGCCTGGAGGTGGTGGAGGCCTTCCGGAAGTCCGGCAACGACCCGTCCTGGATGATCCTGGACGTGGTCCCGGTGATCCCGCCGGAACTGCGCCCCATGGTGCAGTTGGACGGCGGCCGGTTCGCCACCTCCGACCTCAACGACCTCTACCGCCGGGTGATCAACCGCAACAACCGGCTTAAGCGCCTGTTGGATCTGGGCGCCCCGGACATCATCGTCCGGAACGAGAAGCGCATGCTGCAGGAGGCCGTGGACGCCCTGATCGACAACGGGCGGCGCGGCCGGCCGGTGACCGGCCCCGGCAACCGTCCACTGAAGTCTCTCTCCGACATGCTCAAGGGAAAGCAGGGGCGCTTTCGCCAGAACCTGCTGGGCAAGCGGGTCGACTACTCCGGACGCTCGGTGATCGTGGTCGGTCCTGAACTGAAGTTGCACCAGTGCGGCCTCCCCAAGGAGATGGCCCTGGAGTTGTTCAAGCCTTTCGTCATGAAGCGCCTGGTCAACGGCGGCTTCGCCCATAACATCAAGAGCGCCAAGCGCATGGTGGAGCGGGTCCGTCCGGAGGTCTGGGATGTGCTGGAGGACGTGATCAGCGAGCATCCGGTGATGCTCAACCGGGCGCCAACCTTGCACCGGCTGGGCATTCAAGCCTTTGAGCCGATCCTGGTGGAGGGCCGGGCGATCCAGATCCACCCCCTGGTCTGTACCGGGTACAACGCCGACTTCGACGGCGACCAGATGGCGGTGCACGTTCCTCTGTCCACCGAGGCCCAGGCGGAGGCCCGGATCCTGATGCTGTCCGCCCACAACATTCTCAACCCCAAGGATGGCCGTCCGGTGGTCGCCCCAACCCAGGACATGGTGCTGGGCGTCTACTACCTGACCATCGAGCGCGAGGGTGTGCTGGGCGAGGGCAAGGTCTTCAGGGACTTCGACGAGGCCTTCTATGCATACGAGAGCAAGGCAGTCGACCTACATGCCCGGATCAGGGTGCGCAGGGACGGCAAGCTATTCGAGACCACGGTGGGGCGCCTGATCTTCAACCAGGTGATTCCACCGGAACTGGGTTATTACAATGAAATAGTGGGCAAGAAGGCGCTCGCCCAGATCGTCGGCAAGTGCTATCGCCAGCTCGGCTATGAGCGCACCGACGTTCTGCTGGACGGGATCAAGAATTTGGGGTTCAAGTACGCCACCAGGGCGGGGATCACCGCCGGGATCACCGACGTCCAGATCCCGGAAGCCAAACAGCAGATCCTGGCCCAGGCGGATCAGGACGTGGAAAAGGTGGAACAGCAATACCGCCGCGGCCTGATCACCGAAGATGAGCGCTACGAGCGGGTGATCGGGTTCTGGCAGGAGGCCACCAACAAGGTGACCGAGGCCATGATGAACAGCCTCGATCCCTTGAATCCGATCTATATGATGGCCATCTCCGGCGCCCGCGGCAATATCCAGCAGATCCGCCAGTTGGCTGGCATGCGCGGCCTGATGGCCGACCCTTCGGGGCGGATCATCGACGTCCCCATCAAGGCCAACTTCCGTGAGGGCCTGACGGTGCTGGAATACTTCACATCCACCCATGGCGCCCGCAAGGGACTGGCGGACACCGCTCTCCGGACCGCCGACTCCGGCTACCTGACCCGGCGGCTGGTGGACGTCGCCCAGGACGTGATCGTCCGGGAGGAGGACTGCGGGACCAGGGAAGGGGTTTACGTCAACGAGGTTGCTGACGGTGAAAATGTGATCGAGCCCCTGGAGGAGCGCATCATCGGGCGCTACAGCATTGAGCCGGTGCTGCATCCCGAAACCGGCGAGGAGATCGTCCCGGCGGATGTGGAGATTACCGAAGAGGATGCCGAGGCGATCAAAAAAGCCGGGATCACCACGGTGCTGATCCGGTCGATGTTGACCTGCAAGACTCGCTATGGCGTATGCCGCAAGTGCTATGGACGCAACCTGGCCACCGGCTTCCAGGTGGAGATCGGGGAGGCGGTGGGGATCATGGCCGCCCAGTCCATCGGCGAGCCGGGCACCCAGTTGACCATGCGCACCTTCCACACCGGCGGTGTGGCCGGCGAGGACATCACCCAGGGTCTGCCCAGGGTGGAGGAACTGTTCGAGGCGCGTCGGCCGAAGGGCCAGGCGATCATCTCGGAGAACGACGGCGTGGTCACCATCGGCGAGAATAAGGGTAGGAAGGAGATCGAAGTGGTCGGCAGGGATGGTGATAGGCACACCTACCAGATCCCCTTCGGATCCCGGATCAGAGTGGCCGACGGCCAGAATGTAGAGTCCGGCGAAGAAATGACCGAAGGCTCCATCAACCCCCACGAGCTGCTGGATGTCAAGGGCATCTCCGCCGTGCAGCAGTATCTGCTCCGGGAGGTGCAGCGAGTCTACCGGATGCAGGGGGTGGATATCAACGACAAGCACATTGAAGTGATGATCCGCCAGATGCTGCGGAAGGTCAAGGTAGAGGAGTCCGGGGATACCGAGCTGCTGCCGGGCGCGCTGATCGAGGTCTTTGACTTCGAGGACGAGAACAGGCGGATTATGGAGTCCGGTTTTGAGCCAGCAACGGCCAAGCCGGTGGTGCTGGGGATCACCAAGTCTTCTCTGGCTGCCGATTCCTTCCTGTCGGCGGCCTCCTTCCAGGAGACTACCAGGGTGCTGACCGAAGCGGCAATCAAGGGCAAGGTCGACCCGCTGCTGGGACTGAAGGAGAACGTGATTATCGGCAAACTGATCCCGGCGGGCACCGGTACCGCCTGCTACCGCTCGATACAGGTGACCGTGGTGGGCGCCCCGGATCAGTCCGGGGACAATGCGGCGGCGCCCGGCGCGGTGGACCAGGCGTGGCCTGACGGACAGGGCGAGGCCGGCTCAGTTGAGGAATCCTTGGAGCCGCGGGTGCCCCGGGTGCCCTCTGGGCGCGGGCGCGGAGACGAAGTCGCCCAGTAAAATTTGTGAGTAAATAACTGGTTGTAGCATTGACAGCAAAATTGGAAAGATGTTAGAATTAATTTTGTGCGCGGCTATTCGGCCATATGTGATATGAGAGTGGGATGCGCCTCACCTCTCAATGGGGGAGAGCGATGGAAAGGCTGAAGAACACCCGGATTAAAGTGGTAGGGACCAAGCAGACCCAGAAGGCGATCGAGAAGGACCAGACCCAGGTGGTATACGTGGCCAGAGATGCAGAGGAGCGAATCGTCTCTCTGATCATCAGGTTATGCGAAGAGAAGAGCCTGGAACTGGTGCTGGTCGATTCCATGTCCGAACTGGGCAAAGCCTGTGGCATCAAGGTAGGAGCGGCTGCTGCGGCAGCCCTCTCTGAAGTTTGAGGTTAGAAGCAAGGGAGGTGGCAAGGTGCCAACATTGAATCAGTTAGTGCGCAAAGGTCGCCAGGTGTCCAAAAAGAAGTCCACCGCACCGGCGTTGAAGGGTTGCGCCCAGAGGCGGGGTGTGTGCACTCGTGTTTATACGACCACGCCGAAGAAGCCGAACTCTGCCCTCCGCAAGGTGGCCCGGGTTCGCCTCACCAACGGTATCGAGGTCACAGCCTACATCCCGGGCATTGGCCATAATCTCCAGGAACACTCGGTGGTGATGGTCAGGGGCGGACGGGTGAAAGACCTACCCGGTGTGCGCTATCACATCATCAGAGGGACCCTGGATACCGGGGGTACCCAGAACAGGAACCGGGGCCGGTCGAAGTATGGCGCCAAACGGCCGAAAGCAGCCAAAGCATAACAGAAGTGATGAGTAAAAAGTAATGAGTAATGAGTAAAAAGATCAAGAAATTCGGGGGCCTGGTTGCTTTGGATGCCGGGTATTTAGAGACAGGACGTATTACAACTCATCACTCATCACTCAAGTAGGGAGGGATGTTTTTGCCACGCCGTGGTTATACAGGAAAACGGGAGACGCCGGCAGATCCTGTATATGGCAGCAGGGTCTTCACCAAGCTGGTCAACAAGGTGATGTGGGATGGCAAGAGGAGCATCGCCGAGCGGATCTGTTACGACGCCTTGAAGATTGTCAAGGAAAAGACGAGGCGCGAACCAGTGGAGATCTTCGAGCAGGCGATGAAAAACATCATGCCTGTGCTTGAAGTCAAGGCTCGGCGCGTCGGAGGGGCCAACTACCAGGTTCCCATCGAAGTGCGCTCGGACCGGCGGATGACCCTGGGGATCAGGTGGCTGGTCGGCTTTGCCCGCATCCGCTCCGGCAAGAGCATGGAAGAGAAGCTGGCGGCGGAGATCATGGATGCGGCCAATGGTATCGGCAGCACCGTAAAGAAACGGGAAGACACGCACAAGATGGCCGAGGCCAACAAGGCCTTTGCCCATTACCGCTGGTAATAAGAACCAGTAATGAGTAACGAGTAATGAGTAATGAGTGAAAAGATGTAACTATTCAGCCTGTCTTATGGGTCTAAAAACAGTATCCGAAAGTACCGCGATGGACTGCCCTAGGTAGTTGCGAAAAGGTAGGGAAATTTGAGGGCTTGGTTGCCTGAACACTGGATGCTTTTAAAACTCATCACTCATGACTCATCATAAAAAGAAGTAATGAGTAATGGGTAACGAGTAATGAGTAAAAGATAAAGAAAAATTAGGATTTGGTTGCCCTGGATGCTGGACATTTAGGCGAACATCAGCAAAAGAGACAAGGTGCTTTTAAAACTCATCACTCATCACTCATCACTCATCACTTATGTCTTTGATGGAAGGAGGGATAACTGCATGGCGCGTGAGGTTCTGCTGGAACGCATCCGCAACATCGGGATCATGGCGCACATCGACGCCGGCAAGACTACTACCACGGAGCGGATCCTCTACTATACCGGACGGGTCTGCCGGATCGGGGAGGTTGACGAGGGGTCTGCCACCATGGACTGGATGATCCAGGAGCAGGAGCGGGGTATCACCATCACTTCTGCTGCTACAACATGCTTTTGGCGCGATTTTATTATTAACCTGATCGACACGCCCGGCCACGTGGACTTTACAGCGGAAGTAGAGCGCTGCCTGCGCGTGCTTGACGGGGCGATCGCCGTTTTTGACGCCGTCGCCGGTGTCGAGCCCCAGTCCGAAACGGTCTGGCGGCAGGCGGACGACTACCACATTCCCCGCATCGCCTACCTGAATAAGATGGACCGGGTGGGCGCCGATTTTTTCCGCTCTACCAAAAGCATCCGGGAGCGCCTGGGAGCGAATGCGGTGCCGGTTCAGCTTCCCATCGGGAGCGAGGACTCCTTTCAGGGCATTATTGACCTGGTGACGAATAAGGCAATCATCTATCGCGACGAATTGGGGGAAGTGCCGGATACCATCGACGTTCCCCCGGATTATGTGAACGCCAAGCGGCGCAGCCGGGAGAAGCTGTTGGAGGCACTGGCGGAGTTGGACGAGGCCCTGATGGAGAAGTACCTGAACGGCGATCCGATCAGCGAGCAGGAGATCCGGGCGGCGATACGCAAGGGTACCCTGACCTGCCGGTTTGTGCCGGTCCTCTGTGGGTCTTCGCGGCGGAACAAGGGCGTCCAGCCGCTGCTCAATGCCGTGGTGGACTATCTGCCGTCACCGCTGGATGTGCCGCCGGTCCGGGGGATCGACCCCAGGACGGGCGAGACAGTGGAGCGGCAGCCGGGAGATGGCCACCCGCTGACCGCTCTGGCCTTCAAGGTGCAGTCCGACCCTTACTCCGGCAAGCTGGTGTATATCCGGGTCTATGCCGGGACGCTGCAGTCCGGAAAGGCGGTCTACAACGCTACCAAGGGCAGGCGGGAGCGGATCGGGCGATTGGTGAAAATGCACGCCAACCACCGGGAGGATGTGCAGGAGGTCTTCTCCGGAGAGATCGCCGTGGCAGTCGGGCTCAAAGAGGCGGTCACCGGGGACACCCTGTGCAGCGAGGACCGGCCGGTGATCTTGGAGCAGATACGCTTTCCGGAGCCTGTCATCTCCATCGCCATCGAGCCCAAGACCAAGGCTGACCAGGACAAGATGGGCGCCGCCCTATACCGCCTTGCAGAAGAGGATCCCACCTTCCGTACCTATATCGATAAGGAGACCGGCCAGACCCTGATCTCCGGCATGGGCGAGTTGCACCTGGAAATAATTGAGGACCGCCTGCTCCGGGAGTTCAACGTGGACGCCTATGTGGGCAAGCCCCAGGTGGCGTACAAGGAGACCATCACCCGCAGATGCAGGGGCGAGGGCCGGTTCATCCGCCAGACCGGTGGCCATGGCCAGTATGGTCACGTACTGCTGGAGTTGGAGCCGCTACCCTCAGGGGCCGGCTACGAGTTCGTGGATGCCACCACCGGAGGGGTGATCCCCAAAGAGTTCATTCCTGCTGTCGACGCCGGAATCAAAGAAGCCATGGAGAACGGCGTGCTGTCCGGATACCGGATGGTGGACATCAAGGCGGTGCTGACCGGGGGTTCCTACCACGAGGTGGACTCCTCGGAGATTGCCTTCAAGATCGCCGGCGCCCTGGGCTTCCGCTCAGCCGCCGAAAAGGGCGCTCCGGTGCTGCTGGAGCCGGTCATGAGCATCGAGATCGTCGTTCCGGAGTCTTACATGGGCGAGGTGATCGGCGACCTCAACGCCCGGCGCGGGCGGGTCGAGGCCACCGAGATGAGGGGCGCCGTGCTGGCAGTCCGGGGTTTCGTGCCCCTGGCCGCCATGTTCGGCTACTCCACCGACCTGCGGTCGTTGACCCAGGGCCGGGGCAATTACGTGATGCAGTACTCCCATTACGAGCAGGCGCCTCCTGTCGCATCCGAGGCGATGCGGCGCGGGGATTGCATGAGCATCTAACTCAGGAGTCAGGAGTCAGGAGTCAGGAGTCAGAATAGAAGAGAACGGTTTATCGTCTTGAAGAGAGAACAGTTTATCGTTTCGGAGAAGAATTCTGAATTCTGACTACTGAATTCTGAATACCAGCAGTAAAAAAATCTCATGTCTTAAGACTAAGGAAGGAATGAACTGAAATGGCTAAAAAGAAGTTCGAGCGCACCAAGCCGCATGTGAACGTCGGTACGATCGGCCACATCGACCATGGCAAGACCACCCTTACTTCGGCGATCACCATCTGCCTGAGCAAGAAGGGCTGGGCGCACGCCACCGCCTACGGAGAGATCGACAAAGCCCCGGAGGAGCGGGAGCGCGGCATTACCATCGCTATCGCCCATGTCGAGTACGAGACCGGGAAGCGGCACTACGCCCACGTTGACTGCCCCGGCCATGCCGACTACATCAAGAACATGATCACCGGCGCCGCCCAGATGGACGGGGCGATCCTGGTGGTCTCCGCCGCCGATGGCCCCATGCCTCAGACTCGTGAACATGTCTTGCTGGCCCGCCAGGTCAACGTTCCCTATATCGTGGTCTTCCTGAACAAGGCGGACATGGTAGATGACCCCGAACTCATGGAGTTGGTGGAACTGGAAGTCCGTGAACTCCTCAGCATGTACGAGTTCCCCGGCGATGAGATTCCGATCATCGCCGGCAGCGCCCTGAAAGCCATGGAGTGCGGCTGCGGCAAGCCTGAGTGCGAGGCCTGCGGCCCCATTCTCAAGCTCCTGGATGCCGTTGACGAGTACATCCCGACCCCGGTACGTGATACCGACAAGCCGCTGCTGATGCCGGTAGAGGACGTCTTCACCATCACCGGACGCGGCACCGTGGTCACTGGGAGAGTGGAGCGCGGGACTGTCAAGGTGCAGGACGAGGTGGAGATGATCGGCCTGCATGAAGAATCCCGCAAGGTAATCGTCACCGGCGTGGAGATGTTCCGCAAAATTCTGGATCAGGGCATAGCCGGAGACAACATCGGCGTGCTGCTGAGAGGCGTCGACCGCAAAGACGTGGAGCGCGGCATGGTCATCGCCAAACCGGGCTCCATCAAGCCGCACACCAAGTTCAAGGCGCAGGTCTACGTCCTGACCAAGGAAGAGGGAGGGCGCCACACGCCGTTCTTCCAGGGATATCGCCCGCAGTTCTACTTCCGGACCACCGACGTCACCGGTATCATCAAGCTCCCGGAAGGAGTGGAGATGGTAATGCCCGGCGACAATATCAACATGGACGTGGAACTGATCACCCCGATCGCCATCGAGGAGGGGCTGCGGTTTGCTATCCGTGAGGGCGGCCGCACCGTTGGCTCCGGCGTGGTCACCGGTATTGCCTAAATGTGATGTGAGCGGGTGCCCGCTTGCGGGCGCGGTGCCTCACACATCGGGGCCGTAGCCCATTGCGGCGTTAGTGAGGAGGAATGTACATGGCGCGTCAGAAGATCCGGATCAGATTGAAGGCCTTTGACCATAAAATACTCGACCAGTCGGCCCAGAAGATAGTGGAAACAGCCCAGCGGACTGGGGCCTCGATCTCGGGGCCGGTTCCGCTGCCGACGGAGAAGAGCATCATCACGGTGTTGCGCTCTCCGCACGTGAACAAAGATTCCCGGGAACAGTTCGAGATGCGTACCCATAAGCGGCTGATCGACATCCTGGAACCGACCCCGAAGACGATCGATGCGCTGATGCGCCTTGACCTTCCGGCGGGGGTTGACATCGAGATCAAGCTCTAAATAGTAATGAGTGATGAGTGATGAGTGATGAGTGGGAAGAGAAGGCATTGGCTCCGCCAATGCCAACAAGAATCTCGTCTCACACCTCTCACCTCTCACCTCTCAGTTGTGAGGTGAAATAGTTGCGCAAAGGATTGCTCGGGAGAAAGGTTGGCATGACGCAGGTCTTCGACGAGGAGGGCAAGGCGGTCCCGGTAACGGTGATCGAGGCCGGTCCCTGCGTCGTCGTGAACATCAGGACCCCGGAGCGGGATGGCTATGCCGCCCTGCAGCTTGGTCATGAAGAAGTGCGCGGCGATCGGTTGAATCGTCCCCTGCGCGGCCAGTTTACAAAAGGAAAAGTAAAGCCGCAGCGCTTTTTGAGAGAGATTCGGGTGGAGGCGTCAGACCTCACCGAGTTTGCCGTCGGTCAGGAGATCAAGGTTGATGTGTTCAACGCCGGGGACTACGTGGATGTCCGCGGCACTTCCAAGGGCAAGGGCTTTGCCGGCGCCATCAAGAGGCACGGCATGCACCGCGGCCCCATGAAGCACGGCTCCAAGTACCACCGCCGGCCGGGCTCTCTGGGCGCCAAAGGCCCCGCCCGGGTTTTCAAGGGGCGCAAGCTGCCCGGCAGGATGGGCGGCGAGAAGGTTTCCGTTCAGCATCTGAAAGTCGTGAAGGTGGACCCGGGCCGCAACCTCTTGCTGCTCAGGGGCGCAGTACCGGGTGTCAGAGCCGGACTGCTCCTGATCAGGGATTCGCTGCGCTAGCCGGAACGCCGGCTCGAGGCTTTGCCCTCCGCATCCGGGCTTACGCCCGGCCTGAAGAATGCGGAGCACAGGTCGGCTGAAAGCCCGCCGGCGCACAGGCCCC
>Ga0187882_1002771_pt1 | contig 15714 bp, 12 predicted proteins | sample June2016WEW_19_1_3_FD_132991 | JGI IMG/M metagenome (GOLD analysis project Ga0187882, IMG submission 132991) | Peatland microbial communities from SPRUCE experiment site at the Marcell Experimental Forest, Minnesota, USA - June2016WEW_19_150 | ecosystem: Environmental > Terrestrial > Soil >...
ACATCGCCCACGCGGCGATCAACACCGGCGGCGCCATCCACGCCGGCTTGTACAGCGTCAACCGTTGGAATATAGCCTGAAATCCGCCGTGGCCTAGTTGGGCCAGACGGAACGCGGGAAGTCCCCCGTTCGGCAAATGGGAGATGAAGCCGGTGTAATAGGGCCACAAATAAATGTGCGTGCCGAAGAGCTCCAACGCACCGAGAGCGATCACCAGAATCGGGCCGGCTGCGGCCTTGAATCGTGGCATGGCCGTGCGCAGGCCCGCGAACAGCAGGACTGAAATCGGAGCAACCAGACAGCAGGCGTACCAGCCAAAGGCGCCGGCGTGACCATAAACAACCTGAGAACCGACCGCGAAGTATGCGATCGCCAGCGCGAACGAGAACACGAATGCGCTTAGGAGCGCAACGCCGGCGTTTCTTTTCCCTACGAGACAGACGACCCCGGCCAAGGCGACAACGCACAACGCAGCCATCGCCCAATACATCCATCCGCGGACCACGATAAGGCTCCAGTTCCCGGTCCACAGGAAAGTGATCCAGGCGAAATCGGCGGCTTTTAGAGCCGGAAACCGAAGCAGCGTCCTCGCCATCTCGGCCAGACCCGGATGTACCAGGATGACGTTCCCCGTCGGAGATCCGGTGGTGGCCCAGGTCTGCCAATACCACCAGCCGGCGATCGCCGCTGCTCCCGCGAGCGCGATCGTCATCAATCTTCGTGCGTCCCGATAGAACAACAGTAAGACAATAGGCGCCAGAAACGCGAGGAAATAGGCTTTGGTCAGTAGCGCTGCGCCAAGAGAAAACAGGAGTGCCGCGCGCTTGCGCTCGAGCACCGACCATACCAACACCGTGCCCAGGCCGATGGCCAGTCCTTCGTTTGCCACGTGTGTGGCGGTGAACGTCAGGACCGGCATGGAGGCGATCAGAGCCGTGGCCCCCAGCGCGAGAGTCGAGCTGCCGAGAACACGTAGGGCAATCAGAAATCCAAAGGGGAGGCACAAGGACGCCAGCAAGACGCAAAAGATGCGCATCACGATAACGCGGGAGGTCAGGGAGATATCCCCCGTGATGCGGTACAACCCGGCGGAGAGCCAGTAGAACAGAGGCGGTTGCTGGAACTCGTAGATTATCCCGCTGTTGGGCGGGAAGCTCTTGTGTCGCGCTTCAGGCGGCAGCTTCCAGTACTCGTCGTAAGTCATGCCACCGTTCTTGGCAGGCACTCGGGTGAGACTCTCGGCGACATCTTGGGGAACGGGCGTGGTACGGGAAGGCTCGCGGCCCTCGGTGGCCAGGAACTCGATGCGGGCGTAATGGGCGTACTCGTCGAAGCCTTCCCACAGCGGAATGGCACAGGCGTAAAAGGTCCCGCGCAGGACGAAACATGCCCATAGCAGCAGAACCCAGTAGCGAGCCGTCACAGGACTGTGAACCTCATCGTTTTTTTGGCATTTCAGAGTACCTCAACGAACCCAGCTCCATCAAACGCTGTCAACTCGGTGATTGAGTGTACTGTCCCAGGTTTGGGCCCGGCGCCAGCGGTCCTCGAAAAGGCCCTTCATGGCCTCGCCCAGGCCCGCGTGGTCGAACAGGACGGAGGTCCAGGTCGGGCAGGTGATCACCGGGTCGAGCAGAGCGATCAGCCCCACCCGGCAGTCGAACAGCGCGAGTTTCAAAGGCAGGGAGTCGGCTAGGCGCACCTCCACCCCGGCATGCTCGTACTCCTCGAGGCGCTGGCGGTGCGCCTCGTCGAGCGAGCCGGCCTGGAGCAGCAGGCGGCAGCGCGCCCCTCGCGCCCGCGCCTGCTTCACGAGCTGCTCATCGAGTGGGTCCACGGCGTAGGGCGGGCGGGAGAACTCCAGGTATTCGGACTGGACCTCGGCCAACATACGGCGGTACTGCGTAGCGGTCTGCGCGGGATCGTTGACGATGCGCAGGAAGTCCAGCGTGCCGCGCCCGCCCTGCCCTTCCGAATACGCGTTGCTGAGGTCGTCGATCAGAGCCGAGGCGGAGCGGCACTGCTCGGCTAGTTGCTGCTCGATCAGCTTGCGTTTGCGCGAGAGGTACGCCGGAATCGCCAGGCCCGGCTCCACCGCCGAGAAGAGCTTGGTCTTCTCCTGCACGACTTGCGCGAAGCCCTTCTCCGTCAGGCTGTCCAGCACCTCGTAAATCTTCTGCCGCGGCACATGGGCCCGGGTGGCCAACTCCAGCGCCTTGAACCGGGGGTGGCCCACCAGCACCAGATAGGAGCGCGCCTCATAGGCGTTGAGGCCGGTCTCCTGCAAGCGCCGCCAGAAGCGTTGAAAAGCGGTGTCGGGCATAGCACATACAATACCAGAGACGCGATGCGAGCGACACGGTGCGCTACCCACGATTGGTAGAATCAAAATGATGGCTCGCTCCCCCGCCGGCCCGGCGGTCTCGGTGGACCGCTTCTTCGAGCTTTCGCTGGTCGGGTTGGTGGCCAGTGGCTACCTCGCGGTGCTGGGTTCGGCCTTCCTGGACGCACCCACCGCCATCGCCGTTGCCGTCGGGCTGGTGTTGCGGGCGCTGCTGGTTACCGGCGTCCTCCGCGTCCAGCTCTCCGTTCGCGCGGTCAACGCGCTCGCAGTTGCCTGTATCGGCTTCTATCCTGTCGACTACCTGTACGTGTCCAGGGAATTCATGCCCGCCACGGTTCACCTGGTACTTTTCCTGGCGGTGCTCAAGATCCTGACCGCGCGGGCAACGCGGGACTACGCGCTAGTGGCGGGGATCGCGTTTCTGGAGCTGCTGTTCGCCTCGGTGCTGTCGACCAACCTGAGTTTCTTCCTGTTTCTGGCGCTTTTCCTGGTGTTCGGCCTGGCCGCGTTCGCCAGTTCCGAGATCCGCCGGTCGATCCGCAAACCCCGCAATCTCGCTCGCGGCGGGCTGAAGAGTTTCCACTGGAGGCTGGCGGCGCTGACTCTCTCGGTCGCGCTCGGCATCCTGGCTCTGACTGGAGGCCTGTTCTTCCTGCTGCCGCGCACGGCCCAGGCCGCTTTCCGCCACCTGGCGCCGCAGCGGTACCGCGTCCCGGGGTTCGCCAACGAAATGATGCTTGGGGAAATCGGCCAGATCCGGAAGTGGCGAACCCCGGTGATGCACGTCCGGTTCTTCGACGCCGAGCGCCCAACCGGCCTAAAATGGCGCGGCGTGGCGCTGGCCCAGTTTGACGGGCGGCGCTGGTACAACCCCTCCGAGGTGGGCCAACCGCTCACGGTGACCGATGGTCTGCTGAAGCTGCGCGAGCGCTCGCGGGCGGCCGGCATCCGCTACGAGGTGCAGCTCAGCTCTATGACCTCGGACGCACTGTTCTTTGCCGGGAGTCCGGTTCTGCTGCGGATCAATTCGGCCCGTGTGATCCGGACGTCGACGGACAGCTACCGGCTGGGCAGTGGAACCCCCGAGGGGCTGCACTACGGCGTCTACAGCGCGCTGGAGGAAAGCGCGCCGCTGCTGGAGGCTCGCCGGCTTTCCGAGGAGGAGCGCCTGCTCCACCTGCTGCTGCCGCCGGTGGATCGCCGGATCATCGAGCTCGCCCGCCAGGTGACCCAGGATCTGCAAAGCGATGAGCAACGCGCCCGGGCGATTGAGTCCTACCTGCGCACGCACTACGGCTATTCGACCGAACCGCTTTCCCTCCGGGCGCCCGACCCGCTGGCCCATTTTCTGTTCGAGCGCCGCAAGGGCCATTGCGAGTACTTCGCCTCGGCGATGGCCGTGATGCTACGCGTGGTGAACATCCCCGCGCGCGTGGCAAACGGGTTTCAAAGGGGGGTCTACAACCCGGTGAGCGGATGGCTGGTCATCCGCGCCTCGGATGCGCACAGTTGGGTGGAGGCGTGGCTGCCTGGCCGCGGCTGGACCACCTTCGATCCCACTCCACCCGATCCTAACCCGGCCGCGGACTCGCTCTGGAGCCGGCTGGGGTTCTACCTGGATGCCGCCGACACCTTCTGGCAGGAGTGGGTGCTCAACTACAACCTCGACCGGCAACTGATCCTGGCCGCGCAGATGGAGGATTCCAGCCGCACGCTCGGGTCGAGATGGCTGGACCGGGTGCGGGCCACCGTAGCGCACTGGAAGACCGCCGCGGCCGCTTGGGCCAGGCAGTATGGGGTGGCCACGCTAATCGCCGCGCTGCTCGCATGGATGGCCTGGCGGTACTTCCCACACCTGCGCACGTGGTGGAAAACGCTGGCCCGGGTGCGCCAGGTGCAGCGCGGAGCGGCGCTGGCCTCCGATGCCACTCTTCTGTACGCGCGCATGCTGGTTCTGCTCAAGCGGCGAGGGTTCCAGAAGCCCGCTTGGGTCACCCCCGCGGAGTTCGCGCGTCTGTTGCCGGCCTCCGAGACGGCCACGCTGGTAGCGCGGTTCACAGCGGCCTACAACGACTTACGCTTCGGCGGAGACCGCGAGGCGGCGCCGCGGATGATGCAGTTGCTCCAGTCCTTGGAACATCAGTAGGTAAGATTCCGGCCAGCTTTCAGCGATTTTTCCCGGCCCCAGACCACTAACACACTTTAGGGGCTCCCCCCCCATAAGCGTTAATTGGTGGCGCACGCACTCGTGCGTGCCGCGTCGAGACTCTTCTCGACGCACGGTGTCGACCTCGACACGAGTGTCGAGGCAGCACGCAGGAGTGCGTGCGCCACGAAGAACGTCGAAAACAGGTCTTAGTTGACGCTTATGGGGGGGCTCCCCCCGGTGTGTTGTCCGTGGCTCTCGTGGATCATTGTGTCGCGTCGCTGTTGGTCCCGCTGGCCGTGTGGATCCTCATCAGCGGGCTGGACGATCTCTTCCTGGACCTGGTCATCGCGTGGAACTGGTGCCGCTGCCGGTTCCTGGGCGCTCCCCGAATCGCGCCGCCAAGCGATGCCGAATTGGGAAGGACGCCGGAAAAGCGCGTCGCGGTGTTCGTCCCGCTGTGGAGGGAGCACCGGGTCATCGGCCGGATGCTCGAGAACAATCTGGCGTCCATCCGCTACTCAAACTACGACTTCTTCATTGGCGCTTATCCCAATGACGAGCTTACGGCAGACGCAGTCCGTGAGGCCGAGGCGCGGTTCCCCAACGTTCACCTGGGACTCTGCCCCCACGACGGCCCGACCTCAAAGGCCGACTGCCTGAACTGGATCTACCAGCGGTTGCTGATCCACGAGGAGCGGAACGGAGTCCGGTTCGAGGTCGTCGTGCTGCACGATGCCGAAGACCTGATCCATCCGGAGGAGTTGCGCTGGATCAACTACTACACCGGGTCTTTCGGGATGGTGCAGATTCCCGTGCTCCCCCTGCCCACGCCGCTGCGCAAGTTCACGCACGGAGTCTACTGCGACGAGTTTGCCGAGTACCAGAGCAAGGACATCCCGGCGCGGCAGCTCCTGGGCGGTTTCATCCCTTCCAACGGAGTCGGCACGGGTTATGCGCGCTGGGCGTTGGAGAGACTGGCCGAACGAGAGAGCAACCGCGTCTTCGACCCCGGGTCGCTGACCGAAGACTACGATGCCGGATTCCGGCTTCACCGCCTGGGCTGCCCGCAGCGATTCGTGCCCATCCGGATGGTCGCTGGCGAGCCGGTAGCAACGCGCGAGTACTTCCCGGAGGTCATTCAGCAGTCTTTGAAGCAGCGGACGCGGTGGGTGACGGGCATTGCACTGCAAGCCTGGGAGCGGCACGGCTGGAGAGGGGGCTGGCGCCAGGCGTACTGGCTCTGGCGGGACCGCAAAGGTCTCATTGGAAACCTCGTCACGCTGCTCGCCAACGCCGTGCTGGTCTATGGCCTCGCGACCTGGCTGTGGAGCCGGCACACCGGCGGCCAGTGGGGCCTCGCGAGAGCCGCAGCGCATCCGGCCGCCGCTTTCCTTCTCTGGACGACGCTGCTTCTTGGGCTGGAACGCGTCGCAGTGCGTTCGGGCTGCGTGGCGCGGCTCTACGGCTGGCGTAACGCTCTGACCGTGCCACTGCGCATCTTCTCCGCGAACTCGATCAATTTCCTGGCCACGGTTTCGGCGCTGGGCCGTTATACCGCCGCTCGGGCGAGTGGGCGACCGCTGGGATGGGTTAAGACCGAACACAGCTACCCGTCCCGGGCCGCCCTGAACAATCACCAGCGCCGATTGGGCGAGATCCTGGTGGGGTCGAGCTACATCGGCGAGCAGGATCTCCAGGCCGCCCTGGCTTCCAAGCCGCCGGATGTGCGCACTGGCGAACATCTGATCGCGCTCGGACTTCTCGGCGAGCAGGACCTCTACGAGGCGCTCAGCTTGCAGCACATGATTCCCTTCCTGCGTCTCGAAGGGTGGCAGGTGCCATTGTGGATTGCGCGCGCCCTGCCCGCCGCGGAAGCGCGCAGGTGGAAAGTGCTTCCGTTCAAGGTACGCGCGGGGAGGCTCTATGTCGCCGGCCCGGAACTACCCACCGACCAGATGCGTCGCGAACTGCGGAAGCACACCGGTCTCGAGATCCAGTTCCACTTCATCACGCCGGGCAACCTGCGGGAGCTGATGAACGAGCTGCTGGGACGCACCAGCGCGGCATCGTAGCCAAATCCGCTGGTGTCCTGTCCGCTCCCTTGCGGTCGCGGCTCGGCTGCGATGTCCCGTACTTGCGGGCGCCTACCGAGCCGCGCGCGCCAGCAAGCGGTCGGCAGTTGCGCGGGACGGGCCGCTAGGTTCGGTAGCTGGCGTTGATGTGAACGTAGTTCTCCGTGAGGTCGCAGGACCAGAAGCGCGTCTCACCCTTTCCGTCCCCCAGAATCACGAAGCGGATCAGGCATTCCCGCGCATCCAGCTTCTGTTTCAGCTCGCGCTCGGAGAACCCATCGGCGACGCCGCGGTGGCAGACGCGCACATGCTGCATGAAAATATCCACCGCGCCGGGGTCGAACTCCACGCCGCAATTTCCGGCGGCCGAGAGGATGCGCCCCCAGTTGGGGTCCGAGCCGGCGATGGCGGTCTTCACCAGAGGCGAGTTGGCGATTGCGCGCGCAATCTCAGTTGCGGCCCCGTCGTCTCTAGCGCCAAGGACGTGAATGGTGACCAGCTTCCGCGCACCCTCGCCGTCGCGGGCAATCTTCTCCGCCAGGTCTTCCATCACCCAGGAGAGCACTTCCTGGAATACGAGACGCTCCTTGGCATTGGGCTGGATGCCGGAAGCGCCGTTGGCCAAAAGAATCAGTGTGTCGTTAGTGGAGGTGTCGCCGTCGATCGAGAGCCGGTGGTAGCTGCGCTCGCAGGCGGCCGCAAGCATGGGCCGCAACAACCGCGGCGCAATGGCGGCGTCGGTCATTACAAAAGCGAGCGTGGTGGCCATCCGCGGATGGATCATGCCGCTGCCTTTGGACATGCCGGCGATGTGCACGACTCCGGTGCGCAGCGGCACCTCGCCAAAGGCCATTTTCGGCACCTGGTCGGTGGTAAGGATGGCGCGCGCCGCGTCGGCGAAGCCGCTCTCGGACAAGCGGTCGAACAGGCGCGGCAGGGCATCGACGATGAGCTTGGAGTCCAGTTCGACGCCGATCACACCGGTGGAAGCGGGCAGCACCTCGGCGACCGGCGTCTTCAGGAGCCTTGCCACCGCGCGGCAGGAGGCCAGCGCGGCCCGGCCGCCGGAGCGGGTCGCACAGTTGGCGTTGCCGGCATTCACCAGGATCGCGCGGGCCACCCCCCGCGACGCCCGGAGGTGCTCCCGCGCCAGCAGCACCGGCGCGGCCTGAACGCGGTTCCGCGTGAACATCGCGGCCGCCGAGGCCGGCGTCTCCGAGAGGATCAGGGCCAGATCGTCCTTCTTCTCTCTCCGAATGCCCGCGTAGGTGGAAGCGTAACGATAGCCAACCGGGAGTTTCACCTGCTTATCTCCAGCACTTCATTCTCGCCTACTTGATAGCCGTTCAGGAAATCCGCCGCGGACATGCGCCTCTTCCCTTCAACCTGAACCTCGACGAGCTCGAGCGACGTGCCGCCGCCGCAGGAGGCAAACAGGCGCCCCTTGGCCCCATGAAGCGAGCCTGGCAGGCCCGCGACCTCGCCCCCAACCCGCGCTCTCCAGACCTGCAACTGACGTCCGCGAAAGCGCGTGGTCGATCCCGGCCACGGCAAGAAACCGCGAAAGCGATTATAGACCTCCGCCGAGGTCCTGGTCCAGTCGATCCGGCCGTCCTCCTTTCGCAGGACCGGGGCGAACGACGCGCGCGTGGAATCCTGCGGAACACCCACCAGGGTTCCGTGCGCCAAGCGCGCCAGGGTCTCGACGAGCAGCTCGGCGCCCATGCGTGCCAGGCGCCCGCTCAATTCCATGGCGGTCTCCTCGGGCCCGATCGCTGTCTCGGCCTGAAGCAGGATGTCGCCCGTGTCGAGCCCCGCGTCGATCCGCATGGTGGTCACGCCAGTGCGCGTTTCGCCGTTCGCGATGGCCCATTGGATGGGAGCCGCGCCGCGGTACTTCGGCAGCAGCGAAGCATGTACGTTGATGATGCCGTGCGGAGGGATGTCGATGATCGGCTGCGGGAGGATCTTGCCGTAACCGACCACCACCATCGCCTGCGGCCGCAACTCTTTCAGAAAGCCGGTCACTTCGGGCTGGCGGACGCGCTCGGGCTGGTGGACGGCCAGCCCGAGCCGCAGCGCGGCTTCCTTCGCTGGCGGGGCGGCGAGTTCGTGGCCGCGTCCCTTCGGGCGGTCGGGTTGCGTCAGCACGGCGGCGATCTCGTGCCCGGCCGCGACGATGCCCTCGAGCGTGGGAACGGCGAATTCAGGGGTGCCCAGGAAGATCAGCCGCACGCCGCTACTTCCAATCGCCAGCCTTCATGCGCTTGCGGATCTTGCGCCGGATGAGATCGCGTTTGAGCACGCTGATGTGATTGATGTAGAGCCTGCCGTTGAGGTGATCGGTCTCGTGCAGGAAAGCACGGGCCAGCAGATCCTCACCCGTCCTCTCGAAGGTCTCTCCCTTGGCGTCCCGAGCGCGGATCGTGACCCGCTTCGCGCGCTTCACCGGTTCCCGAAAACCCGGAATGCTCAGGCATCCTTCCTCTTCGGTCTGCGCGCCCTCCACTCGAACGATTTCCGGGTTGATGAGCACCAGCCGCTTTTGAGGGTCCTCGCCGGCGGAGGGATCGATGACGGCAATCCGGCGCGGGATGCCGATCTGCGGAGCCGCCAGACCGACGCCCTTGACGGCGTGCATGGATTCGAACATATCCTCCAGCAGCTTGTGGAGCTCCGGCGTGTCGAACTCGGTCACGGTTTCGGCCGGGGTCTCCAGCACGGGGTTTCCGTATTTCACGATCGGGTAGATCATCAGAATTCTCTAAGCCGGTCCAGATAGGCTTTGAAATTCCGCCGTGTTTCGCCCAGCGAGTCGCCGCCGAATTTCTCGAGGAACGCCTGGGCGAGCACGAAGGCAACCATCGCTTCGCCGATGACGCCAGCGGCCGGTACGACGCAAACATCGCTGCGCTCGTAGGCAGCCAGGGCCGGCTGGCGGGTAACCAGATCGACGGATTCCAATGGCCGCCGCAGCGTCGAGATCGGCTTCAGGAGCCCGCGGACGACGAGGTCCTCGCCATTGGTGATGCCGCCTTCCAGGCCTCCCGCGCGATTCGAGCCACGTGTGAATCGCCGGCGCTCGCCGTCATAGTGGATGGTATCCTGCACGCGCGATCCGAATTCGGACGCCGCCTGCGCCGCCCTGCCGATTTCGACGCCCTTCACGGCCTGAATGGAGACGATCGCCTGTGCCAGGCGCCCGTCCAGCCGCGTGTCCCAGCAGATGTGCGAGCCCAAGCCGGGCGGCACGTTGTGCGCGACCACTTCGAACACGCCACCCACCGTGTCGGCGGTGCGGTAAGCCTCGTCCACAACCGCCTTCATCTTCTCTTCCACCTCGGCATCCACGCACCCCAGGAGGAGGCCAGCCTCTTTGCTGCTCAGCACAACGAGTTCGTCCCAAGCGACGGGCCGCTCGAGCCGGACCGGGCCCACCGCGACGACGTGGCTCAACACACCGATATCGAACTGCGAGAGAAACGCCTTCGCGAGCGCCCCCACGGCCACGCGCGCGGCGGTCTCCCGCGCGCTGGCGCGCTCCAGGATGTAACGCGCGTCGGGGAGGTCGTACTTGAGCGCGCCGGCGAGATCCGCGTGGCCCGGGCGCGGGCGCGTGACGGCCCGCTTCTTCTCCTCCGAGCCCTCGAATGCCTCCACCGGCAGCGCCTCTGCCCAGTTCCCCCAGTCGCGGTTCCGAATGAGGACGGCAATCGGCGAGCCGATCGTGTGCCCGTGGCGGACGCCGGAGACGACCTCGGCGCGATCGGTTTCGATCTTCATGCGACCGCCGCGGCCGTAGCCCTGCTGGCGCCGCCACAGTTCGCGATCTACGCTTTCAATCGACACCGGCACTCCGGCCGGGAGCCCGGTGAGTGTCGCCACAAGGCATTCACCGTGCGATTCTCCCGCCGTCTCAAAGCGAAGCATTGTTAATCTTCCCGGAATCCGTCCCGCCCGACCGGGCTCGTTCCATCGTAGCGAAGACTGCGAACTTTCAGCAACTTGGACGCCCTCCAGTAGACAGTACCAGGCGCGCCCCCCCTATAAGAGCACGACGCCACCCCGCTGAGTTTCCCTCCCAGGGCGCCACCCTTCGATTACACTAGCCAGTAAAGATCCGGGTGGGGAATATCTTGCAGGCACTCTTTACGGGCAGATTACGGCAGGGCAGCTATGGAAAAGCTTGAGCGCCTTGCGGGGCGAGTGGCGCACGGATTCAACCAGTTGGATGGCGAGAGTCCCGAGGAGATTCTGGAGACGGCTCCGCTGGTGTCGCAACTAGCCGATGAGCTGGCGTCGCGCCAGCAAAGCTCGGCTCCCACTTCCTTGCGCCTCCCTTCGGACACCTCATCGGAAAGCCGGGCCGCGCTCCTGGTCGACGAACGGCCGGAAGACCGCCGACTGGTTCGCGAGATGTTGCAGCGGCTGGGCTACACGGTTCTGGACGCGGAGAATGGCGCCGAGGCGCTCGAACTCTGCGCGCGGCATACCGGTCCCATCCACATCATGTTGGCAGGCGTGTTGATCGAGGACATGAGTGGCCGCGAGTTGGCCGAGCGGGCCTCGTGCCTGAAACCCGAGATGCGCGTCATTTACATGTCAGGCTACACCGATGACGAGATCATGTCTTGCGGGATTCTCGGTCCCGGCGTCGCGGCCCTCCAGAAGCCGATCACCTCCGAAGCCCTCGCGCACAAGCTGGCCCAAGTGGCTGAAGCAGAGTACGCGTAGCGCGAACCCGGCCGCCGGCGGCGGGAACTACTGCGTCTTTCCCTTGCCCTCGATCACGCTCTCGGCGAAGTAGTTGACGATCTTGGCTTCGTCGCGAGCCACTTCGTAGTAGGCGTTCCGCAGGAGCTGCTCCTTCCGGCCGCGCAGCCCATCGCGGATGATCTGCTGCACGCGCGGATCGTTCAGGTCGCGCTGGCCGGCAGGCTCCTTGGAGATCACCTTCAGGATGCGGTAAGCGCCCTGGCTGGGAATGATGGGAGAGACTTGGCCGGGCTGCATGGCCATGAGCAGCTTGCGGACTTCGGGGCTGGACTTGTCGAACGCCGACATCGGCAGGAAGCCCAGGTCGCCGCCGTTGGGCGTCGACTCGGGGTCCTCGGAGTAGTTCTCCGCCAGCATGGAGAACTCGTCACCCTGGCGCAGCCGCGCTTCGATCATCTGGATCTTCTTCCGGGCCTGATCGTCATTCACCGCCTTGTCGTTTTTCAGGTTGCGTGCGTTCGGGTCCGGCGCCGAGGTGACCAGGATCTGCGCCAGGTGAATGGTAGGCTCCGCGCGGTTGAAGCTGGCCTTGTTCGAGTTGAAGAAATCGGTGATCTCTTTGTCGGTGATAGCGATTTTGGAAATGATCTCGCGATTGACCAGCTTCTGGATGCTGAGCTCGCGCCGCATTTGAGTCTTGAGATCGCTGGCGGTCATCTTGCGCGTCTCGAGCTGCCGCTGGAACTCCTCCTGGGTGTAAGGCGCCTTGAGCTCGTTGAACTTGGTCTCCACCTCGGAGTCGGTGGCCAGAAGCCCAAGTTTCTCGGCGCGCTGGAGCATGATCTCGTTCTCGATTAGCGTGCGGAGCACTTCCATCTTCTGAATCGCCACCACGTCGTCGCTCGCACGTTCGCCGGAGGAGGAGAACTGCGCCAGGTAGATGCGGTCGATGTCGCCGTGGGTGATCGGTCGGTTGTTGACCGTGGCGGCCACATTGGCGGGAGGGGACTTGTGGCAGCCCGTCAGAACCAGCAAAGCAGTCAGCGCGTAAATGAGCTTTTGGAGTCGCATGATGAGAAGTCCATTCTAGCCGATCGCTCCGGTTGGTGAACGGCCCCTATGAGATCGCCGCACGGAGCCTCTCGAGTTCTTCGGCTTCTCCGAATTTCAGCCCTGCGAGCGACGGCTGGATGCCTCGCAGCAACCCCGTAAGCACCGAGCCAGGGCCAACTTCGACGAACCGCTCGCAGCCGCGCGCGGCCAGCAGCCGGATGGACTCGACCCAGCGCACGGGACTAGTGACCTGGTCGATCAAGCCCCGGCGCGCTTCGCCGCCCGAGCGGATCTCGCTGGCGTGCGCGTTGTTGACCAGCGGACAGCGCAAGTCGGCGAAGGGCGCCTGGTTCAGATCCACGGCCAGACGCTCCTGAGCGGGCCGCATCAGCGGGCAATGGAACGGTGCGCTGACGGGCAGCAGCACGGCCCGGCGCGCGCCGGCCGCCTTGGCTAGTTCCATGGCGCGCTCGACGGCCTTGGCGTCGCCGGCAATCACCACCTGGTCGGGCGAGTTGAGGTTGGCAGCCGCCACGACCTCGCCCTGGGCGGCCTCTGCCAGCACCGCCTCCAGCCTGCCTTCGGGCAACTTCAGCAGGGCGGCCATCGCGCCCCGGCCCGCCGGCACGGCTTCCTGCATATAGCGCCCGCGCTTCCGCACCAGCACCACGGCATCGGCGAACCGCAGGCTGCCGGCGGCCACCAGAGCCGAATACTCGCCCAGGCTGTGCCCGGCGACGTAGTCCGGCTCAAGGCCATTGTCCCGCAGAACCCTACACGCCGCGACCGAAACGGTGAGGATGGCGGGCTGGGTGTTTTCCGTGAGTCTCAAGGCCTCTTCCGGGCCCTCGAAGCACAGGCGTGAAAGCTCGAACCCCAGTGCCTGGTCGGCTTCTTCGAAGACAGCGTGGGCGGAAGGGAACGCCCGGGCCAGGCTCTCACCCATGCCGGCGAACTGCGAACCCTGTCCCGGAAACAGAAATGCGACGCCCATGGCAAACCACTCATTGTACGACGAGGGGGGACTGCGCCTTACAAATTTTTACAGGTGCCTCACAGAACCTTTGCGTGCATCGCAGCGTCCATCTACAGTGACGAGGGGGAACTGACGATGAATCGCGTGATGAATCTCCCCACCCCAAGACAAACCAAGGGTTGGGTCTATTGCCCGATCTGTACGCATACCGTCGAGGCACAGGTCGTCACTTTCGGGAGGCGGATCATGGTGAAGCCGGGCCAGAAGTGCTCGCGTTGCGCTTCCTCGCTGGAGGCCGCCTGCGTTCTGCGGCACGAGGTTGCGGCGTAGGCCCCGTCAGCGCCGGAGCGAACACGCGGGCGGCGCTGAAACCCTGACTGCCGCTACAACTCCCGCGGAACGGCTTGCGCTGGGTCCGCAGGTGTGGTTTAGTGGGAAAAGAGTCCTCCATGCGCAGGAAAAGGAGCCCGGCTTCGGACCCGGTAATTTCGAGCGAGATCCTCGACAAAGCGAAGCGGGCCGCGCACCCCGACAAGTTGCCGCGCTCCTCCAAGTGCACGGTGTGCGGCGCCGAGTGCGCCTCGAATACCTCGGAACAACTCTGCTGGGTGTGCCGCCGCCTGAAGATCAGCGCCTGGCACGAATCGGAACAGCAGATGCCGGCTCAGGAATAAGACTCTGGCGGATGCCGGCTTCCCTCCCCCGCTCACTCGCAGACGCTACCGGCCAGCGCTAACCCCAATACTGTTCACTTTGTCTTCGTGGGGCGGACCTCTGGTCCGCGGGCCGACGTCTACGTCGGCCCTCCCAGACTGCGGGCGGAGGCCGGACCAAAGGGTCCGGCGCGCATTGCGGCTACCCCTTTGCCGGGTTGCCGGACTCAGGGTCGATTCCTAGCTCCGCGAGGGCCGTGCGCGCCTGCTCGGAGCTGAACTTCCCGCCCCGGGACAGGCGCGAGAGCGTCGCGGCTACGATAGCCTCCGCGTTCACCTCGAAGAACTTCCGCAGATGCTCCCGGTTCTCGCTGCGGCCGAACCCGTCGGTGCCGAGCGAAACCAGCCTGCCCGGAAGCCATGGGGCAATCTGGTCGGCCACCGCCTTCATGTAGTCGCTGGCGGCGATGATCGGTCCCTCGGCCCCCTCCAGGCATTCCACGAGATAGGGCCGCCGCTCGGGCTCGGCCGGGTGGAGACGGTTCCAGCGCTCGACCGCCAGTGCGTCCCGGCGCAGCTCGTTGTAGCTGGTGACGCTCCAGACGTCCGCGGCGACCTGGTAGCGTTCCGCGAGCATCTGCTGCGCCTTCAGCGCCTCGTTGAGGATCGGGCCGCTGCCGAACAGTTGCCCCACCGCCGCGCCGCTCTCCGCCGCCTTGTAGCGGTACAGGCCTCTCAGGATGCCCTCCCGCGCGCCCTCCGGCATGGGGGGTTGCGCGTAGTTCTCGTTGCCGATCGTCAGGTAGTAGAACAGGTCCTCGTGCTCCTGGTACATCCGCCGCAAGCCGTCCTGGACGATCACGCCGATTTCGTAGGCGTAGGCCGGGTCGTAGGCCGCGCAGGTCGGCAGGACGCTCATCAGCAGGTGGCTGTGACCGTCCTGGTGCTGCAGCCCTTCGCCCGCTAGCGTGGTCCTTCCGGCGGTGGCGCCCACCAGGAAGCCCTTCCCGCGCGAATCGGCGAACGCCCAGATGAGGTCGCCCATGCGCTGCAATCCGAACATCGAGTAGTAGATGAAGAACGGGATCATGGGCAGGCCGTAGTTGGCGTACGCCGTCCCCGCCGCGGTGAACGAAGCCATCGAGCCGGCCTCGGTGATGCCCTCCTCCAGGATTTGGCCGCTTTCCGACTCCTTGTAGTACAGAAACATCTCCTGGTCGACCGGATGGTAGAGCTGTCCCTGGCTGGCGTAGATGCCGATCTGCCGAAACAGCGATTCCATTCCGAACGTGCGGGCCTCGTCGGGGATGATGGGGACCACCTGCCTGCCTAACTTGGGATGGCGCAGCAGCAGCGTGAGCACGCGGACGAACGCCATCGTGGTCGATACTTCGCGGCCCTGCGAGCCGGTGAGCGTTTCGGCGAAATAGTCGAGCGGCGGCGCCTCGACGCTGATCGGGCGCGGGCTTCGCTGGGGGAGGTATCCGCCCAACTCCCTCCGGCGCTCCTGGAGATAGAGGATCTCCGGGCTGTCCTCGGGCGGACGGTAGAAGGAGATGGTATGGATGCGCTCCTCGGTGATGGGGATTTCGAAGCGCCGGCAGAAGTGCTCCATTTCCTGTTCGTTCAGTTTCTTCTGCTGGTGAGTGACGTTGCGGCCCTCGCCCGCCTCGCCCAATCCGTAGCCCTTGATGGTCTTGGCCAGGATGACGGTAGGCGAGCCGGTGTGGTCGCAGGCCCGCTGGAAGGCG
>Ga0187882_1002773_pt1 | contig 15708 bp, 13 predicted proteins | sample June2016WEW_19_1_3_FD_132991 | JGI IMG/M metagenome (GOLD analysis project Ga0187882, IMG submission 132991) | Peatland microbial communities from SPRUCE experiment site at the Marcell Experimental Forest, Minnesota, USA - June2016WEW_19_150 | ecosystem: Environmental > Terrestrial > Soil >...
AGACGTTTTGGTGGAAATGTGCTCCACAACGACCGAAGCCACATTACACGTTACAGACACTGTTCAGAAACTTATGGACGGTAATCTCGACGCATCACTGAAAGCGGCCGACCAAGTAGAAAGGTTGGAGGAGAAAGTTGACGGCCTACACCAGAAAGGACGGGGCATCCTCAAAGATATCGAAACAGATGGGATACATGTAGGTTCGATCATTCTTCTCAGCCAATTCATGGAAGCGATTGAGAATACTGCGGACCGTTGCGAAGATGCGTGCGACCAAGCCCGCGTCATGGCCGTTACATTATCGAAGAGGAAAGAGTAGAATCAGTTCGCGCACAATCGGCCTGCATTGGTCCATTGCCATGGAGAAAACTGTGAATCAACTCACGCTTGTAGCCTCTTCAACGAGTGACTGTGCTGGCGCCGGGGGTGGGATTTCAACCCCAATTTACTGGTACAAAGGTAGCGGGTCAAGAGGGATTCATCATCTTAGTGCCGAATCTGGGATTCTACCTAACTGTTTAGACCCTCTCGTCTCAGGCGTCCGCGGCGGATCATCAAGGGCTTAATCAGGCTCTGCTCCAAGTAGTGTCTAGGTCGGCATTTCCTAAGTGGGACGCGTGAGGGTTTGGAAAGAATGAGATTTTACGAATGCTCATGTGAGGCGTGGCAGGTACCTTCCATCGCACAGAATCTTCAGACAATGTAATGTTGAGACAATGGAAGTTGGATCATTGAGTGTAGGATCAGAGGTTCGAAGAACGGTTCAGGAATACGACACGAAGAATTTGACCATGGGCGTGCTGGGGTCGCACTCCGCCGAGGAGGTGGGTATCGCCTCGAAGGCCTTGGGGCTTCCTTGCGTTGTGGTCTGTCAGAAAGGGAGGGAGCAACTGTATGCGAAGCATAACAGGGCTCTCTTCGAGCACGTCATTCTCGTGGACAAATTCTCAGACATCGCCAACCCAGACGTAGTGAGCCAGTTGAAGGAGCTCAACACGATCTTCATTCCCAACAGGAGTTTCTCCGTATACGTTGGCTATGACGTGATCGAGCAACGCTTTCCGATTCCACTCTATGGGAATCGGATGCTGCTGCGGGCTGAAGAGAGAACCGAACTTAGGAATCAGTACTGGCTGCTTGAAAGGGCGGGGATCAAGATTCCTAAGAAGTTCGCCTCCCCGGGTGAGATAGACCGACTCGCCATAGTGAAGGTTCAGCAGAAAGCTAGGCCACTGGAGCGAGCGTTCTTCTATGCTACCTCAAGGAGCCAGTACGAGGAAAGAGCCGAGGACCTGCTAAAGAGGGGAGTCATCGACGAGGATGGCCTTCGCAAGGCGAGGATCGAAGAATATATTCTCGGTCAGAAGTTCAACGCCAACTTTCAAGGCTGGGCGCTCACGGATTTCTTTGATGACTTTGACTTTGTGGGTTTCGACGACCGCAAGCAGACTAACCTGCACGGCCTTCTTTCTCTCCCTGCCCGAGACCAACTTTCAATTGACGTTGTGGTCAAGAATGAAGAGATAGGTCACTACGGTTTAACGATGAGAGAGTCACAAAAGGCGTTGGTCTATGAAGCCGCGGAGGCGTTCCGGCGAACTTGCCGAGAAGAGTTTCCGCCCGGCGTCAACGGGTTGTTCGCCCTCCAAGGCGCAATCGCCTATGACTCGGATGACCCTGAGAGCAAGAATCTCTCGTTCTACGTATTTGACGTAAGCCCGAGGATCCCAGGATGCCCCTGCGTCGGACCCACCTCACCGGAGATGCGGCGACTCACGCTGAAGTACGCAGCACACTTGAAGAAAATTGGCCTTGAGCGGATTGAGGCACCGATGGATCTCCCGATGCTAGAGATCAAAGCTGCGGCTGAGTCCGGGAGACTTGTGGAGATCGTCACATGATCTCCAGAGAGAAGATCATGGAGGTTCTGTCAGGATACGATACGCGCAAGTTGACCGTGGCAACGATTGGTTCGCACTCGGCGCTCCAAATCTTCCACGGCGCAAAAGAGGAAGGCCTACGCACCCTCAACATCTGTACGGAAGATCGACGAGCAACCTACGAGTCTTTCCCACGGGCCAAGGCAGATAGATTTCTGATCGTTGAGGACTTCAAAGATATCCTAAGAGAAGAGATTCAGGCACAACTCATCGAGGAGAACTGCATCGTAGTTCCGCACGGTAGTCTCGTCGAGTACGTGACCCCAAAGGCCATTCTCGAGAGATTTGCGGTACCTATGTTCGGGAACAGGGAGAGTCTCAACTGGGAGGTCGATAGAAAGAGGCAGCGTGCGTGGCTGGAATCAGCAGGCCTCAGGATGCCCAAGGAGTACGGGGCTCCGTCGGAAATTGACGGAAGAGTATTCGTTAAGCTGGCTGGCGCCAAGGGTGGGCATGGGTTCTTCACGGCGAACAGCGAAGAAGAATTCCATAGGAAGATCTCTGAGAAGTTAGAAGCGGGGGAAATCAAGTCTGAAGACACCCGAAATATCACCATACAAGGGTTCATGGTTGGCGTCCGCTACTACCTTCACTTCTTCACCTCAAGGATGCTGAAACTCGGGCTACCTGTCCGAGGGTCGTCCTTGGAATTGCTCAGCATGGACAAGAGAATCGAGCCTATCGACGAGAGCTATCGAGGTCTTCCGGATGTGCCGGAGAACTTCTTCGACTACACGGTTACAGGTAATGAACCCGTGATAGTGAGGGAAAGCCTTCTCCCCGAAGTTCTAAGGATGGGAGGAAGGGTCGTCGAGCGGTCGATGGAGCTCTTTCCGCCGGGCATGATCGGCCCATTCTGTCTCGAAACAGTCTATAGCCCAGGCAAAGGGTTCACTGCATTCGAAATTTCAGCACGCATAGTCGCCGGCACAAACCTGTACCCTCTCGGTTCGCCGTACTCCGCGTATCTTCATAAGGAACCAATGTCGACGGGACGACGGATAGCACGCGAAATAAAGGTCGGTTCAGAAAGCGCGCAGCTTGACCGAATAGTCTTCTAGGCCTGGGCTTTCCTCTAGCCCGCTGATCAAGACAATGGAGTGTTGATCGCGTCATTCCATGTAGCAGGCACAGAGTGTCAAACTGATCATCGCCCTTCAAACGCTTCATGAGTGGGATGCATTCAACGCGTCAAAGCTTTTCTCGGCTTGGGAAGAACTAAAGAAGCACTCGTAGTAGTAGCGCGGCGTAGTAGGCCCGAAAGCCCAAACGATCGCCTCGATTGAAAGTGCTGTGAATGGCTCCCCTGAAGGAATACTGCGGAATTGTGGGTGCAAGCAGCGGAAGCACTGATGTCACGAGCGATCTTTGGCATGCGATGTTGGCCCTTCAACACAGAGGTCAAGAAGGAAACGGAATCTACACCTTCGACGGATCCAAGTTCTATCACCGAAAAACTTTGGGCCTAATCGACGACCTGGACAATTTCAAGTTTTTACGCGGCACTTGCGGAATCGGGCATGTCAGGTACTCTACGACCGGCTTGTCTCCGCTTGACTCAAGAATACGCGCCGGTTCATGCCAGGAGCTGGTAGAGAATGCGCTTCAGCCATTCTTCGTGAACTACCCAAAGAATGGGATAGCGCTGTGCCACAATGGGAACTTGGTGAACTACATCAAGCTTCGGCGAGGATTGACAGATCAGGAGCAATTCCTATCCTCGGATTCTGATGCTGAAGTCATCCTGGGATATCTCGCAAAGGAGCTATCCGAAACAAAGGATCTCGATAAGGCGTGCTCGAAATTCGCGTTGGCTATGGAAGGAGCGTATTCCGTTGTGGCGATCACGGGCGAACAAGAACTGATAGCGTTTAGAGACCCGCACGGGTTCAGACCTCTCTGCTACGGAAGGAGAGGAGACACAGCATTCTTCGCCTCGGAAAGCGTTGCCTTAGATGCCGTGGGAGCCGAACTCATCGGCGATGTGGAGCCCGGAGAAATCGCCGTAGCGGACGTTCATGGAGAAGTTCAAAGACGGAGGGTTGTACCCTGCGAGAGATCGGCGTACTGCATGTTCGAGTACGTGTACTTCAGCCGACCAGACTCGACGATAAACGGCAAGGATGTCTACCCTATCCGAATGAGACTGGGTGAGGAATTAGCGAAGGTCTACAAAACGGATGCGGATGTTGTTGTTCCGGCGCCGGACACTGCTAGGCCAGCCGTTGAAGGCATAGCGAAAGTTACAGGCATAGAGGCGTCGGAAGGGCTGATCAAGAACCGCTACGTCGGCCGAACATTCATAATGCCTAGCCAAACCACAAGAGAGAATTCCGTGGCCCTGAAACTCAACACGGTCAAGTCCGTACTAAGAGACAAGAAAGTCATCGTTGTTGACGACAGCATCGTAAGGGGAACAACTTCCCGCAAGATCGTCAGCCTAGTAAGGGCGGCGAAGCCAAAAAGCGTCGAGTTCTGGGTAACTTGTCCTCCAATAATCTCGCCGTGCTTCTACGGCATTGACATCTCAACCCACGCTGAACTGATCGCGGCGTCGAAGACGGTTCCTGAAATTGAGAAAACGCTGAAGGCAGACCGAGTTTGCTACCAGAGCATCGAAGGCTTGGTGAAAGCGATAGGTTTCGACCGCAAGATGCTCTGCATGGCTTGTCTCACAGGAGAGTATCCAACGCCGCTCGCGCAGAACATCGCGGACACAATGAAGAAGCGAAAGGGAGGAGAAGACAAGCGCCGATACTGGGAGCGCGAACTCCCCCATGAATAAGACCAATGTCCTCATTGTAGGATCTGGAGGAAGAGAACACGCACTGGTCTGGAAGCTTCAGCAGAGCAAACGAGTTCACAAGGTATTCTGCGCCCCGGGCAACGGCGGAATCCCGAACAGCGTTCCGATCAATGCATCAGATTTTGAAAGCTTAGCAGCGTTCGCGCGGCGAAACAGATGCTTCACCGTAGTGGGGCCCGAGGACCCGTTGACCAAGGGCATCGTTGACCACTTTCTCAAAGAGGGCTTGCCAGCGTTCGGGGTGTCGAAGGATGCGGCGATAGCCGAAGGCAGCAAGATCTGGGCCCGGCGCTTCATGAAGGACAACGATATTCCGCACCCGGCGTTCGAGGCTTTCGAAGATCCGGTAGCCGCAGTCGACTACGTGAAGGAGAAACAGTCACCAATCGTTGTGAAGGCCGATGGGCTAGCATCCGGAAAGGGCGTGTCAGTGTGTCACACGGAGAAGGAAGCGCTGGAAGCAATTGGTGATATGATGGTGAAGAAAAGGTTTGGCTGCTCCGGTGAACGAGTCATTATCGAAGACATGCTGGTGGGGGAAGAGGCTTCATACATGGTGATCATTGACACAAAGGCAGGGCGATGCATTCCACTCGCCTCTTCGCAGGATCACAAACCCATTCTGGATGGAGACGAAGGACCTAACACCGGAGGAATGGGAGCCTACTCTCCCGCACTCATTATTGACAGCAAGATGCAGGCGAGGATCAAGAGCGACGTAATAGACAGGTTCATCAACGGGATTAGAGGCGCGAATCTGGAGTTCAAGGGCACGCTTTACCTTGGTCTCATGGTATCCGACGATGTCCCCTACGTGCTGGAGTTCAACGTGCGGTTCGGAGACCCAGAAACTCAGCCCGTTCTTCTCAGAATGAAATCGGATTTGTTCGAGTACCTTGAAGCATGCGTCAACGGACGGCTGGATGATCAGGCTGACATTGAGTGGTCGAGCCAAGCCGCTGTCTGCGTTGTGATGGCATCCTCGGGCTATCCGGGGCAATACGAGAAAGGCAAGGTCATCGCAGGCCTCGGGGAAGCATCACAGGTCAGGAACGCGGTTGTCTTTCATTCTGGAACAGCTGTCAGAGGGACCGACATAGTGACGAACGGCGGACGAGTACTTGGGGTCACAGCGCTTGGGGATACAATACCCCAGGCGATTCAGGAAGCCTACCGAACCGTCGGCCTAATTTACTGGGAAGGGGAATATCATCGAAAAGACATTGGAAGGAAGCCCCTGAGACATAGTCTTGCCGCCTAAGAGAATCTTCGACCCTCAAAGCCGCTCTAAGCCGATGAAGATAGCCTGTTTCATGTCTGGTTCAGGAACGAATGTCGTCAAGATTCTTGAGCACCAATCGCGACAGCGTAAGAACTGCCCGTACAAAGTAGTTCTAGTATTCTCGGACGTCTTTGACCCGTCAAATCGAAAATGCAAGGCAGAACGGATAGCCTCGCAATACGGCGCTGATTACAGGCACAGTGATATCATGGAATTCTACAGACGGCACGGACAGCAGACAAAAAGGGATCTTTCCCTTCGCCCCGAATACGACGCTAGCATAGCAGACCTGATCGCCGAGTACGACATCGACCTTGTCGCGCTCTGCGGATACATGAGCATACTGACGAACGCCTTTCTTGAGAAGTACGAAGCTCGCGTAGTGAACGTACATCCCGCTGACCTGTCAATAAGAGAAGCCGGCAAGAGAAAATACACTGGCATCAACGCCGTCAGAGATGCGATACTAGCAGGCGAGAAAGTTCTTCATTCCACAACGCATGTTGTGAGGCCAGAGGTGGATTACGGAGAAATCCTCATGCGATCCCCGCCGATAAGAGTAATTCTTCCAGAAAACCTAACCTCAGAAGACCTACGCAGACCGGAGAGCACGGGGATACTAAAGCGACTGGTCGAGGAGCATCAAGCCAGGCTGAAGGAGAAAGGGGACTGGGTAATTTATCCTAGAACTCTGGAGATGATTGGTGAAGGTCGATACGCCTTAGACGGAGAAGGAAATGTCTTCGTTGACGGTGTGCTCATGCCTAATGGATTTCGCCTCTGAAGATGGTGAAGATAATCAAATGGTGAACGTCGGCGTTCTGGCCTCAGGTAGAGGATCAAACTTCGAAGCGATCCTGCAGCATGAGAAGCTGGGCATATTCGAAGGGGTCCACGTGAGTGTGCTGATCTACAACAATCCAGGAGCTCACGTGAAGGACCTGGCCTCGGAACACGGAGTCACCAGCCACTTCGTAGATCACAGCGGCAAGGATCGAATCGACTTTGAGCATGAGATAGCCACGATTCTGGATTCGTACAACGTGCAGCTGGTCTGTCTAGCCGGCTGGGATAGAGTAGTGGGCTCGGAGCTTTTTCAGAAATACCGATGGAAAATGATGAACATCCATCCAGCGCTTCTTCCCTCGTTCGGATGGAAGGGGCTGAATGCAAAATATGTGCACGAGGCAGTGCTGGAATATGGCGTGAAGCTGACCGGATGCACCGTCTTCTTTGTCGACGTAAGTGTCGAGAAGGGGCCCATCATACTTCAACACCCAGTCAGAGTCCTAGAGTCCGAAAGAGAAATGTTCGCAATCAAACGTGAAGAAGCGATTCAGTCGCTGTCGGACAGAGTATTGCTCCACGAGCATAGGATATACCCTGAAGCGATTCAGCTCTACGCGGAAGATAGATTGAGAGTGCAGGAAACTGCCACGCACGACGAGCATGAGATCCGAACCATAAGATCCGTCGCTACCGACCTGAGCGGCGATTGGGAGAAGAAATGGCGCGATAGGCAGCGGTCATTCATCGAGTGGCAGAAAAGACAGTGGATAGAGCGAGGAATGATCCTGAGCGAGGACTAGTCATGCCAGTAATAATGCAAGCAGAGTCCATGTTCCAGCGGACAAAGGAAAAGATCGCAAATGAGGTACGTGAATTCAAGAAGATGGGTATCACTCCGGGCCTGGCAGCTATACTGCCGAAAGATGACGCGACAGCTAAGATGTATGTATCGATGAAACAGCGTGACTGCCGCGAAGTCGGCATCTATTCTGAGGTTTGGGAGATCTACAAGTTCGCGCCCGAAGAGAGGGAGAGGCAGCTCTGCGCCAAGATAGAAGAACTGAACATCAGGGATGACATCACGGGCATTCTCATCCAGATGCCTCTGCCTGACTTCGTCGACAAGCATAGGCCGTTTGAGCTTCTCCTCCCAGAGAAGGATGTTGACGGGTTGACTCCCAAGAACAAGGGCAAGCTCATGAGCCGTTACGACTTTCAGAAAGACGTACTGCCATGCACGGCGGCAGGCGTAGTCGAGCTACTTGATCAATACGGCGTAGGAATCGAGGGGAAGAATGTGGTCATCATCGGACGCAGTGACTTAGTTGGAAAGCCACTCTGGAAGCTCCTCTCAGACCGCAATGCGACTCCGGTGTGCTGCCACCGGGCAACTCGGGACTTGCTTGACAGAATCAGAGAAGCGGACGTGGTTGTATCGGCTGCCGGAAGACCGCCTGAACTGTGTAAAGAGGACGCTTTTCGGCTGACTGCAAGTATGATCAAGGAAGGAGTCGTTGTGGTTGGAGTGGGTGCGAGGAAAGATCCGGTTTCCGGAAAACTGCATTTTGACGTAGACTTTGACGGCGTTGAGTCCAAAGCGTCTTTCATCACGCCCAACCTGAAGGGCGTTGGTTTAATGACCCGAGGAAGACTCCTGTGGAACACGATCCTAACCACACACGGGCTGGAGAAAAGCCTACTCAATCTCTACTAAGGACCCATGTTAGGCTCCGCTCACGGGAGTGCAGATACTTCTGCGCCTATGCTATGTGGAAAGATAACCGGACATTAGCTAGGTTGGCTAATGCGTTCTGAGAATATAGCTGATCATAGAGTCAAAGATCGGCTTACCGTCCGCGTATTCGGGGATTCTTGACAATTGCGTCCAGTTAGGTAACTGGTAGCCGAAGAATGCTCTCTCGGGATGGGGCATCAACCCCATTACCGTTCCAGTCTCATTGCATATTCCGGCAATGTCGTACATTGATCCGTTCGGGTTCTGGGGGAAAGTGCCCTCGGCAGACTTTCCATCGGGTTTCGCGAATCGGAATACTAACTGATCGTTTTCCAGAAGCTTCCTGAAGTAATCCTCTTCTCTTCCCCTTGGTAGGAGTAATCTTCCTTCAGCATGCGCTATCGGCAAACGTAGTAGACGCCCTTTGGGGATTCCCTGTGTGAATATGCATCTGCCGGAATTATCATGCCTGACGTACAGGTAGTCGTCCAATGAAGTCCAGGTGCAACGGTAGCCGGCAGGAACATTGCCAGCTAAGGCTACGTCAACTGAGTCGCTCATTTTTCCGAATGCTGGGAGTAGACCGGTCTCCACTAGAACTTGGAAGCCGTTGCATATGCCTAAGATCGGATGTCCCGCGTCTGCGAATTCCCGAAGCGCTTCTCCAAGCTCATTTCTGAGGATGTCGGCCCAGATGGCTCCGGCGCGAACGTAATCGCCGTAGGCAAATCCACCTGGGAGAACAAGCGCGTGATAGTCGAATAATCCTCCTTGTTTCAGCAGTCTGTTAACGTGAATGATATCCGCTCTGACGCCGAGCGCTTTGAAGGCCTGACGCGTTTCCTCGTCACAATTGGTACCGCAGGCTCGCATGATGCATATTCGCGCTGACTTGCGCTGCATTCACATCGCCTCGACGGGGTTTCTCCATGCGGCCCGCAAAGCCGCGATCTCCATGTTGACTTCGCGATGTCCCGCCCTTTGAATTACGAAGCGGCCATCGTCTCGTACTTCTCCCAGTAGGCCGCACGGAATGTTGCGCATTAGATTCTCGAATTCTCGCTTTCTATCGAGATTGATTTCGACGAGAAATCTGGTGTTTGACTCAGAGAATAGTGCCACATCATCACGCAGCCGGTCTTGCGAAGAGATTAACTGGAGATCTAGATCAAGCCCGAATTCAGACCCGATAGCCATCTCTGCTGCGGCGACTGCTAAGCCGCCCTCTGAGAGGTCATGGCATGACCTCACGTACCCGTTGTCAATCGCCAAAGTCAGCTTACGCATCACGCTCTTTGCGGCCGGAAATCTGACTCTAGGTATCGAGCCTCCTGCGATGGCTCGTAGCTTGAGGTACTCGGAGCCGCCTAGCTCGGGGTAGGTTTCGCCAATCAAGTAGACTGGGTTACGCGGTTTCTTCAGCTCTACGGAAACTGCTTGACGAACGTCGGGGATTATGCCGAGGGCTGTGATTAGAAGCGTAGGCGTCACCGAGCCAAGCGGTGATTCGTTGTATAGGCTGTCTTTCCCCGAGATGAAGGGAGTTCCGAAACCTTTTGCGAAGTCATAGCAGCCGCGGCAGGCCTGCAGAAGGCTTCCCATTCGGTCAGGCTTCTCTGGGCTTCCCCACGTGAAATTGTCGAGTAATGCTATTCTTCTGCCTCCAACCGCCGTGTTGTTTCTTAATGCCTCATCGATTACGGAGCCCGCCATCCAGTACGAATCGTGTCTTCCGAAGTTCGGATTGATTCCGCATGATATGACGACCCCTTTGTAGGAGTCGGGTAGAGGCTTAAGGACGGCTGCGTCATTCGGCGCCGCGAAGGCGCCCTGGAGAGGTTTGAGCACGGTGTTGCCCTGCACTTCGTGATCGTATGTACGAATCACTGGATCTCTCGATGAGATGTTCGGTGCCGAGAGAAGGTTGGTAATTGTTTCGCTGAGATCGGTTGGTGGGTCGAACTGCAGCTCGACGGTTTGGAGGTTGCTAACCTCGGCAGTTCTTCTCGCTCTCGGGGGTGAGAATAGGAAGCGGAGATCAAGTTTCAGGACGGGAATATTGGAGTGATGAACGGAGAGCGTATGGCCGCGAATGAAACTCCCTAGCGGCGTAGCTTCGACGTCTTCGCTTTCGAAGACGCTCAGAACCTCGGCGAGCCTTGCTTTTGGCACGGAGAGCAGCATCCTCTCCTGAGACTCGGAGACCCAGATCTCCCAAGGCGCCATGGGCGGTACGGTTTCCTTTAGCGGAACACGGTCAAGCTCCACCTGAACGCCGCAACTTGAACGGTGAGCCATCTCGCTGACGGCGCAGGAGAGGCCTCCGCCTCCGAGATCCGTGATTCCGGAAGCGAGCTTGCGATCTCTGATTTCGAGGATTGCTCGTTTCAGTTTCTCCTCCTCTATTGGGTTCGGAACTTGGACTGCGGAGAGGGATGTAACTTCGGAGCCTTCCGTTAGTTCGACGGAAGCGAATGTCACCCCATGAATTCCGTCTCTTCCAGTCTTGCCTCCAGCAAGGAGAGCTATATCGCCCGGCTTTGTGTGCCTAACGAATCTGTTCATCGGAACTATGCCGACACAGCCGCAGTATACGACAACGTTGCCGACATAGCTTTCATCGAATAGGATGGCACCGTTCACGGTTGGGATGCCCATGTTGTTACCATAGGCGCCCACGCCAGCAACAACGCCGTCGTATATGTAGGTGGGATGGTTGACTCCCCTGGGCAGGGAGTTCTTGTCGTAGTCTAACGGGCCGAAACATAGTACATCGGTGCAGGCGATGGGCTTAGCCCAGACGGCTAATATGTCGCGGATGACGCCGCCGGTTCCAGTCGCGGCGCCCCCGAAGGGCTCGATCGCGGAGGGGTGGTTATGTGTCTCGACCTTTGCCGCAATCGCGTAAGTGATGCCGTTCCGCCTCTCGAAGGACACTATTCCTGCGTTGTCCTGGAAGGTGTCGAGGCACCATGCCGGCTTGAGTTCCTTTACGGGTCTGGCGATGAAGCTTCGGAAGAGGTTCTTGGCAAGTACTCGCCCTTTGGGTGTGATCACATCTCCCTTGAACGTCTTGTGAATACAGTGTTCGGACCAAGTCTGTCCGAAGGTCTGGAGCTCTATATCGGTTGAGAGCCGCCTTTGTTTTGCGAAATACGCCTTTAGCGTCTTCATCTCGTTCAGGGAGAGCGCTAGTCCAAGGCTCGCGCTCAGGCTCTGAAGCTGTTCGTCGTTCGACTGGGCGAGGTCCGCCTCAAAAAGGGGAAAGGGCGTGTTCTTCCTTCTCGTGTAGGCCTCGAGGGTCATCTGACTTCCTCGATGGCTAGCACATGAGCGTCATCCTTCACAGGATTCATTGTCGGTGGCCCGCCGTAGATCTGTCGGGCCCGTTCTTCAGCCTCCTCTTTTGAGTTCGACTCAAGATAGATTTCCCAGTATTTCCCGGATCTGACCTTGCTTAGCCCTTGGATTCCTTTTCGCTTCAGTCTCCGGCTCAGTGTCTCCCCTTCTGGGTCTGAGACCCCCTCCCGGGGTCGCACGACGATCTTGACTCGATAGAGCACACTCACACCTCTGACCATTACTCTCAAGTTTGATCGTAAACGAATTTTCCGAGGCTGCTCTCGATGACAACCTCGTTTCCGTTAGGGCCGGTTTCTACGTATCCTATCTCTTCGGCGTGAACCCCTAGGCCCTCAGCAATGCTGAGCACGGCGTCGACAGCCTCGCTCTCAAGGATCACTTCGAACCCTATTCCCATGTTGAAGTTCTGATACATGTTCCGCCACGACTCGTTTGATTCCCTCTGTATAAGATTGAAGATTGGATCTGGCTGTGTGATGAGATGTTTCACGTATCTTAGCCCTCTCCCTAGTTTGAGGCATTTTGTTTGTCCGCCGCCCGTGTTGTGAACGAGCCCTGTCACAGAAGAGCCGACGCCGTCTAGGACTTTGATTATTATTGGGGCGAAGATGCGCGTTGGAGAAGTTATTGCGGCATCAACAGTCATTTCTAGTTCATCTACATAGTCTCCGATTCTGAAATGACCAGAATAGCCTGGCGTGCCATGGCCTAAGATTTCCGGATACTTCTTCTCGTACTCGTCCGTAATCAGGCAGTGTCTGGCTAGCGTGATTCCATTGCACATGATCCCGCTGTTCAGCTTGTCCTCATAACGCGCCCTTCCCCCGCTTCGTAGTCCAACGATCTTGTTGCCCGAGCGGATTCGTTCTCCAGTGATTACCTTCGACAACTTGACTCTGCCCTCCATGAATCCTGAGACATCCAGCATTGACAGCTGATCCGGGAGATCCGCGGTCTCTCCGCCGTCGAAGGGCAGAGTTATGCCGTACTCCCGTAGGAGTTCAATCAGTTCAGCGAATTCCTCGCTGAGAATTTTCAGGAGCGCTTCCTTGGGTACCTTCGATTTGTTTAACGCTACGTAATCAACGAAACTGATAGGAGCCGCGCCGACGCAGAGTATGTCATTTAGATTCATAGCGACGACATCTTGCCCGATTCCCCTGAATGCCTCCGCTTCTTCAGTTTCCTTGTAGTTGAGGTAGCTTTGGACTGGTTTGCTGCCTGCGCCGTCCGCGTGGGCTACCAACGCGTACTCTGGGAATTGCGGGTCATGTTTGACGGCGCAGAATGCCGTCGGAAAAAGCGCGCGTATGCTGGGCTTGAAGACTTCTATGCCTTTCTTGTGGATGTCGACGCCTAGTTTTTCATATCTCGATTCAGTCATCTTCCGCTTCTCCCAGCAACGGAACCGTCCACGTCGCCGATCTGAATCTGATTCCTCTCGCGTCTTGCGAGCTCGAGCCAAGGAGCATCCGCTGAATTTTGAAATCAGATATTCTGGGATTTCTCCTCGCCTCTCAGCTCTTCTATGACTTCACTTAGATTTCTGAGTTGCAGATTATCGATCTGCATGCTTCCATCGATTACGTCACAAGCTCCCACACATCTCTTTGAGACTTCCTGTACGACTACCCGAGGAAGCCGCGGTGGTGGGCCTTCTCCCGTGAATCCGTAGTAGTCTCTCAGGAAGACACGGAGGAACTCTTTATCCAAAGCGTGCGCTTCCTGCTCTCTTCCAGGCTCAAAGTATTTCTCAGCCCAGAAACGGGCTGAGTCATGCGTGGGAGGCTCATCGATCTGAATCAGAGTTCCCTGGGCTTCCCCGTACTCGACCTTGAAGTCGGGCAATATCATACCCCTCTTCCTCACCTCGTCGCGGTAGAACTCGTAGAGCCTGAAGGATGCCTCCTCGAGGACGCGCCAATCGTCGTTGCTGAGTAGACTCTGATCAATGGCTTCGCCCCTGGTAATGTCGAGATCGTGGCCGATGTCCGACTTCGTCGTGGGGGTAAGGAGGTTTTCCGGCAGCTCATCCGCCATCCTTAGGCCGTCAGGTAATCTGACGCCCCCAAACTCCCTTCTTCCTTTCGAGTAGGCCCGCCACATTGATCCGTACAGGCGGCTTCGGACAACCCACTCTATGTCGATTCGCTTAGCCTTCACCGCCCGGATTGACCGCTCATCCGTACACTCCAAGAAATGATTAGGAATAATTCCTCCCGTCCTGGTGAACCAGTACTTGGATAGCTTGGTGAGTGACTCTCCCTTTCGCGGGATCTCGTCAGGTAAGACAACGTCATATGCGCTTACTCTGTCTGACGCTACTATCAGTAGCTCTTGACCTAGGTCGTAGATGTCTCGAACCTTTCCTCTTCGCAGGAGTTTCAGGGGAGGCCCCATGCTAGCTCACCTTTGGCTGGCGTATTCTCTCGTCAGCCTTCTCATTCTTCAAACGCATCTCTCGCTGGTACTCCCTTACTTTGCGGCCCAGATCCTCATCTCCCTCTCCGAGTATTTTGATCGCTGCCAGCGCGGCGCTTTCGGGGTCGCATGTGACCAGTGATGCCACGCCCTTTGGCATTCTAAGCGAAGAGTAGATATCAACATTCCAGTCGTCCGCTGGCTTTGGCGGGCACGCTATGACGGGGTGTTTTGTTTTGAAATCGACGAAGCCTGAGAGCGCGTTGGACATGCCGGCGATTGTGATGTATACGATTCTCGCATCCAGTTTCTCATATTCTTCTATAATCCTGAGGAGTCTTTCCGAGTCTTTGTGGGCGGAGGCTACTCTGAGTTCGCACGGGATTCCAAACCGATCTAGAAATGGTTTGATTGGCATTGCGAATGTTTGATCATGCTCTGAACCGAGAATCAGAACAACCTTGGGAATGGACATGGGGAAAGATAGGGGTAGGTTGCCCTTATCTTCTTTCGCTGAACAGAGGTGCAACCCCATCATCATGAATGATCTCGCCATCGGAGGAAAGAAACTTGGATCTGAGCCTTAGCGTGAGGCTCAGACGACGGTTGGAGCGGAAGGTTGGCCGTCAGATACTTTCTGGATTTCCAGTTCTGCGTTTGATTAGTCCGTAAGCGATTACCATGAAGATTGCGAGTAGTGGTAGCCCGAACGGGTATTCAATTACGGGTGTGGCTGGTATGATTGTGAATGGTACGCATCCGGAAGGTGTGTAAACGTAGATTGACCTTTGTCGGATAGACTCTCTAGGCATGGAGAATCGCTCTAGAGACGGTATGATGCTCTATTTAGGTGTACCAGTAAATTGGTGCGGGGGAGGGGATTTGAACCCACGAGTGTGAATTGAATCGACCTCGCGAACTTGGGAGTGGCTTCTCAACGTTTGAAAAAAATTGTACCATTTGAAGGGCGACAATTGTAGGTGTACACACGGTGCCGGCAAGAGATTCTCAACGTAGATATTCTCAATTAGGTCTTTAGGTTTGAAGATACGTACCAATGAACCGTTTCCTTTGTTGCTGAGGTATCGTTAGTTGTTTTCAATCGAAAGTAAAGATGCCATCGACAATCTTGTCGTTGGAACTACCATCCTTGGGACAGGCGGCGGAGGTAGTCCAGAAACTGGGAGAAAGACTCTCGAAAATGATTTAGGAGCTGGCCGCAAACTTCGGATTGTGGATCTTGACGAAATTCCCGATGATGCGCTGATTGTAAGCCCATATTACATTGGATCCATAGCTCCGGGAGTTAAGGCAAACAAGAAAGTAACCATATCCGAACCCTTCGCCGTTGCATTGGAATCGGTAGAGC
>Ga0187882_1002775_pt1 | contig 15699 bp, 17 predicted proteins | sample June2016WEW_19_1_3_FD_132991 | JGI IMG/M metagenome (GOLD analysis project Ga0187882, IMG submission 132991) | Peatland microbial communities from SPRUCE experiment site at the Marcell Experimental Forest, Minnesota, USA - June2016WEW_19_150 | ecosystem: Environmental > Terrestrial > Soil >...
TAGGATTGTTGTAACTAAATTTACCATCATATGGATTAACACTTACGTATTTAGTTGCAGTATCATTTTTTGTAATATGGGGATTACTTAATGTGCCGTTTACTGTTTTATTATTGTCATAACTTGTTTGCCCACCGCTTCCTGTAAAAAGCCATTTATTTAAAATATAATTGTAAGTTAATTCTACCCAATCGCCTTGCTTTAAAACTATGTCATAAGGAATATTTAAAGTGCCTGTCATCGTTTTAGGAATAGTTAATGTATTAGTATTTGAACTCCCCCATATCCTTACTACCCTCCCATCTCCGTGTACATTTATAGGATTAACACTATTAAGAAAACCAGTCAATATTTTAGCACTATTACCTGTATAAATAATATTAAAACTCTCGTCCAAAGTTAATGTATTTCCTGCTAAATTGCCTGTTTGCCAAAACGGGAATTCTATAAAGCCATTCATTACATCAAAACTATATGTAGCACTTAATTCTAAATGGTTTGATTGTCCGTTTACATCTAACGGATATTGTGGATTTGTTGTGCCTATTCCCACGTTGCCTGAATTACGATATATCCCCGAAGTACATGTAGTCCATTGTCCTGCCTGAGCACTAATTGAATTCCATTGATAACTACTCATCCAACCATTACTTGCCCCCCCTACTTGTGTCATTGAAGTATTTATAGAAGTCCCCGTAAAATCTATCGAAAGTGGCAAACTTGCTGTGATTGGTATATTACCCACCTGCCCTGATGTATTCGTTTGCAGAACCGCAGCACCCCCTTGTGCTAAAGCAGGTAAATAAAATTTACCATATACATTTATCCATAATCCGCTATCAATTTTCACCCATTTAAACTCAGGGTTATAATATTGAGTAGTCCAACGGATTTGACTAAAACTACTCAAACTTATTAAAACAAACGCTATTAAAATTACTATTTTTTTCATGTTACAAAGGTATTATTATTTTTTAAAAATTACATAAATTATTGAAAAGTTTTTAACAATTAATCTAAACTACATATTATCTCACCTATTGTTATAGGATCGCCTTGTGCATAATCGCTTGCTTTTAAAGTTACTATCATCGTACCCGGTGTTGTTTCATTTGCCCCATAAATTGTAAACATTCCTGCTATAAAATTTAAATCACCCGCAACTATCGGAACTACCATAGTTTTTGCAGGAATATATTTTGTAGGTAAGGGATTTACTGTAATTTTTTCGCCAAATCCAGTTTTAATTCCGGAATTATTACAAACGCTTCCTCTTAAATGCAATCTATTCTGTACATCTAATTTATAAGACAATTTGTAAGCCTCAGAATCCGGACTGTCAGCAAAATTATTAGTAAATCCTCCAAGTGTTGTAACATCGTTCCAATCTTCTTCAGTTGCTAACCAATTTGTTATTATTGGTGATATTGTTGCACTTAAAATATTTATTTGTGATTGTAAAGTTGCTAAATTTAATTTATAACTATCTATTTTATAACTCCCTTGATTATTGTCATTTATCAAAGGCGTATCACCGGAACCTGACTGCTGAATTGCTGAATAAATCGTATATGTATAATGCGAAGTTGTGTCATTAAAAGGAAGCTGCAATGTCGGGGTAGTTAATAATCTTAAATAATTACCTCCTCTGAAATTTGCAGTAGTGCAATAAATACCCCCCTTACAATAAAAAATACCAGGACCGTAATATTGTTGTCCTGATAGTTGTAGAGGATATACTAAATTAAATCCCGACAATATATAAAAATCAGAATTTGAAATCCCCAAAGTTTCACCTAATAAACTTGCAATAAGCGTTAATGTTTGTTGATTACAGTTATAAATATCATTAACACTAATAGGATTGCCAATGGGTAAACTATCTGATAATATTCGTTGATTTGGTATTTGAGGATTTGTGTACATTTAATATTTGATTTGTTAATAATTAATATGATATGATTGAATATTCTACACCTGAAATTTTTATCTGTTCAATTACTGCAATAATATTATCTAATTGCGAATTAGAAACATCCAAAGGAACATGAAAAATTGCTAATAGTGTATCCATTCCCAGACTATCAATTGTTGGAACAAAAATTGGCAACTCTGAAAAATTGTCAACCGTTGGAATAAAGATTGGCAACTCTGAAAAATTATCAACCGTTGGAATGAAAAATCCCGCAACCTGTTCCTGTGTAATATAAATTTTATTTGAAGTTGTTGAAGGAAATAGATAATTTAAAAAATTTGTTAATTGTCCGATTAGCCAACCGCAATTAACTATCAAAAATTTTAATTTACGCCATTTGTCAAATTTATCAAACGGAGCTTGCAATGGCTGAATTATGCAATATAAATACTTATAGAAATTAGATAATACTCTTTGCTTAGTGATACTGAAATATTCAGTAGTCGTATTATAAAGCATTTGTGCGTAATCTATGTATCTGAAATTAGCCATTTATCCTGTTATATAATTATCTACATTATTTATTGCTGCATATATTCCTGTTGCTGAGCTTGCGGGAGTTTCTATATCAGGTACATTAGAGCCGAAATCAAAATATCCCGCACTCAATGTAGTCTTAAAATCAAAGGACAATCCATCAATTACAGGACTTTCTAATACTACATCAATAACCCCTTCAACGTTATTTATAATATAATTTGCAAGTCCATAATTTCCATAAGTATAAAATATGCCATTAAAAGGAAAACTATTTCTGAAATTATCTATCGCTGCTGTTATTTGAGCTATTAATCCATTTGCTCCCGCTAATGTATAATATGACTGATATACTATTGTAAAATTATTATAACCAAAACTAATTAAATTCGGGTCAAATGTTACTATACTGACCGGCACTCCGGGCATTATTGCTGTTGCTAAAAAATAATTACTGAAATCTGTAAAACAATTAGGATAATCGGGGTCAGTATCTGCAACTTTTTTTAATTTTTTTGTTATCGGGTCAAGCATTGCAATCTTTAAATATAATTGCTGTATTCCAGTGGAAAGTGTATTATACCCAAATGCTGCTTGCTTAATGATTAATATTGTCGGGTCAATTGGTGGTACTACTGCATAAACATTTTGATATAAGGAATTAACAATTAATGGTATTCCATATTGATATGCTAATGCTGTATTAACATACCACTGTGATTTTCCATAATTTTGAGTATTAATAATATTTTGAATTATGTTTTGAGTATTTGTTTGCTCATCTAAATTATTTTGTAGAATAGGAGCTAAACTATCAGCTATTTTGATAAGGGGGTCAGTTTGACTGGTATTATCAAAATCGGGTAAAGCAGTTTTTAAATTTGCTATTATCTGTTGAAGTAATGTCATTTATCCTTTAATTTTTATGTTTACTCCTGTTAAATCAGCATTGGAGATTATATCTATTTTATTCAGTGCGTCTGCTGTATTTTTTTGTTTAATTAAATTTATTTCAATAATATTTCCTTCACCATCACTCCCCCATGCTGTAAGAAATACAGGGAATGTATTAAGATTATGTGTAATAGTATAGGGAATATTTGCTGTTAAATTAATATTTATGCTTATAGTTATTATAACTTGTGCAGGGATAACATAATTATCAAATCCCCCCTCGCCATCGTCTCTGACGATGGGAATTAAATCGGAAGCACCCAAATTGTTAGTTTGTGTTAATTGAGATATTTTTTTATCTGTATTTGCCATGACTTTAATTTTCTAAAATAATTTTTCCTCCGTTTTCTAATAATATATAATTAGTATCCTCAAGTAATAAATAAAATGTGCTTAATTTATTTACAAAATTATTAATTTGATTTAAAATATTTAATGACATATTATCACAAAGCGGATAAGTCTGTAAAATTAATTGAATATTAGTTTGTTTTGATATTGTGTCAGGAATTAATATTTGTTGCCCTGCTGTTAATTGTGGTGTCCATGTATCCCAACCGTTTGCATCAATTATTAGCCCCCAATTACTCAATGAACCCGTTGAATTTAAAACACAATTCAAAATTGTTTCCCCTTGCTTAACCGTGTAATATTTATTTGCCATTTAATAACTCACATTGAATTTTAATGCAGCATCAGTAACAGGTTGCTTATCTGAATTAATAATATAAGTTGCTACTTTTGCCCCGTCATCATAACACTGCTTAGCCCATCTGTTCATTTCAAAATTTACACTCGATAAACTACTTCCTATTATTCTTAATATTCCTACTCCCAGAACAGGATTGCTTACAAAAGCCCCTGATGAATACGCTATAATGCCACCATTAGATGTACTTGGATTATCTATTAATACAGTAGTCCCATTCTGAAACTGAATATCTCTATTTACTATGTCCCAAAATATTGTCATTTCACAAAAGTAATTTATTTTAATTCAAATTTGATATTTTTATAAATAATTTTATTAACATTAATGAGTAATTGAAGTATCCTCCATATCAGATTTAACTGTTAATGGATTAATCGGAATTATATCAGTATGTGGTGCTAAAACTGTCGGGGGAACTGGGCTTCCCGTTCCCGCAGTCAAATGTGTATGATGATTAAAGGCATTTTCTAAACGATTAATCTTGGAAATTAAATCAGATATTTTCACTAATCCATCATTATTACCCCCGTTTATTGTAATTAATCCTGCAATAATATCAATGGTTGATGTTACATCTCCATTTGTAACAGTCATTAAAATTTCTTTACATTTATCAACAAAAAGTAATTGTGGTCTTTGTACATTCCCATCTCTAAAAGTCATTAATACTGCACTTTCATTCCCTTCTGTGTCATCTGGTATTTCAATAAAAGATACAGTTGATGGTGAATTTGCTGAACTTATCAGAACTTTTAAAGGAATATTTGCGAATATCTTCGGAGGATTTTGTTTCCCCGAAGATGGACTTGCTGCAACATTGCCCGAAGGTGCAGCAGGTGAACCCGCTGAATCTGATTGTGGAGGTATCGTATAATCAGTTCCTCGTGAAATCTGTACAGAGCAGGTATAATTAGTTAAATTGACACTCTTAGTTACAACCGTAGCATCAATAATCACATGACCTCTTTTTATGTTATTAGCAAGATTTTCCATAAAATGATGGAATGCTTCTTGTAAATTTTCTTCTTCGTTTTCCATTATGAATTCAAATCATTTAAGTAAGCAAATTTGAGAGTTTTTTTACATTCTCTATTTATAGCAGAAATCTCCCCCTTTATTCCTGTTATTACATATTGACCTGACCTTTCAGGATAAGCTATATCTTTATAATTTGCATTCCAATATAATTCACAGTAAGGATATAAATATGTTTCAATTGTCCCCGTAAAGTGTCGTTGTCTTAGTTGTGTAAGAGCTTGCTGTGCATATTGTTTATACAGTAAATTTGTTGCTTCAACATTATCCGAACCATTTGAATTTTTAACTCTTGCAATTTTATAAAAAAAGAAATCTCTTTGCACTCCTTTCTCATCGCCCCACTCGAAACTATCCTTTTGCCCCTTATCATTTAAAAACCAACATTTAACTTTGTATTGCTGAAAAGTAGTTTTACGACCTTTGCCGGTACGAGTTAAATTTATTGTTTGTAACGACTGATTTTCCCGCACATTTTCAGATGTATCATAATTTACGGAATACGGAACTCCATTAGGGTCAAGAGCCGACCCTCCTGCTAAATTACAATAAATTTTTGTGCCTTGAATAGAAATATTTAATCCAATTTCTTTTTTAAAATATTCCAAAACCGAAGCAGGGGACATTTGAGTAAATGTAATTCCTTTTAAATCATCTAAAATAATATCAGGAAAATCAGTCTTTTGTATTGTCAAATTTGTATCTTTAAATATATCTTCTAAAATTTTTAAGACTGTCGGAGGATTCATTTTTACAATTGTATCTCCCAAAAGTTTTAAAGTAGATGGTAAAATTTGACTTGCTCCAGCTGTACCTATATAAATTTTATTCACCATGTCTAATTGAGCCAAATAAACGCTGTCAAGACATTTTATTTTTAATGGCATACCCATATAAAAGTCATAAAGATAACCGTTAAAGACAGGCAAATAACCGTAATAGCGGGGTTGATTTGTTGTCGGGTCAATATCATCGGGAAATATCCACCCCTGACTTTTTAAATTTATAGCATTAACTGAATTTATTGCATATTTATCATTCTCAAATCCATCATATTTTGCAAATACTAAAATAGAGTCTCCTGTACTGAAAACATTTTTAACATAATTTGTTAATGACTGAACTAAAGTAATATTTAATCCTGTAATGGGATTTGTTGTCACTGAACTATATGTAATAGTAGTATTTAATGGCATTATCAATGTTGCTGTACTTCCTATTTTTCTATTATCCTGATCCCATTCAAATGCACTCACTTGGGGCAGAAGTGACCCATTTACATATACAAGGAGTTTTAAATTAAAATACACGATAATAAAATTTAAGTAACCACAAGAGTTTGATTATATGAACCTGAAGACACATAATTTTCTTTACATAATAATTTTACTTCTACATTTGCTGAACCTCTTATTGTTGTAATTTCAGGAATTGCTTTTGCCACTATTTGTGTTATTCCTATTCCGTTCAGATAACTATTTTTTATATATATTATAGTGTTTTTTAACCAAATATTCTGAATGAAATTCTGCAATATATCCTGTGGAAATATGTAATTTGATAATGCACCATTTGCATTGTACACTGTTGCATCTGCATTTGGAGAACCGTAAACCTCTCTTGCTGTAAATTGGAATTCTATCTCAAAGGGGTCTCTGCAAATTTTTTGAAATACCATAACTCCATCAACTATCTTACTCTCATTCAGATTCTTTTCATCTCTTAATAATATTATACAGTCGTGTGATAATTCAACGTATGTAGCATCTGGATTATTAGGAAATGTCGGGTCAATAGATAATTGTACAATTTCGGGGTGATTCCAATTGTAATTCTTATTTATATTTTTATTTTTGTAAATTATCATTGTATTACATTGTATTACATTGTCCCTGATGAGTTGGTGCTAAGGTTATTAAGTGTTCTGATTAAAATAGGAATAGCTTTATCGGCTTCCTCTTTAATAACTTTTTCACTGCCTCCTTTTATATCAAATTTTTGAAGTGAATCTATTTTTATATTCAAAACTTTAGCTTCCCCTAAACCTCCTCTTGCCCCCGAAAGTAATGATGTGTTGATGTTTTCGGCTGTTGCTGCTCCTTTCCCTTCTGCTTTAGTAATTGCATTTTTATACCCCATATCTAAATTAGAAAAATATTTAAGATTTTTAGCAGTCTCTGGTGTTATTTTTCCAGTCTTTTGCAACTCCTGACCTGCCTTTTTTTCCCATTCAGATATAATGTTACTTATTTCACTAACATCTGAAATTAAATCTTTATAGGTTTTTAATTTATCAACCACATTTTGTTCAGCATCGGCAGTTTTTAAAGTCATTTGATACCTTTGATTTGCATAAGCTAATATTTTCCCTTGTATTCCGACATTAACTTCTACTGCATGTTTTGAAAGTGCATCAGTAGTCATTAAATCATCTAATGCTTTTTTATATTTTTTTAATTGTTCAAAATAAACTTTTAATGCTACATCGGTATTGCTTCCTGTTTTTTTTAATGCTGCATTAATAATTTCCTGTCCTTCTATAACTTCCGCTCCCTGCTCATGCCAGAATTTTACCCAGCCTGTTCCTAATTTAGTTAATGCAATATCCCATGAAGTAACCGCAGAAGCAACCTCTCTGATTTTATTTCTTTCAGTTAATGATGCTGCTTCTATTCCTTCAGCCGATTTAGCATAAGCATCAGCTGCTCCTTTTGCAGAAGATAATGCTTTAAATACTATATCGTAATTATGTGCAAGTTCTGAAGCCGAATGTGCATTTTTAATAAGTTCCTCTCCTGTTGTTGCTATTGCATCTCGTAATTGTTTGTTACGTATCATTCCCGTTTCAAGACCTGTACTTAATTGTGTTGCAAGAGTTGACATATCCTGATTTACAGCTTTAGCAAAATCCTCAATAACAGGCAATAAATTAATAACTTGACTATTCGTTAAATGTCCCATTCTTATTAATTCATTCTCTACATTCATTAAGGAAGTTACTGTTGAAAATTGAGACATTGAAGCTGCTGTTTTTAATTTATTAAATGCCTCTACTCCTGTTTTGCCTGTTTGTTCTAAAGTAAAATTTAACATTCTTTCTGCTTTATCAAATTCTAAAGCAGCTTTAATAGTCTCATCAAATTCGCCTTTAAGACTTCCCCAAATTTTCATTATTCCCTGTTGTGCAAATCCTGCTAAAGTAAAGCCACCAAACATTTTACCAAAATCACCAAAAATAGATGTAGCTTTATTGCCCTGTTCGTTCATTGTGGCAATTTTACTGGTCATTTCTGATACCTTTGCAGCCGCATCACCCTCAAGATTTATGACAAAACCATACGATTCCATGATATTATTATTTTAAATAATTAAAAGATGTATGATTTATATGTCTATCTTTATTTAGATTTTGATATTTTTGCCACCTTTCATAAATATCAACAGATTGCCCAATATACACCTTTTTACTCGGTGAAGTTATTTTATAAATACCACAGATTTCCATTTTACAAAGATACTAATTTTATTATAGTTTTAACACAATTTTTGTAAATATTTATTAACTTATTTTAGGAATTCCCCATTGTGCGTAAAGTTTCCATACTTCATTTAATATTACAAAGTAATCACAATATTCTCCGATGGTCATCTCATCACATTCTTGTTTACTTAAAAAAAGAAAAGCTCGAAACATACTTTTATTAAAAAAAGTGCTATCACGAGCCAGTAAATCATTTTTAGCTTTTTCGCTGTCGTTTATAACATTGGTCAGGCAACGATTAATTTCAAAAAAAAAGGAAGTACCTTGTCATAAATTAAATAAACTCCGAACTGTACCACTCCGATATTATCTTTTAAAAATTCTGTTTTATCTGATTTAGCTTCGGGTGTCTCAGCAATCATCATTTCCTCAATATACTTGTCCGTAATCTCTGATAATGCTTCTTCATTAAGTTTTAAAGTATTATTTTTTATTTCCTCTTGTTTATTTTTAAACATACCAAGAACATACCAACATAAAGCCCTCTGGCTTCTATCTGTACGGTCAAGTTCCTTGAATGTGGCATTTACTGTTTTAGTTTCCTCAACCCATTCAGTTTTGCCATCTTCTCCCTGCTTGAGTGTTTTAGATAAAAATTTTATTTCTTTCTCAAAAGTTCCCATATTAATTTTGTGAAACTGCTGCCCAATTCATTGGTACGATTGTTTCTTTATCTTTACGTTTAATATCAATGTCCTCGCTTAAAATATTCATGCCTCCGAAAATACGTTGTATTAATCCATCAGTCGTTGAAAACCCTAACTGTGCATTACTTATTTGAATTGCATTAGTTAATCCCTCTGCAACTAAAATAATATTCAGTTCTCCTAACTGTACAGATACCTTCCCTTTATAACTTTTAGCATTTTTCTTTTCCCCTATTGGTTCTTCTGTTCCTATTGCATAAATAGTTTCCCCTTCCTCTGCTGTATTGAATGACATATTGTCAGCAGTAAATAAAGGATAAGGGTGTCCGTTTATAAGCAGAATCAACTTAAACTCCGCTGCGGAATATATTAAAGGATTAAAATTTGGCATAATTTTTTATTTTAAAGTGTATAACTAAATACTACTGTTCCTGTTGCACCTCCGACAAGCGGGCTGGCAACTATTGTCAATATGAAATTCCATTGTATTTGATTGCCATTCGGTGTACCTGAGAGTTTTAGTGAACCATCAGTAATATCACCTGTACCACCTACAACCTTTAAAGGCACAATATATTCGTCATAGAATTTCTGCTGTAATGTATTGCAATAATTTTGGTCAACGTTACCCGTTTTGGTATCTATTATTGCATTTTGTCCAACATTATCAATTATAAATGCACGTACAGAAGCAGATAATGAATTAGCTACTCTACCGAATTCCTGAGTTGATTCCGGTGTAGTCGGGTCTGAACAGGTTGCTCCGTCATTCCAATAGAAACCTGAATGTCCTTCCCATGTACGCAAAAACATATATTGTTTTTCACCTAATAAATCGAAATCATCAGGATATACTAAAGCTGCTACTGAAACATTAATATCACCAGGATATAAACCTCCGACAGGAGTTGCTACTGCATTGACTGTACCTGAATGTGACGTTGTAAATGTAGTTATATCTGCAATGCCTATAAAAGTTTCACCCACTGAATAATCAATAGAATTATATGTAATTGTTCCAACATTTACAATATATTTTACTCCTTCAATTATTGGAGCATCAGCTACTGATTTTGGTGTTAATTGTATTAGATTGCCATTTGTTAAATAAGCTGAAGTTAAACTAATCGAACCGTCTTGAACATTATTAAATCCATGACCAATAGAAATTTTAGCAAACCTTCCCAATGCTGCACCTACTCCACTTATTCCATTTGGTTGTGAACCGGTAATACATAAAGAACCGTTAGGATAACTATCTTCACCCACATTCCCTAAAGTAGCAGGGGTTACAGTTGCTGACATATTATATCCATCAACAATGAAATTAATCTGATAGCCCTGATTGAATAAAGTAGCACGTAAAGTCTGCATTGCTGTTAATGAAGCCGAAACATCGGCAGGAAAATCTGCTGCTACTTGTGAAGCTGTCGGTAGTGCATAACAGAAACCAATTAATTTAGCTCGTTGTGTAAAATCTTTGTTCCCTGTATATTTGATAAGATTTGTGCAAGTTGTGCTTCCGATATAAGCAGGAAGTGGTGTATTAGCTGTTGCAAACTCATTATTATTTGCCGTCATATTAACTCCTACTAACCATAATAAAGCACCTTCACCGGCTTCTGAATAGAATTCTGATAATTGCTGATATAATGCTGTTCCATTCGTTATATCTAAAGCGGCAGTAATACCATAACTTGCAACATCATTCATTCCTGTTAACAGATATGCAGTATTGAGATTAAATGCTTTAGTAGTATCTGTGCCTGCAATTGCTTTAAATTGCACAAATAACATAGCTATACCATCATCACTTTGCGGTTGTCCTAATGGTTGATTTATTACTGTGGTGCTTATCTGATGTTTCATTGTTTACTAAATATTTTGACAAATTTTGTCAAATAATTATTTACTGAATTTTGTTGTCCTTCTTAAATTTTGCTGTTGCCTTCACTGCTTCATTATATTTTATTTCAAGTTCAAGTTTAGTATCCTCATCTGTTTTTTCATCAAACTCTTCCCATTCGGCTTTAGCTACTGCTTCGGCTTTTTGTAATGTTTCAAGTTGAGCCTGAATTGTATTTACAGAAGTTGAGGGCTTTTTAGTAATCAAACTGTTTTCAGGGTGTAAATCTAAATCGAATCGTTCCTGTTCTTGAGCCCGTGTATTGTGGAACATCTGTAATAATTCCTTCAAATTTTGAGGAACAGTGGTTATATCATTTTTATCTTTTGCCTCTTTGGTAAAATGAATTAAAAATGTACTTTCCTCTCTTGCCGGGTCTGTGAAATTTTTAGTTGTCAGTGCTGATTGCTTTTGCTTTTCTGTGTAGAAATTTCCACAACCGGTTAAATACACACTTCCGAAATTATCCAAATATTGTTGGATACGTTCCTGATAAGTCTTAAAATTTTTATCAGTTATTTTCCATTTTAAAGCCATAAATTTTAATTTAAAGATTTATAATTTAGTAAATTAGTATTTTTATAATTAATAAATATTGTATTTTACATAGCCATAAACAATCTTTTTAATTACCTGAGATTTATATTCAGATGCCATGATATACATTATTTTAAGATACCTCATTGTAAAATAAACTTGGTCTGGCAATGAATTATAAACAATAGGTGAAGTAGCTGATTTTGCTATTGTCTTTGTATAATTTCCAGAAGTTATTACTCCGGATGATACACTTGCAAAATTTTGAACCTGAAACCATATTAAATTATCCATACTTTCCCAAAATTTAACTGTAATAGTTGTATCTTTAGTTACAGTTTTCCATCGTTGGTCAATAGTCCAATATCCCAAATGTGTATGGGTTATTGGAAATATAAAATTAAGGGTATCCTTTGTCTTTTTTGCATTTGATATGGTATCTGTAAGAGCAAGATTAAATCCCTGAAATTGTCCTTCTTGCATTTGTGAACCATAGTAATTTGTTTGTGCTTTTGTCCTTGTTGTAAATGCTAATAGCATTATTGCTAACATCATTGATATTGAAAATATTTTTTTCATTTTTTTATGATTTTTAAAAATTTATAACTTTTTTATTTTGATAAAGCAGGGTTTTTACGCCCTGCTAAATACTAATTACTAAATTAAAATATTAAATTGACGGTGAACCGTAATTTAATAGAGCTAATCCCTGTTTTGCAGCACGTAAAGCATTTATTCCTATACGCAAGTCGGCTGACATTACATAACCGTAAGAGCGTGGGTCTTGGAGCATAAATACATCAATCATACCTATTCCTTTACCGATTTGTGAAGGAATATAAGCGAGATTTGCAGATACTGCTGTGTCAGGTATTGACCCGTTGAGGTCTAAGATATTGCCTGTTGCCTGGTCATAAATGGCAGTCCTCTGACGTGTGTAGAATTTAGAGTTTAAGTAACCCAAGAATTTCCCCGAACCCACATCTTTCCATTCTGTAAGTTTATTTGTTACTTCTTTATCATTTAATAATCGACTGTAACCCACCCCATCAAATAATACTGATGGACTTTGTTTGTCAATTAAGAAGTTTTGCATTATAAAGATTTGCTCTTCCTGTGTGATGTCTGCAAGTGAGGGAGCAGCAAGTGTTCCTGCAAATGTATACCACAAAGGATAAAAAGCATTCATTGATGATGATACTGCAAATGACGAACCAGTTGTGTTTATATAAGCATTTGCCGGAACGAGTGAAGCTAATGTATATATCAGGTCATCGCCTATTGTTGCATATAACTTCATAAATGCCTGTGCCCAGCCTGTTACCATTTGTTCATAACGTAACTGATGCATTGTATATGGGTTGAAGTTCATAGGCTGTAACCAGTATCCGACAAGCTGTAATGAGACTGCTGTATCAGTATAAGTATAATCTGATGGACTTGGCTGGGTTCCTCTATAAATTCCAGGGTTAGCATCTATATTTGTCCATACTATACCTCTGTTATTTCCTGTGTCTGATACTCCGAACATAGGGATTTCACTGTCCCATGATTCATCGGGAAAGAGATTGAAGATTGCCAAAGGTAAAAATTGAATTGCAAGCGTATCCGGGTTGTTAAGGAATGTATCAGTTGGATTAGCTGCTAATTGGCTCATCGATTTAAAAGACTTTACTGAATAATCGAAATATTCACTTGTACCTAAAGTCAACCGTTCCATTATAGCATGAAGACTTGTTTCACCTCCACGTATATTTACATCTTTTTTAAAGGCTTCATATTGCCCGCCTGATAGATTTTGGAAGAACCTGATATTATCTATTACAGACGGATTCATAAGTTTAGAACCATGATATACTCTACGATTCAATCGTGATTCATTCAGTATTGCCTGACCCAGTGCAATAAAATCACTGATTTCAGGTGTGCCGTCATAACTTCCGCAAACACGATTATAAACTTTTCCTTCGTTTGATAACTGTGTTTTATTTGCCTCTGACCTCAATTGTGAAAGGGTCAAATTATGTGCTTTTGGCATTTTGTATATTAATTTTGGTAATGTTGCGAGTTTAAGTTTGCCATTATCAATAGCTGTTTTAAGCTGTTCTGGAGTTTTTCTCTGAGGTTTTTTACCTTCACTGTTTGAAGCATTTTTTACTTTTTCTTTTTCCATGTCATCATCACCTGAATCATCTGGCTCTTTTTTGGATTTTTTAGCTTCTTCTGCCTCTGCTTTAACCTCATTATAAACCTTTTCTGCTGCCTCTGCTACTTTTATAGCTTTTTCAGCTTCCTTTTTAGCAGTTTCCATTCTTGTTTTAGCTTCTTCGGATTCCTCAGCTTCATATGCTTCCTTTGCTCTTGTGTAATTATCACAAAGAGCTTCTGCTTTTTCAGTAGATTCTTTAAATGACTTTTCAGCATCGGCAAGTTTGGTTTTTAAACCAATAGGAAGTTCCCTCGTGGTGTCGGGGTTCATAACTTTAGAATCCTTATCAACAGTAATAGCAGGTGCTCCGAAAATAGTTTTAAGCTCATCTATCACTGCCACAACAGCTTTAAGCCTGAGTATATCATCAAGAAAAGGAATACCTGTTTTACGGTCTTTATCAGCCGCTAATTTGTCAGCATCTTTTTTTAGTTTTTCTTTATTTGCTTTGAATTCATCATAATTCTCTAAACTTGAGAGGTTCTCTAATTCAAATTTAGAGCAAAAATTTTCAAGGTTAAGGGTTTTTATTTCATTTGCCCTTGTATCTTGCAATGCCTTTAATTCTGCTTCTGTCTTTTTCATTACATTGGTATTTTGATTGTTAATAATTGGTTTATAATTAATTAAATTAGTATGCAATTTTGTGATATTTGCGGTTGCGGTCTCAAGCATTTCCTTCGTATAAAATTTATTTGAACCCAATTGTATAGCATCGGGATTACTGGGTAAAACAACCAATGATATTTCATAGAGTACAAATTTTTCACAAATTTTATTTCCCGCTTCGTTTTGTGCAAGGATGGGATTGCCGTAATTATCCTGCGTCTCTGTTGTTTTCCATATTGCCTCGCCTCCGATTGAAACTGCTTTTAATACGCCTGATTCATAAAGATTTTTAGCTATTTTGCTTTCCTCTGTCAATTCATGGAACACAGGTACACAAGTCCAATTTCCATTTTCAAGTTTAATATCAGTTGCCGTACCTAATAGGTTTGCGAAGGGTTTATCAATACTATCCGAACTCCAATTGTGGTCGTTCAAAATAACCGGATTCGTAACATATCTGCTTAAATCCAAACATTCATTAGGAACTACACCCCCCTGGTCATTGGCTGTTGCATTACTGAAAATTACCCTTTTGCTCATTTGCATTATGAAATTTCGCAACAAAAATATAATCTAAATTCCCTGTTTTTACAATTTTATTTTTTACTTTATCAGATTACTTATTAAAATTGTTAATAAAATTTTATATTATACTATAAAAATTATTAGGAATGTAGTAATTTTGTGAAAAATCTTTTTATGATTACTGCTCAAAAAATCAAGCCTAAGGATTTAGAAGCCAATAGAATTGTAACAGGCAAAACACTTTTGATACTTCGCAATAAAATCGGAATTCCAAAATATGTTATTGCAAAATTATCGGGATTAAGTGAGCTTACCATTAACAATATTGAAACGGGTAGTGCGAATTATTGTATAGATTCATATTTCATTTATCATCAGTCTTTAAATAAATTGATAAATGATAATGATTGGAAAAAATTTATTATTAGCAAAAACGGGCAAGTATGGTATTATAAAACTAAAAAGGAAGTTCATTACAACTTACATATATCTTTAAATCATATAGACGTGGCAATTGCAGGGGGTAAACCTACGAAGCAAGGATATATAATCAAACTGAATGATAAATTTAA
>Ga0187882_1002785_pt1 | contig 15666 bp, 10 predicted proteins | sample June2016WEW_19_1_3_FD_132991 | JGI IMG/M metagenome (GOLD analysis project Ga0187882, IMG submission 132991) | Peatland microbial communities from SPRUCE experiment site at the Marcell Experimental Forest, Minnesota, USA - June2016WEW_19_150 | ecosystem: Environmental > Terrestrial > Soil >...
ACGGTGCCCTCCTGGACGATCTCTTCGGCGATGATTTCGTTCTGGCTGTTGAGGAAGATCACCCGGAACTGCTCATCCGGGAGGCCGCCCATGGCGGTGCGGCAGTAGTCCACCAGGGCCGAAAGGGAGGAAATGCGGGGCCGCCCCAGGACCTCTTCCTTCAGATAGTATTCGGCGCAGGCCTTCACCAGCCGGATAAGGGTGGCGGCGTACTCCCGCACCCCCTGGACCTCCAGCAGGGCCTCGGGGGCGGCGTCCAGCACCCGGGTAAAGGAGCCGAAATGCTGGATCAACTGCTTGGCCAGGGGCTTCACGTCGGAATAGGGGATGGAGAAGGTGAGCAGCAGTTCCAGCAGCTCGTAATCCTGCAAGGCCCGGGGGCCGCCCTGGAGAAAGCGGTTCCGCAGGCGCTGCCGGTGCCCGAGATAATGGGGTTTGTCGCTTTTTTTGCCAGGGTCCTGCATCTGCCGGCGGAACCTTTTTTAAAGGGTTGGCTGGATGGGCTGTGCCGATCTTATCTCCGGGATTAACCGATTTTGCCTGAGTCTAGCTCTCTTGGCCCGGTCCGTAGGGGCGGGTTTTAAACCCGCCCCTACAAGCAGCAATCCTGCCTCGGCATTTTTTCCTGTGCCTCGCCTAATAGCTTTTCTAAAGGATTTTTCGATTTTGCGCAAATAGAAAACCGCGCCCCGGCGCCGGGTAAAGAGGGGCAGGGGATTGGCCAGGGAGCCGTATGGCCGTTTCCTACACCTCCACCGCGCGCCTGCAGGCGGTAAAGTAAATAGCCAATCTGATCTCCTCGAGCCGCAGCCCTCTGGCCCGGGCCGCCATCTCCCGGTAGGCCAGGAGCTGCGGCCGGTATTTCACCACTTCCCCTGAGATGAAATCCTCCCAGGCAGCCGGGTCCTCAGGCCGGGAACTCTTGTAATCGAGGAGCCACCAATCCCGGCCGTCGAACACCAGCCGGTCGATCTGGCCCCGGCGCAGGGTGCCCGGGGCGGCCAGGTCCTCCAGGAGCCACTCGCTCACCGCGCCGGGCAGCGAAGGGTCGAGCCGGGGCGCCAGCCAGGGGTCCTGGCGGCAGGCCTGAAGCTCCGCCAGGACTTCCGGGGCCAGGGCGGTGGCGGTTTCCGGAGCCAGGCCCACCTGGCGCAGGGCCGCGGCCAGCCCGGCCAGCCCGGGCAGCTCGCCCCCCCGGGCCAGGGTATCCAGGCCCCGATGGATAATCTCTCCCCGGAGGCGGGGGATTTCCGGATCTTCTCCGTCCGCCGCCGGGGCTGGGGGTTCGTCCGGTCCAGCCTCAGCCAGCCGGGAGGGGTGGATTATCCGATATTGCGGGGTTTCGGGGGTTAAGCTCAGGGCGGGGGGCAGTTTATCGGCCTGGGTGGTTAGCCGCTCCCCCGGGAACGGGGGAGGGAGGTCAGGCGGCAGTTCCACCTGGAGTTCCGGCTGCGGCCAGGTCGCCGCGGCCCCGGCCGGGGGCAGGGCGGCCCGGTAATGATCCAGCAGCCAGGCCAGGGGGCTTTCCGGAGGGATGGCTGGCTCACCACGGCTATTGAGCTTCACGGCGGCGCTGAGGGTGAGGCGCCCCCGGGCCCGGGTCGCCGCCACGTAAAAGACGCGCCGGGCCTCTTCCAGGAGGCGCCGCACCTTCGCATCTTTTAGAAGCAGATACAGGGAATCCTGGCGCTCCTGGGCGTAAGGCCGGGCCAGGGCCAGGCCCTGGACCCGAGCGCCGCCACCCTTCCCGGCAATCTCTTCCAGCAGAAAGGGGGCCAGTTTGTCTTCCCGTTGCAGCGGCTGCCAGTCCAGGAAGGGAATAAATACCCGGGTGAACTCCAACCCCTTGGCGCCATGCACCGTCAGCACCTCCACCGGCGAGTCCTGGGCCTTGGGATCGGGAGGCTGATAGGCCTCCGGCAGGGAGAAGTCGGCCCGGGTGAAGGTGGCCTCGGGCAGGCCGGCCTCCGCCTGGGCCAGGAGTTCCAGGTAGGCCCGGGCGCAGGCCACTCCCAAAGGGCCTTCCCAGGCGGCCACGCCGGGCCAGGCCTCCACCTCGGACATAAAGTCTCCGGCGACTTCCGCCAGGGGCCGGCGTCCCACCCGGTCCAAAGCCGTCATCAGGTTTTTGATAAGATTTGCCAAATCCCCGGGGCATTCAGGGGTCCCGGCGAAGCGCGAGAGCTTCTCCGGCCACAACTCCCCCGGCGCGGTCCCGGCCACCCGGGCCAGCACCTCCAGGGGTTGGGAGGCCCAGGGCCCCCGGAGCAGGGCGGCCCAGGCCAGGTCGTCCTGGGGCCGGGTCAGGGCCCGGGCCAGATTGTGAAGGTGCTGCACCACCAGGCTGTCCTTCGCCAGTTTCAGCCCCTCTTTCACCCGCACATTCAGGCCGGCCGCGGCCAGGGCCTGGAGATAGACCGGCAGGTGGTTGCGGGTGAACAGCAGGATGCCGATGCTCTCATTTTCGGCTAGCTGGGACCAGGCTTCTCCCACCTGCCGGGCCAGCCAGCGAGCCTCCGCCTCCCGGGCGGGAAGGTCGCCGCTGCCGGCAAAGAGGGCCAGCCGCGGGGCCTCCCCTGCCGGGGCCCCGGGGGCGGCCGCGGCGGCGTGGAAGCTCAAGCCGGATACTTTTTCTTGGGCCAGGACGTCGTTAAAAACCGTGTTGGCCCAATGGATCAAGGTCCGGTTGGCCCGGAAGTTGGTGGTGAGCTGGAGCGGTTCCAGGGGAAACCGGAAATCCCCGCAGGAGATGCCCTGGCGGGATTCGGCGAAAATCCAGGGTTTGGCGTCTCGAAAGCCGTAAATCGACTGTTTCGGGTCCCCCACCACGGTCAGGGTGCGGCCCTCCCCGGCCTGCCAGCCGGCCATGATCCGGCACAGCAACTTCATCTGGTTGCGGCTGGTGTCTTGAAATTCATCCACCAACAGGTGCCGCAGCTTGAGGTCCAGGCGCAACAGGAGCTCGCTGACGTCCTGGTCGCCGAGCAACCGCAGGGCAGCCTGCTCCAGGGCGATAAAATCGAGGGCCTGCCTGCGGGCGCAGAGAGCTTCGTAGGCGGCCAACGCCTCCCCCAGGAGAATTACCAGATCCTGGAGGGCCTGGGCCTCCTCCGGCTGGGCGGCGGCGGGTTGCAGTTGGCGGCATTGATCCAGGAGTCGCCCCGAGGCAGGCGGCAGTTCCTGGAACAATTGCGGCCAATGGCTTTTTTGGAAACCGGCAGGGAACCCCAGGCTCTCGCTCAGCCGTTTGCGGGGCTCGCCGCCCTGGGTGAGGAGCAGGCCGCAGATGGCTTGCCAGGCCGGCAGGTCCCCGGGCTCGGTCCCGGGGATCTCCGGGGGGAGCGGCTCCCCCTTGAAAGTTCCGCCCAAATCCTGCCAGAGGCGATGCCAATCCCGGCCCAGGGCTGCGGCTCGGAAGCCGTCCGCCAGGGTTTGCAAAAGCGGCGTCAGCAGCAGCCGGTAACGCTGTTCCAATAAGAGCCGGTAGGCCTCCGGCTGGCTGCTGCGGCGGGCCAGCTCCAGGAAATCCTCCAGGCTGTCCCGGCGGGAGAGCAGGGATAAGAGTTCCCCGGCCAGGCGGGGCCAGTCGTTGTTGAGGCGCACCAGCCGCCGCACCAGGGCCTGGCGCACCGGGTCCCGGGCGGGCCTGGCCGCCAGGCTCCGGCGCAGCTCTTCCAGGGCCTCCTCCCTGAGGAGACGGGTTTCATCATCTTCCAGGAGCCGAAACTCCAGGGAAACTCCGGCCTCCTGGGGCGCCAGCCTCAGTAACTGGGCGCAAAAACTGTGAAAGGTCATGACCGGCAGGCGCTCGGGCGTCAGCAACTCCTGGAGGGCATCCGGCTTGCTGCCGAAGTGCTGCAGGACCTGTTGGGCCAGGTCCACCAGGTGCTCTTCCCAGGGGGTCCCAGGGGGCTTCCCCCTGGACCAGAGGAGCTCCATGACCCGGGCGCGCAGCTCCCCCGCGGCCTTGCGGGTGAAGGTCAGGGCCAGCAACTCCTCCGGGGCCTCCACCCGGGCCAACAGGGTGAGGAAGCGGGCCAGCAGCACCGAGGTCTTGCCCGAACCCGCCGGGGCTTCCAGATGGAAGCTCCTACTGGGGTCCAGGGCCTGATCCCGGGCAGCCTGATCGGAGGGCAGATTTGTCATTAGATCTTCTCGGCTTATGTTAAATGTGAGCTAAATATTAATTTATTAACATGTAATGTTGAATATAAGAACTACTTGTATTATAGTTAGTTCCATCATTTGATACCAATATCTCTGAATGGAAACCTAAATCATCAGTCAATAATCTACCTTTAAAATCTATAATGTGTATTGATACACCTATGGGTATTTTTCTGATATTAGGTAATCCATTCTTTTTGACAAATTCATGTGGGTCAAATGGCTCTACGATTTCATATGACCATAAATCATCAGGCCCTAATGTCTTTGGAAAAATAGGATTTGGTTGGTTATGGGGAGACACCGACATCTGGCCATAATTATCAAATATATTTTTGTAATTATTATTATAATTAATCTCTTCTACATTATATTGGTTTAGTTTTATTAAATCATCATGTAATAATGTCATCAAAATAGCAGATTTTATTATACATTGTTTGTCAGTATCATTGCTAAACACAATTTTATAAGTCAAATAGCCCTTTTTGGTCAAAGAAGATAACTCATGTAATGAAATTATTAATTTTGGGGAAATTTGTTTTTCAGCCTGTATTAAATAATCATTCCCTCTAAACTGGGGGAACAAGCCATGGTTTTTATATTCATTTATAAGTAAATCAACCTGTTCGGGTGACAAATCAGTTTCATGGTAAATATAAACCTGACCTGAAAAGGTTAATCCATCTGATGAAAGGTTTTCTTGCACAATTTCGCTATACTTTGGAATAAGGAGCCTAAAGGCAATAAAGGTATAATCTGATTTTGCCAGATAAATACTTAGGGAAATGGTCTTTGTGGTGAAATCAGGCCATAATATATAATCAACTGTCTGATACATTGACTTAGCTGTACCTTTGGCAATGGTCAAATAAAAATTAGAAGGCGGCTTTGTTGAATCAAAGTCAGAAAGAAATAGCTTGTGTAAATTTATTATTTTTGTATGTTGTATAGTCTTTTTAGCGAGGCGAGGCTTGATAACTAATTCATAAATTATTAACACAAATGAACCGAAAGCAATGGCCAGTCCACCATAGATCATAATATCCAAGATCAATGTTGGAATGTTGGGATAGCGCATCGGGAGTGCCATGCCTGCCACCGATATCCCAAGACCAAAAAGAAGACCGTATAAAGCGATTTTAAAATCAATTCGCATATTTTTAAATTGCACCTAAAGACGGAAAAATTAAACGATTTTTTTCCATTTTCCCCGCTTTCCGGGGCGATTAGCTATCTTGACCTTATGTCAAGAAGTGGATAATCGCCTTTTCAAAGGGTGGGTTAGTCTTCCATTTCCTCCTCAGCCGGGGGGGCGGAGGCGCCGCTAAAACCGCAGAGCAGTGGATAAGGGCAATACTGGCAGGCACCCAAGTCTTTGCCCGCCGGGGCCGGGGTGGGTTGGGGGCGGAAATCTCCGGCCGCCAGGCGCTTCCCCAGGTCTTGCAAACTGGCCACCAGGGCCGCCGCCACCCGGGGCCAGTCTTCGGCCCGCGCCTTAAAATCCTCATGTTTCAGGTGGTTCTTCCGAAGACTTTTGAGCCCGATGAACCCGGCCCGGAGTCCCCGGCGCTCCGGGGGAGTCTCGATCAGGCCGCGCTCCACCGCCAGCAGGTAGCAGGGTAACTGGAATTCCAGCAGCTCATCGAACACCTCTTTGGCATTGGGGAGCTTACCGCTCTTATAGTCCCAGATAACGGCCTCCCGGGTCTCCGGGTGGTAGTCCAGGCGGTCCAGGCGGCCGCTCAGGGCAAAGGGCCAGCCCTCCTCCCGGAGCCCGCTGAAACCCTCTTCCGTTAGCCGCCAGCGCCAGCCCTGCTGGTAGCGCTCCCGTTCCAGGAGGAGCCATTCCCGGAGCAGGCCCGCTCCGCCTGCATCTGTTCCCAGCCAGCGCTCCAGCTCCGCCTGCCAGTGGGGGTCTGGCAAAAGGTCTTTCAGCACCAGGCGCGCCGCGGTGTCCAATACCTTCTGGGCCTGGTCGTGGTCCCAATCATGCTCCTTGAGAATTTCCTTAAATTCCTTGACGAATCGGGCCACCACCTGGTGGAGCCGGTCGCCTCGCTCCCGGGGAGGCAGGCCCGTTTCAATCTCCGGCAGTTCCTTCAGCCTCAGGATGCCCTCCAGCAGAAAGCGGCAGGGACAGCTCAGGGCCGCGGCGGCCTTTCCCACGGAGAGCCGGTCGGGCAGGTTGACGGAGAGCGGGCCGTCGTCATAGCCGGCAAAGGAAGCTCCGCGGCTGTCAAAGGCCGCCCGGATGGCCGGACTCCGCAGCCAGGCCGGATCAGGAAGGCTCAATACCGGCATCTTTTGCGATTCCCAGTCCCCCAGGTACAGTGGGCTGCCGGGCCGCTCCTCGTCTGCGACCACTCCGGGCCGGGTAAGGATCAGGTGCGGAGCGGCGCCCAGCAAGTTGTCGTAAAGCACCCGGGAAAAATCGTGCTGGCTGCGGTAGGTGCCACCCAGGACGACGCCCCTTTCCGCGGCGGTGAGCAGGGGCAGGGGGCGGGGCGGCGGCGGCAAGGCCCCGGAGTTCATCCCCAGGCAAAAGACCTGGGAAAACTCCAGGCCCCGCATCTCCAGGAGGCCCATGACCTGGATGCCGGCCTCCTGAATTCCGGGTCCAGCCAGCTTCGCCTGTTTCGCCCCGTGCTCCAGCCAGCCCAGGAACTCCCCGGCCGTAAGGCGTTGGGAGGCCACGCTGGCGGCCGCCTCCTGCAGCAGGGAATGGAGGCGGCGGAACTGGGCCGTCTCGAACTCATCGCCGGGGGTGAAGTCAAGCTCTTGCCAGACCTGCTCCAGGCGCCGGCGCCACTGGCGGCCGTCGCCGGGGGCCTTGAGGGTGGCCCAGAGGCGGTCCAGCCGGGACCGCACCAGCGCCCCTTCATCAGAATCGGGGATGGCCGCCTTAAAATGAAACCAGCCCCGGTCCAGCCGGCGCTCCCGGAAGACGCGGTCCCAGGATGCGGTCTGGTCCCGGTGGCGGCGAAGTTCGCGGTAAAAGGGGGACAGCAGGAGGGACACCAGGTCTTCCCGGGCTTCCCCGGCGGAGACGAACCGCAAAGGCAGGGTGGCGGCCAGAAAGAGGGGGGTTGCCGAAAGAAGCGGCCCCTGGGAGAAGTTGTAGGCAAAGCCGGCGGCGGTCTGCGCCGGCCCCAGCAACTCGGAGAAGAGCCGCGACAACTGGGGGAGATACTGGTCCAGGTCCGGAGAGGTCACCGCCAGTCGGTGCCAGGGGAGGCCTTCTGGGGAGGCCAGCTCCGCCAAGCGGGCGCCCACCCAGGCCAGCTCCTGGCTCCGGTCGGGGAGGAGCACCGCCTGTTGCACCGCCTGGGGATGGCCCCGCACCAGGTGGTGCGTAACAAGGGTGCGCCGGGCCACGGCGGTCAGGAAGGCGTCCTCCGCCGGGGCCGGGTTCTCCAGGCCCACCACCATGATCCGCTCGGGCAGGGTGATCTTTCCTTCCTGCAACCTGGCCACGAGGAAGGCCGGCAGCTCTGCCGGCGCCAACCAGCCGCCCTCCGCCAGGAGCTGGCTGAAGATCCGGATAACCCGGTTGCGCCAGGCGAACAGAGGGGAATCATCCCCGGCGCCAGCCGGGGGCAAGGGCCTGCCAGGGCGGGCGCCCCTTCCTGCCAGGGCGTGGCGGACCAGAAGATTGTAGGCCTCATCCAGGGCCTGGGCCCAGGAGAGGTCGGCGGCGGTGCCCTCCAAGCCCGGCGCCGCTTCAACGGCCTTAAGCCACAGGGACAGGCGCCGCAAATCGGGAGCCAGCGCCACCTCCGGCCAGACGGCCTGGAAGAGGTCTTGCAACCAGCCCTGGAAGGTCTTCAGGGGCAAAGGTTCCCAGGCCGCGGCGCCGGACTCGAGGCGGGCCTGGCGTTGCCGCTGCCACAACTGCTGGGCCAGCCGCTGGTGCGGCAGCAGCACGAGGGTCCCGGGGCCGGCCTCGGCCAGGAGGTGATCTTGTAAGGCTGCGGCAGAGGGGAAGAAGGGCATAATTGCAAACCGCCAGGCATCTTATGAACGTTGAGCAGAGAGCGGCCAACCCCAAGGCCGGCAAAATGATGGCTGGACTAGGAGCCCTGATAATCAGCGGGTCCCAGGCCTAATCTGCCGTTGAAATCTAGGCTTCCAAATCTTCTTTGATTAACTTAATGGAGTTCTCTTGCTTTTTCCCCTCTCCCCCATCGGGGGAGAGGGCAGGGTGAGGGGGAGTAATCAGTCAGCCACCCCTTCCCCATCCCTCTCCCCTCACAGGGGAGAGGGAGTTTTGGCGCTTCCGGGCTGCCCCCGTCTTCTCTGCTTAAGGCTTGCGGCTACATTTTTCATTTTTCATTCGCCAATCCTTGTCCAATATCTCTGCCGGACACTGCCGGGCTAAGGCCCAGCCGCATCAGAGCCGGTGCGAATTTTTTATTGAGGTTGCGGCGGCGTAGTGGCATTAAAGATCTGCCGCAGTTCCTGGCCCTCCAGAACCTCTTTTTCCAGGAGAATCTTGCCCACCTTTTCCAGGGTGGGCCGCCGTGCCTCCAGGACCTCCCTGGCCCGCTGGTGGGCCCGGTTCACCAGGTCCGCCACCTCCTGGTCGATCTCCTGGGCCGTGGCCTCGCTATAATCCTTGCTGGGGGTCGGCATGATGCCTTCCAGGAACAGGGGCCGCCGCTCCCGCTCGAAGGTGATGGGGCCCAACTTCTCGCTCATGCCATACTCCCGCACCATGGAACGGGCAATGTCCGTGGCCCGGTAGAGATCGTTTTGGGCCCCGGTGGAAATCTCCTGAAAGACCAGTTCCTCAGCAGCCCGGCCTCCCAGCATCACCGCCATGCGGTCTTCCAGTTCGGTCTTGGTCATCAGATAGCGGTCCTCGGTGGGCAACTGCATGGTATAGCCCAGGGCGCCGATGCCCCGGGGGATGATGGAGACCCGGTGCACCTTGTCGGTGGTGGGCAGGGCCTCGGCCACCAGGGCGTGGCCGCTTTCATGGTAGGCGACGATCTCCTTTTCCCGGGGGTTCATGACCCGGTTGCGTTTTTCCAGGCCGGCCACCACCCGGTCGATGGCCTCCTCGAAATCGTCCATCTCCACCGCCGCTTTATTTTTGCGGGCCGCCAGCAGGGCTGCTTCATTGACGATGTTGGCCAAATCCGAGCCCACCATCCCGGGAGTGCGGGCCGCCAGCATCTTGAGATCGACGGTGGGGGAGAGCTTGATCTGCCGGGAATGAATCCGCATGATTTCTTCCCGGCCCATGAGGGAGGGCCGGTCCACCAGGATGTGCCGGTCGAAGCGTCCCGGGCGGATCAGGGCCGGGTCCAGGATCTCCGGGCGGTTGGTGGCCGCCATGATGATCACCCCTTTGCGGGTGTCGAAGCCGTCCATTTCCGAGAGGAGCTGGTTCAGGGTGTTTTCCCGCTCTTCGGGGCCGGCCATGGGGCTTACCCCCCGGGCCTTGCCCACTGCGTCCAGTTCATCGATGAAGATGATGCAGGGGGCCTTCTCCTGGGCGGTGGCGAACAGGTCCCGCACCCGGGCCGCCCCCACCCCCACGAACATCTCCACGAAGTCGGAGCCGGTGAGGCTCAAAAAAGGCACCCCGGCCTCTCCGGCTACGGCCCGGGCCAGCAGGGTCTTGCCGGTTCCCGGCGGTCCCACCAGCAGCACCCCTTTGGGGAGCTTGCCCCCCAGCAACTGAAACTTGGCGGGATTTTTCAGGAATTCGATGATCTCTTTGAGTTCCTCAATGGCTTCATCCACCCCGGCCACATCCTGGAAGGTGACCTTGGTCTCATCCTGGGCGTAAATCTTGGCCCGGCTTTTGCCCACCGCCATCAGGCCGCCGGCGCCGGCGCCGACCTTGCGGAAGAAATAGATCCAGATGCCTACCAGCAGCAAAATCGGCAGTCCCCAGGAGAGGAGGTTGTTGAGCATGGTCCTGTCCGGGGCGGCGCTATACTTGATCCCTTGCTTTTCCAGAATCCCCACCAGGTCCTTATCCTCCACCCGGTTCACGTTGAAGTCGGGTTCCTTGTTGTCAGACAACTTAGCCAGCTTTTGAGGCAGGTCCGGCTCTTTGCGCTCCTTGGCCAATTGCCCGACGCCGGCCGGCAGGAGCTTGCCGGTGATGCTCGCGGGAAAGAGGGTCAGGTCGTTGACTCCCTTGGTTTCCAGCAAATGGCGAAATTCGCTGTAGCTGATCTCCGTGGTCGGTTTGACGCCGCTATAAATTTGAAAAACCAGCAAAATCAGGATGACGGCCAGCAAGTACCAGATGAGATAGCGGGCCGGAGCGCTGGCTTGGGGTTCATCGGCCATGAATACCTCTGGAGGGCGGATTTGCCAAATTTCTCCACATGATTAATATAATATAATGACTGCGCGTTTATTGGCAACATTGATGGAGGCGGGCTTCGCCGCCGGGGAGAGGAAAAATGAGCGGTACTCTACCTAAGAGACCTAAGAGCGTTTGGTGGCTGCTGCTGTTGGCGGGTTGTCTGGCGGCCACCGGGCAAACCGCGGCAGCGGCCGATGCCGGTCCCACCATTGCGGTGGAGGCCGAGGGCGAGGTTGCCGCGGTTCCGGACCTGGCCATGTTGACTGTGGAAGTGGAGACCCGGGCCCCCCAGGCGGAGGCCGCCGCCCAGGAAAACAGCCGCCGGGCCGAGGCCCTGCTGGCTGCCCTGAAGCAGGCCCTGGGCCCCGGCGACCAGGTAAAGACATTGGGTTACCACCTCTCGCCGATTTACGCCCCCCAGGTCAAAAACGGTCCGTTGGAAATCAAGGGCTACCAGGCGGTGCACCGCCTGCAGGTGAAGCTCCAGGGCACGGCCCGCCTGGGGGCGGTCATCGATCTGGCCCTGAAAAACGGCGCTGCCGCGATTAACGGGCCATTTTGGGGATATGCCCACGCCGAGGAACTGCAGCGGCAGGCCGCGGTGGCAGCCCTGGAGCGAGCCCGGCGTCTGGCCGAGGCCCTGGCCCAGTCGCAGGGCCTTAAAATCAAAGGGGTGGAGAAGATCTCCACCGGCATCCGTATCCTGCCTCTGGGGGGTCCGGAGAGGACCATGCGGCTGGCCGCCGCCGCCCCCGTCACTCCCATCGAGGTGGGGGCAGAAGAGATCAAGGCTAGCGTCCAGGTGGTCTTCCTGGTGGAACCTTAGGGGGTTTGGGCTAGCTCTCAAGGATAATTTTGAGAATTACCGGCGTCCGCCTTGCTGGTACTCGCCGCGGTCCCTTTACAACCGGCCTTTATCTGGTTATGATTAATCAATTAACTTTGGGAGGATACCCGTGAACGATTTGAAGGCATCAGTGGAACAAGCGCTGGCCAAGGTCCGCCCCATGCTGCAGCGGGACGGCGGGGATATCGAACTCGTGGAAGTGACCGACGGCATCGCCAAGGTCCGGCTCACCGGCGCCTGCAAAGGTTGCCCCATGTCCCAGATGACCCTGAAGCAGGGGGTGGAAAAGCTCCTGATGAAGGAAGTCCCGGGACTCAAGGAAGTCCAGGCCGTTTAAGGCGGTTGGTCCACTCCCCGGGCAATCCGGCCGCTGAGCCGGAGAAAGTGCGAGCCTGGGGGCAAGCCCCGGGTGGCCCAGGGAGGCGCCGGGCGGACCGGTGCAATTGTGCTTGACACGGCTCCGTGAGCCGGGATAATAACGGCACGTGGGGATGTAGCTCAGCTGGAAGAGCGCCTGCTTCGCATGCAGGAGGTCAGGGGTTCAAGTCCCCTCATCTCCACCAATAATTTCAAATAGTTATCCATTTATCAACCCCCCATAACATCCCGCCGAGTAGGTTCGGTGAGTAGGTTCAAATTTTTGGTCTCCAATCGGTTCATCGCTTGGCGCAGTCCATCGTCCACAGTGTGCAGATAAATTTCGGTAGTGCGAATGGATTTGTGGCGGAGCAGCCGAGACACTGTGGTGATGCCAACTTTTGCCCGATCTGCCAACAGGCTGGCTACATGGTGACGGATGGCGTGGTAGCCATAGGGTCGAACCCCGGCCTGTTTGCAAATGGTGCGAATGAGCCGACGCCGGCAGTAGAATCGGTCACCGGTCATGGGATTGGGAAAGACCCACTCGGCACTTCCCTTTTTCTTCCACAAACCCCATAAGACCTCGTAGAGGTCATCATTCATGGGCAGCATGTCGAAGTGCCAGGAGCCATCTTTGCGCTTCCGGGTCCAAAGGCGCACGGGTGTGTTCGGAGAAATTCACATCGTCCCAGCGGAGGCGTAGAATTTCATCCACCCGAGCAAGGGTGTGGTAGAGGGTTAGAAGAAAGGGACGGTTCGGCCCAGAGGCCAAGAGAATCTTGGTCATTTCTTCAGTGGTGGGGACTTGGCGACGAAACTCCGGTTCCGGCATGCAGTCTATAGGGGAGCAAGGGTTGAAAGCGAGGTAGCCTCTCTTCATCAACCAAGCAAAGAGCGCCGAAAGATCCTTACGATGGCGGTTATAGTTGACATTAGTTGGGCGAGTGCAGAGGTATTTCTCGATGACCTGGGAGGATATGCGATCCAACGGCAAGTCTCAGGTTTGGTTCAGGAACTCTCGATAGACGATGACTTTATATTGGTACGTTTTCTCGGCAAAACAGCGCTGAGCGTAGTCAAGGTAGAGATTTGCAACCTCCCTAAAGCCCATGACGGTTGGGGTCGATGGACGAACAGGTTGCGTCTCTAACCCTTCCCGGTGCTTCACCATTGCCGCCATTGGTCCTTACGATTTCATCAAATTTACGTTCTATAACCAGAAGGCGTGGTTCCGCCGCCCACTCCAGCGACAGGTTAGATGGCGAGTCAAAGGCATTCGGTTATTAGGCCAGCTCATTGCCAATTCGTATCACCTCTCGCACTAGTACATCGAAGTCACCCCGACGGCTGCGATGATTGGTAATTGCGACATGCAGGTACTTCTTGGCTCTGATGCTGACGACAGAGGTCACGGCGATCCCCCGCTCCTGGAGCTCGATCTCGATTTGCTTGTTCAGATCGTCGAGCATGGCGTCGTTGAGGTTCGGTCGGATATAACGGAAGCAAACCACGTTCAGTGAAACCGGCAAAGCCAACTCAAGTTCGGGTGAGGCCTGGACCAGCCGAGCCAGATAATGCGCCTGGTCAATATTTTGTTGAATGAGGCGCCCATACTTCACGGTGCCATGTTCTTTGAACGTCATCCACGCTTTTAGCGCGTAGAAGCCGCGTGACAGTTCAAAACCACAGTCGGTGAGCCACGGCACGTCGATGCCGGTCAAACCGCGATCTCCTTCACCGTGCGCAAGATATTTAGGGGTCAGCGAAAACGCGCCGCGGTGATCGTCAGCGCTTCTGACGAGAACACAGCCGATCGGGTAAGACAAGTACATCCATTTATGCAGATCGAATGCCAACGAATCTGCCCTTTCCAGTCCAGCAACCAAATGTTTTGACATGGGAGCGATAGCTGCCCAGGCACCAAATGCACCATCGACGTGGAACCATAATCCTTCTTCGCCGCAGATGTCTGCGAGACCCTTAAGGTCGTCAATAGCGCCTGTATTGGTCGTTCCGGCGACCCCGACAACACAAATAGGTAAAAATCCGTCATCGCGGTCTTTCTTGATTGCTGCTTTTAGAGCAGCAAGGTTAATCTGCATGGACTCGTTTACAGGTACCAGGCGCAACGAATCGCTCCCGAAGCCGAGCAATTCAACGGCTTTCTGGATCGAGGAGTGAGCCTCTTCCGAACAATAGACGGTCATTTGCTGCAGTGCGCCCCGCATACCCTGGCATCGCAGGTCGAAACCGGCCTTAGCATTACGAGCGACCGCCAATCCGATGAGATTTGAAGCCGAGCAGCCGCTGGTAAGCAGACCGCTGGCATTGATTGGATAGCCAAGCAGGGTCTTGCACCAGTTGAGAATCTGCATCTCGACGTAGTTGTTGCTGAGGTAGGAAAGGGAACCGCTGACAGCATCCGTTGCGGCCGCCAGTAGCTCTGCAAATATCCCCATCACGGTTCCGGTTCCAGCGACCCAACCCCAGAATCGCGGGTGGCTATTGCCTAATTGGTGTGGGAGTATGTACTGGAGGTACTCTTGGTAAACCCCTTCTGATGGCTGGGGGGCAAGCGGGGGTGGCCCCTCGAAGTGTGCTTTTACATAATGCGGCGCATGCTGCCAGACTGGACGATCTCGCAATGACTCCAGATAGTCCAGTGCGTCATCAAGTATGCGATGGCCCAGTGCACGCATCGACTCCCAATCATTCGGGTCAAGTGTTTCTTCCATCAGCACATCGGTGCGCTCCTTCATGATGTTACTCCTCTCAAATGTGCTTGGCGCGACATCTTCCCTGGGGGGAAAGCCTGACGAGTCTGTAGAAAAAGTCCTTTTGACCTTTGCCCCTGTGAGGGGAATGGCCGACGTTCCTTCCTTCTTCGATGCTTGCGGGCCGACTGGGGCGCCCATCAAGTCTTTCATGGAGGCTCTCGGCGGCCACTCGCGAATCCACTTGCCGCCACAGTCAAGAAATAGAATACCCCCCTTTTTTTAGCCAGATTGGTTTCTAAAAGGGAAGATAGCACAGACTTCGCCGGAAAAATAATTTTCTCCAGATTTCTGAGTATACCCCTCTCTTTTTGAGCAGATCCTTCGTAAGTCGGCAAACAGCTTTGGCCTGCACCGCCTGATAGTGTTGCGCAAGAAGAAAAGCCGATGCCACATACACATCCCCCTTCTGGGCATGGTAGCGGGCTATCTGGCGAGAAGCGAAGCTGTATTCAAGAATAGCGGATTGCTTTTGAGACTGTCGAGTCCCCTGGGCACTTCCTCCACGCATGGTTGGGGTGGTGCAAATGAGCAAGGGTTAAAGGAAGGGAAATGGGATCTCCAGGCCCGTGGGGTGCCGGCCCGGAGTCATTCGGCTGTGTCAAATTCCCTCAGGTAGTGGAGATAGGCAATCACTCCCATTGCCCGAGACAACTGAATACCTGCGGGCTTCAAGCCTCACTCTCAGTTCTGCCATTTGCTCCGGCCCAGGATTGTCAGCTGTGCATATAGGTGGCCAAAATGTCCAGTCATGCGTCTTTATACTTTTTCTAATATACTTCCAAATCTTATAGCTTGGCATGAAAGTGAGCGTACAAGTCCATTGCCTATGCCGGGCTAATTTGGGGGTTGAGTTTTCAGTCCGCCTCAAGTATTACCTGGTCAACGCCCGGCGCCTGGCAGCCCTGGGAAGGGAACTGGAACTAGGCTCTTACCTCCTCCTGGGCCAGGGCGAGGAACTAAGTGCCGGCCGAGAGAAGTCCTCCCTGCTGGCCGATGCCTTGGAGGCGGTGGTGGCTGCCGTCTTCCTCGATGGCGGCCTCAAGGCGGCGGCAGCACTGACCCGCCGCTGGTTTGAGCCGCTGCTGGGAAGTCTGGCCGACTCTTTCTGGCAAGACTTCAAGTCCAGGCTGCAGGAACTCATCCATGCCGGCTACAAGGAGTCGCCTGTTTACCGCGTGCTCTCC
>Ga0187882_1002788_pt1 | contig 15651 bp, 14 predicted proteins | sample June2016WEW_19_1_3_FD_132991 | JGI IMG/M metagenome (GOLD analysis project Ga0187882, IMG submission 132991) | Peatland microbial communities from SPRUCE experiment site at the Marcell Experimental Forest, Minnesota, USA - June2016WEW_19_150 | ecosystem: Environmental > Terrestrial > Soil >...
CCGAACGCCGCGCCTCCGCCGAACCCCACATCCCCTGGGCGCTCAGCAGCGGCTCAAATTCATCCAGGGTGATCGCCGGACGGCGCAACAGCTGTTCGAGGGGCCTCCCTTTGTCGGCGGACGTGTCTGCTCCGCGAAGAGGAAGTTTCGCCGGATCCCAGCGCTGTTCCTGCAGGAAGCGGCGCAGGCGTTCCGCTTCCTGCCACTTATTTTGAAAGGCGGCATAGTCGGCCTCCGAAATCAGGCCAAGCGCGTGTCCGAGAGGGGTAAGGCGCGCATCGGCGTTGTCGATGCGCAACAGCAGGCGAACTTCCGACCGCGAAGTAAACATCCTGTACGGCTCATCCACGCCTCGAGTGACCAGATCGTCGATCAAGGTGCCGATGTAGCTTTCAGTTCGAGGAAAAATAACGGCGTCATTCCCCTGCGCGCGCCGCGCGGCGTTGATTCCCGCGGCCAGACCCAGCGCCGCAGCCTCCTCGTAGCCGGTGGTGCCATTGATCTGGCCCGCAAGGAAGAGGCCCGCCACGCGCCTTGCCTCCAACGTCGGCTCGAGCTCAGTGGGATCCACAAAATCGTATTCGATAGCATAGGCTGGACGCACGATGTGCGCACGCTCCAGACCCTGCACGCTGCGCACCATCTCACGCTGGATCTCGATTGGCATGCTGGTTGACATGCCGTTCAGATACACCTCATCTGTGTCGAGACCTTCCGGTTCGAGAAAGATCTGATGGCGCTCTTTGTCCGCGAACTTGACGACCTTGTCCTCGATGCTCGGGCAATAACGCGGCCCGGTGCCCACGATGGCACCGCCATAGAGCGCCGAGCGGTGCAGGTTATCGCGCAGTAGACGGTGCACCCGTTCGTTGGTATAGCCAATGTGGCAGGAAACCTGCCGCAATGTCACGGACCGGCTGTGAAACGAAAAAAAGGTGGGGACACGGTCACCCTTTTGCTCCTCGAAGGCGCTGAAATCGATCGTGCGCCGATCGAGCCGCGGCGGCGTTCCGGTCTTCAGACGCCCCATCCTAAAACCAATATTATTCAATGCTTTAGCCAGATCTACTGACGGCGACTCGCCCATCCGTCCCGCTGCGCTGCGCTGATCCCCGATATGCGTCAGGCCATTGAGAAATGTCCCCGTTGTAATCACGACCGCAGACGCGCCTATACGCCTGCTGTCCGCAAGTTCCACGCCCTTGACCGTGCCTTTCTCCTGCAAGATGCCGACGACTTCAGCAGCACGCAACTCGAGGTTTTCCTGAGTCTCGATTATGCGACGCATCTCATTGATATATTTATATTTATCAGATTGACAACGTGGCGCCTGGACCGCCGGTCCCCTGCTGGCGTTAAGCAATCGGAATTGAATTCCGGTTCGATCCGCGCATGCGCCCATGATGCCACCCAGGGCATCAATCTCGCGCACCAGATGTCCCTTGGCGATTCCTCCGATCGCCGGATTGCACGACATCTGCGCTATGCGATTTAGATCAAAGGTAAAAAGCGCAGTTTTCACCCCCATTCTAGCTGCCGCCATTGCCGCCTCGCACCCCGCATGGCCGCCACCGACCACAACCACGTTAAACACTTCGTCGAACTTCATTATCGAATTGACCCTTGGTTGGAATCTCGAATCTGCACTTCGATTATAACCCTCCAGTGCTGAGGAACGAGCAAAAGATGACGACATCAGGGAGAATATGGGCACCGGCGGCAGCAAGTTGTACCGCAGCAATGGTAGATCAGAATCGATCCCTTCTGCGAAACTCATGACATCGGAACTCGGTCAGGGAGACGGAGATCATTTTCTGTGCGGCGGTGACCGTGGTCCCAGTCGTCGTGATGATGGTGTGCGTCACGATCGCCATACTGTCGTTTCCGGAGACAATGGTCTCCACGACGGAAAAGATTGCCTCGATAACGGGAGACCACGGTCTAAGCCTCTGAAAAGATGGTCAACAGAACGGAGAAGATGGTCTCCGGCATCGACAAGATCTTTTCAGTCGTTGACAACATCTTTTCAGTGACAAACACCATCGTCTCCAGAGTTGAAAAGATCTTTTCCGTCGTTGAAAACATCTTTTCAGTGACAAACACCATCGTCTCCAGAGTTGAAAAGATCTTCTCCGGCGCTGAAAAGATCTTTTCAGTGACAAACACCATTGTCTCCGGCGTTGAATAGATCTTCTCTGGCGTTGACAAGCTCTTCTCAGTCTTTGACAAGATCTTTTTCGTCATTGAAAAGATCTTTTCATTGACAAAGACCATGGTAAAAATCGACCGTCGCGCTAACCGCAATAAAAGCAACATGTTGACCTAGCTATGAAAAGATCTTTTTCGTTGTTGAAAATATCTTTTCAGTCATTAACAAGATCTTTTACGTCACAAAGACCATGGTAGCCGTCGTTGAAAAGATCTTTTTTGTAGTTGAAAAGATCTTTTCAGTCACAAAGACCATGTTCTCCGCCTCGCAAATGATCTTGTCGAAGGCAGAGACCATCTCTTCCGTCACGAACACCATGGTGTCGGCAATAGAAATGATCTTCTCGTTGGCAAAGACTGTGGTGTAGTTGACGAAGACCATGGTGTGGCTGACGCCGACCATGGTCAACGAGGCAAAGACCATGGTCACAGTCACGCAGAAGATGCTCTCCGTCGCATTCACCATGTTCTTTGCGACGCAACAAATTGCCTCGGCTCAGACTCAATCGAGTATTCCCGGTGCCTATTCCTCTTGCGAGGTTGGTGCCGAAACCTTTATAGCGCGTAAGGCGGCGAGGGCGGCGGCGATCTCTTGGCCTTTCGCCTTGATGATGCCCATGAGTTCCTCAGGCGTTCGGGTGTCAACCACGGGCTTCTTGTTGGGGTTGACCGCTTTGAGGTGTCCTGCTTCAGCCGGAAATGGAGTTTTCCTCGATTTGGGTTAGCATTAATCTGAATGGAGGAAATCTTGAGCACCATAAACCGCAAACACTATAGCCCCGAAGAAAAGGTCGTCATCTTGAGAAAGCACCTGCTCGATCAGGTGCCCATCTCGACGATCTGTGATGAATATCATCTCCAGCCGACCGTCTTCTATCGCTGGCGGAAGGAGTTCTTTGAAAACGGAGCGGCTGCATTCCAGCGCCAAGTGCGTCCTCAACGAACAAAATGTGGACACCCATTGTTTTTTGCTTCTTTGATGTGTGCCCACATTCTTCCCGACGCACATGGATGGTTGAACCATGTTTGCTGTGCCGACTCCGGAAGCTGTCCGAGAGCAGATGCGGCAAAACCCTCTCATATTTCCATCCCCATTCCGTCACGCTGATATTGTTTCAGATGTGGAGAGGACAGAATATCGAGGCACGGAGTCCTCCCTTTTCCTTGTGAGGCCCGGAGAGAATGTCCTATTGGAGAAACGAGGCATTGGGGTATGATTTTTTTCAGCATCGTGGCAATTTACAGTGAGGATCTGCAAACTGAATTTTGCGTCGGACCTCTACGGCGAAGGTCAAGCCTTTTCCGCGCGGGGCGCTGAATGAACATTAAAACCCGTCCAAATCATAGCCTGTACATCCAGATTCTGCGCCGCATGTCGCCCGAGGCGAGACTTATGAAGGCTTTCGAGCTTACTGAGTTTTCGAGGCAGCTCTTCCGGCAGGGGCTGCGAAGGCGGTTTTTGGAACTGACCGAGGACGAGCTCAACAAAACGTATGTCGAACGGCTGGTCAGATGTCACAACAGGAATTACTAAGGTCGATTTCTGGCTGCTGACGGAAGACCCTTTCGACCGCTCCCGCTTTGCGCGCAGGTACCACGAGGAGGTTCTGGATATGCGCATTGCGGTGTCTTCACCTGAAGACACGATCCTGATGAAGCTGCGCTGGGCCAAAATGTCGGGCGGAAGCGAGAAACAGTTCACCGACGCGGTTCGCGTTTATGAAGTACAGCATGAGAAGCTTGACCAACAATATCTCCGCGAATGGGCGCTTAAGCTTGGCGTTGAGCAGGAGATGGCAAGACTTAGGAGCGAGGCATACATCGGCTGAAAAGGATAGTCTGAAAGAACTGCCGCCGCCTCCAGTAAACGAAAGATGTGGACACCCACAAAAGTTGCAGAGCAGAATGCAGGTGTCCGGGTTCTCTATCATCGTGACCCCATTGGCCCGGCTTTCGACTTGCATGCGGCCAATCTGAGCCCTATCCTGCGGAAGGTCTTGTTAGGTCAGGTGAAATTGCGAGGCAATGCATAAATATCGCTCGCTCGTACGTTGGCGGGAAATGCAAATCTTGGCCAAATTGGGATTTTCAACATCGACAGGAATGCACGAGTTCGTATCACCATGGGGTGCATCACATGATCCAAGGTTCTCTGTATGAACAGGATTTTCTTGTGCGCGTACTGGGCACACTGGCCCGGTCACCGGAAGTTGCGCTCACGGAGTTGGTTGCCAACGCTTGGGATGCCGGCGCGTCTTTCGTGAATATTGTGATTCCAGATGATTATGGAGAGACTTTGGTTGTAAGAGACGACGGTTGTGGCATGACCCCCGAACAGTTCCGGAAGCGGTGGATGACGCTGGGGTACAACCGGGTCAGTCATCAAGGTCTGTTGGCTGATCTTCCGCCGGAACGCAAGGATTGGAACCGGAGAGCATTCGGTCGGAACGGCGTTGGTAGACACGGCCTCCTATGTTTTGCATCGGAGTATCAAGTTGAATCCCTGCGCGACGGGACTGGGGGACGTTATGTTGTGCGCACAACAGATGGAGAAAATCCATTTATTCTCCTCAGTGAGGAGTTTTTTGCCGCCGAGGGTCACGGCACTACACTCACTGCCACCGTAGCATTTAATCTCCCCAAACCCGAGGGAATCAGGAACGTTCTTTCTGCCAGGTTCCTTCATGACCCTCAATTCACAGTAATTGTGAATGGTCAATCCGTTCCGTTATGGGAGCATTCCGGTTTGATCGACCGCGTGTCGCTAAAGATCACGGACGATCTCAGTGTGGAGGTTTTTTTTATCGATTCTACCAGGGCTGCACGCACGACTCAGCACCAAGGAGTGGCATTCTGGGTTGGGGGGCGACTGGTTGGGAATCCATCCTGGATCCTGGGGACTCGCCTCGTGATCGACGGAAGAACAAGAATTGCCAAACAACACACTGTAGTTGTCAAGATAGACGGCTCATTTGATGAGGTGTTGCCTGACTGGTCCGGATTCAGAGAATCCGAACTGGTTGCTAAGCTATATAAGGTTATTGGGGATTATGTGGAGGAGATGTTCAGGCAACTTTCAAGAGGGCGCATTCAGGACACGACCGAGACCGTGTTGCGCGAGCACCGACAGGATATCGAAAGCCTCATGCCGCTGGCTAGATTGGAAGTTGCAGAGTTCATGGAGCGTTACACCGCCCAGGAACCGCTTGTGCAACCGGAATCTTTGTCCGCTGCTGTACGCGCTATGATCCAGATAGAAAAAACGCGCTGTGGCGCTGCTCTTTTGGAGAAATTATCGAAACTGTCGGAAGAGGACATCGAAGGGTTGAACAAGCTTCTGGAAAGCTGGAGCGTACGTGATGCTGCAACAGTCTTGGAGGAGATTGACCGTCGACTCATTGTCATTGAAGCACTCAACCGACTTTCGGGTGACAAGAAGGCAGACGAATTGCACACCCTTCATCCGCTTGTTACCGAAGCGCGATGGCTATTCGGTCCAGAGTTTGATTCGCCGGAGTACGCGTCAAACGTTTCCCTGATGACAGCAGCGCTGGAGATCTTCAAGAAACGTGCAACAAGCACAACGTTTCTGAACTCCAGAAAGCGGCCAGATTTGTTGGTGCTCGCGGACATGACTATTTCGCTCGTTGCGACAGAACGTTATGACGATACCAATGCTCTCTCGATGATGGGCGAGATCCTGCTGATTGAACTCAAGCGAGGTGATTCTGAAATCACGCGGGAAAACCTAAATCAGGCGAATGACTATGTTGACGACCTGCTCTCAAGCGGTTTGATCGACGGAACTCCACGCATCCGCGCATTTGTTGTCGGGCACAAGATTGGAGATAAGATGCAAACTGTGCGGACAATCGGCGAACATGAGAGGGGCAAGATCTGTGTCACAACCTATTACCAGCTTGTTCGAACGGCTAATAAGCGGCTATTCCGGCTGCGGGAACAGTTATCGTTGCGATACGAAGAGTTGTCGACGCCTGATGTGTTAAAGCGGGTTCTCGCTGAACCTCTTCAATTGCAGCTCCGCGCACAGGGGGCAGCATCGACTCAAAGGGAAGAATGCAGCTGATTGTGAGACGTGGCTTGGATGACATATCGTTTGTGCGTCGGCCTGCAACACACCAGCTGCCTTCAACGGTTATTCCAGTTGCGAGGTTTTTGTCAGAACCTTTACGGCACGTAAGGCGGCGAGGGCGGCGGTGATCTCTTGGCCCTTGGCCTCGATGATGTCCATGAGTTCCTCAGGGGTTCGGTTATCAACGACAGGCTTCCTGTTGGGGTTGACGGCTTTGAGGTCGTAGACGGCGTCTTCGATCTCTTTGGCCTTGTTCGCCAAGTCCCTCGACTCGCGCGTCAGTTCCTTGAGCTTGGCTTCGGCCTCCTCGATGGCCTGATCATCGCGCGGATGTGACTTCTTAAGGTCAGTGACTTGCTGCGACCATTGCGCGGCCTGCTGGCTCTTGGTAGTGGACTGATCCTTCAGCGGGCGGGCTTGCTCGGCGGCAACCCGCTTTCGTTCGTCCATGTCTACGATCCAGGAAAGCTCGCTGTCGGCGCGCGTCGGAAGCAGGCGCAGGAAGTCCTCAAAGTGCTTTAGCATCAACGGAATCTTCTTGCGGATTTTTAAATCCGACAGGTCGTAGTACCAGATCTTTCGTGTGGGCTGGCCTTTGGTAAAGAAAAGGAGGTTTGTCTTGACGCCCGCGCCGGCTGCCGTGAATACCCCGGCGGGGAGACTCAACACACACCAGAGGTCGCAGTCGTCGAGCAGCTTCCTCTTGGTCTTTACAAAAGCATCCTCGTTCGTGCGAAACAACAATCCCTCGTCGATTACGATCCCGCACCTGCCGCCCTCGCGCAGACTACGAATGACGTGCTGGAGAAACAGCACCTGGGTTGCCCCGGTCTTGTAGTCGAAGTTGGTCTGGGCTTCCTTGCCTTCCTTGCCGCCGAAGGGCGGATTGGTCAGGATCACATCGAATGTCTGCGGCGCGCCTTCGAACAGGCCGCCGTAGCTTTCACGCCCGGTCAGCGTGTTGCCGTGCCAGAGGTTCGGCTTGTCGATGCCGTGCAGGATCAGGTTTGCCAGCGCGATGGGATAGATGAGGTTTTCTTTCTCTCGTCCCCAGAAAGTTCGCTGCTTGAGTGTCTCCAGCTGGTCACCCGTGGCATCGTTGCCGAGTTTGCCGTTGATGTGCTCAAAACTCTGGGCGAGAAACCCACCGGTTCCGCAGCCGGGATCATAAATGGTCTCATCTACCTTGGGGTCAATAACCTGGACCATAGCCTTGATGACCTGGCGCGGCGTGAAGAACTGGCCGCCGTCGTTGCCCTTCTCACCCATCTTCAGCAACAGCCCTTCGTAGACCTGCGACAACGTGAAGACGTGCGTCGGGTCCACGGCCTCGCTGGTAAGCTGGTCCACCTTGTCCAGCACATCGAGGAAGTTCCTCTCCGTATCGATGCGGACACGCTCGACGCCGGTCATGATTTCGCTGATTACTTTCTGACGGGGCGATGCATCGGGCTTCTTCTTTAAGTCTTTCAAATGCGGCAACAGTTCCAGGTTGACGAAGTTGAAGAAGGAGTTTTGTTGTGAGTTTTGAAGCTCGACGCGCTTGTTGGTCTGCCCCTCCGGCAAGGTCTCAGGTGGCGCGGCCCAGTCCCGCCAGCGGTACGGCGCTTCCAGCGAAGACCGGAATGGCACTCCCAGGGCTTCGCTCTCCTGCTCCTCGCGGTTTTCCTTCTCGTCGAGGATGCGCAGGAAAAGAATCCAAGTCAGCTCGGGAACATACTGCATCGCCCCGGCGCAGTTCCCGCGCCGCATGATGTCACAGATGCTCTTAACCACCTGATCCACCGATTGCTGAGTGAGTAGACGTTTGCCGTTGGTTCCGTTGTTGTTCTTTTTGCCTCCTCGTGTCATATCAGACTTCTCCGTTGAACGCCCGGCGCAGCAGGACCGGTGGCAGAGCGTTTATGGTTGCCACTTCCTGTTCCACCGCGGCGCGGGCCTTCTCCACTGCCGCCATTTGGTCTCTCAGCAACGCCGCAATACGCTGCTGTTCTGGCGCAGAAGGAAGCATCAAAGGCAGGGCTTTCAGCACACGCTGATTGATTGTCGCGATGCCTGTTGTCTGCTTGGCGTGGCGCAGAAAATATTCTTTCCCATGGGGCGAGGCGATCTGTAGCGCGACGAAATCGGGTATGAGCCCGTCACTCTCCAACCGCACTCGAAAGATATGATTCTGGTGGATACATTCTTGGATTTGTGCCTCCCAGATGGTACCGCGACCGAGCTTATCGGCATCGCCGCCTTCGGTCAACAGCAGGTCACCCTGCTTCAGACTCAATGTCCTAATCTCCTCCTCCGTTGCTGGTGTGGTTGCTAAGTCGTCGAGATCCAGATGGCCGTCCTTAACGTTAGCGACGCGCAGATAAGCTACTTCGCGGATCACAGCTCCATTGAGCTTGCGGCCAAGGGTAACCCCGGATACAACTTCACCGCATTCGCCCAGCATAGCCCATCGCCAGCCGGGGGGGAGAGGCTGGCCGGGTAGGGGAAAGGCTTTGCGGAGGAAAGCGGCAGCCATAGCTGTGACCGCCTCAAGCCGGGCTTGGGCGGCTGCGCGGGCCTTCTCTACCGCCGTCATCTGCTCGCGTAAGACCTCCGAAATACGGCGTTGTTCGGAAAGAGGTGGAAGCGGGATTGGAAACACCTCCAATGCGGCACCCGGAAGATTAATAAATGTGGAACCTGCTGCCTTTTGAAGTAACGTTCCAGTCACTACATCCAGCAAGTACCATATGAACTCTGCGCAAGACTTTCCTTCTTTGGCTCTTATGGCCGCTAATCCTCGTCCGATGCAATATCCCCGGTCAGCCATGTTCTTCTTACCGGTAGTTGCTCCTCGAACGCAGAACAATATGTCGCCATGAATGGCCGATTTCGTTGGTGCTGTTGTCCATTGGGTGGCAACTGGATAAATTGCGCCAAACTCTGTCGGTCCATTGAGGAGTGGGACGCCGTCTCCTTTTTCATTATATGAAGCGCCAGGCGGCGATTGTCCCATCACGATGTCACATACCTCTCCCAGTTTGACCCAGTGCCACCCGACTGGCAGCGCCATAGGGACCGACGTTCTAGGCAAATCAACTCTTCCGTCCGTCATGCCAGCTTTCCCCGCCTCTCGATGATTTCAGCAGCTGATACGAAGGGTCGCTCAGACTGGACCAACTCGGCTTGTTTCTCAGCTAGCAGCACGTCAAACGCAATCTGACAATCCAGAACACACCGAAGGTCGTATCCGTCCATGAGAAGCACACGCTCTTCACTCTTGCCTGCTAGGCTCTTCAAACACTCACCTGTATAGCCGTTGAACGAAATGAACACGGCCTTCGTGTCTCCGCCGAAAGCAGTCCTCGCTCTGTCGCGCAAGACGGAGACATCGGCCGCCTGTGTCTTTTCTTCCTGCCAACGAACTTCGACATACCACCAGTGTTTGTCGAAGTAAAAGAGCCCATCGATTTGCTCCCCAGTCCGCTTAAAAGATCCTCTTGATTCTTCCGCGTAGTAGTCGAAGATCTTGTTCATTAAATCTTGATAGCGATTTCCACGGGTTTGGGGATTTGTCTCAGCGATGATCCGATCGAACTCATCTCTGAAGGCTTGAAGCTTTTGGTGGTCAAGCGCCTTCATGGTTGTACGCTCAACTCGGTCATCGTGCATTCTGCGTTCTTGCTCTTCCTGAAACCGTTGCTGTTCCAAATACTGTTTGTATGCCTTCTGCAGTTCTTTCAGAGAAGCGAGTGCTTTGTCCTTTCTTTCCGCTGGTATTGTATGTATGTCCTTCCAGTAATACATTCTCGTCAGCATTTGCTTGACCGGGTTTTCTCCGGCCTTTCCAAGAGAACCGAGGCGATTGAGCACATGATGTACGAGTTTGATCGTTGCGCTGTCGCTTGGCATCTCGGCGAGTAGCCCGCTATCGACCCCGCATCCACGCAGAAATGAACGGACGTTATCCTTGAACCATAGGACATCCCGGATAGCGACGGCTAAGAGATTTGCTATGTCTTGTGGAAGCCTCATGCCGCGAACATCCTCGTCTTGGTTTCACGCAGAAGGTCAGAGGCTTTGCCCGCGGCCTGGAGGGATGCCAAGCCACCGGCGGCCTTGACCTCCGGCGTTTGGAAAATCTGCGGGTTTTCCAGGCCGTCGGTTCCGCCGCGCTCGAACTGACTGGCGATGGCGCGGATCGTGGCGGCGGCCTGTTTCGGCAGCGTGTCGATCCATTCTTCGTGCTTATAGGTGAAGGCCAGCGTGCGGTCGTGGCGGGTGCGAGGATTCATGCCCCAGCCGAGTTCGGCCAGAATATCGTAGAGATCGTACTCTCCTTTGCCGTCCACCATGCGCACGACGGTCGGAGAATATCCTGAGGTCACCAGCGTGTCGATGAGTTCCTGCCGCGACGGCGGGTCGATCCAACGCCCGCGAAAATCTTCCAAGGTGTGCACTTCGTGCACGAGACGGGAAGCCAGACGCGCCTTGTATTCCTCGATAGGTACAGGCATGGCCTTGCCGTCTACGTCGGTCACGATAAACCTGCCGGCATCGGTGACGTGAACGTCAAACCCTTCGACACTGATCGTCGGCTCTGTTGGCTGCAGCTCCGGTCCAGGGCCGCTGCCGCCGGGATGCGTGGGCTTGGTTACGAATTCCTCGCCGAAGAGGCGCGTGGCGTCGGTGTAGTCATATACGCGAAACATCAGCTTGTTTGTGGGTGCATCAATGCGCGTTCCACGGCCGACCATCTGGTAGAAGCTGATGGGCGACTTGAGGTATTTGAAAAAGACGATGTTGCGCACGCAGGGCACATCCACGCCGGTGGTCAACAGATCCACTGTCGTGGCGATGAAATGGCTGCGCGACGATGCGCGTAGGTCCGGAAGTTGGTCGTTGCCGTTGCTCTCGGCAGTGCACTTGAATGCGTAATTCTCCAGCCGCTGCTTGCCGTTGTCGGCGCACCACCTGACGTAGAGATTATTCATGCAGACGGCCACATCGTCGGCGTGGCGATCGCGCGCGCAGAAAATGATGGTCTTCTGCTCGGGGCCCCCAGTCTCCAGCAGGTAGTTGAACAAGTCCTGACACATGGCCAGGACGCGATCAGGCAGGAGAATGCGATCTTCGTATTCGGTCCGTTGATAGAGTTCTTCGATTTGTGCGGCAGTGATAAGCTGGCCGGTAATGGCGTCAACGGGGTTGCGGGCAATGATCTCTTCTTTGGTTATGCCCGTGTCGTCGAGGTTCACGCGGCCCTTCTGGATTTCGCAGGCGGCAAGGTAGCCATCCTCGATCGCCTGCGCGATGTCGTATTCGTAGGCCGGTTCGCCAAAGTAGGCGAGGTTGTTGGCGGTGATCTCCGCGTCTGCCAGGACCTCTCGGGTGACGCTGTACGACGCGACAGGATCCGCAAGCCTTGCTTGCTTATCACCCGATCCTGCTTCGGCGACAAGTGGCAACCGATCCAAGGAAGCTGCATTGCACTCCTCCACCTGGCGCCTGAGGGTTTCGGCAAGTTGTCGGGGGGTTGCGGTGAGACCGATCTGCACGGCGTTCTTGTTCCGCGTGAGCACCTGCGACCACCTGCCCCAAGCTGACCGGTGACACTCGTCAATGACAACGTGGGTGAAGAAGTTCTCCGGGTAGAAAGTGGTAAGGAAGCTGGCGTCGCCGTTCTCATTTTCCACTCCCAGAGTCTGGTAGGTGGCGATGTGGATGCGAGCATTTTTGGCGTTATTGGCGCCATCGGACTTGCGGTAGACCTCGGCGGCATCAGCACCAAATACGTTCTGGAAAGCCTTGAGAGCCTGGGTGCGCAGTTCGTCGCGGTCGCAGACGAACAGAGCGCGGGTGAGCTGGCCGGCGTCGGAAATGCGCTTGAGCAGGTTTACGGCGATGAAGGTCTTACCGGAACCTGTAGCCAGGGAAAGCAACGCGCGCTTGGGCCGCTTTGCCACCTCGCACATCGCGATTTTTTCCATGACTGCGCGGATCGCGGCATCTTGATAGTAGCGCCGGGTGCCTTCGCCGCCGGGATAAGGCTGCAACAGTGGCCGGGCAACTGGCGACTCAAGTGCAAAGCCCATGTTTTGCTCGAAGCGAGCGCGCAGCTCTGCAGGGGTAGGAAACTCCGCGATCGGCTTGGGCGCGGAGGTTAGTCCGGTGAAGCAGTCGAACTCGACAAACAGATGCCCGTTGGAGGAAAAAACGAACTTGACGTTGAGCCGCTTGCACTCGGCGTATCCCTTCGCCTGACCAAGGCCGTGTCCAGCGGGCAGGGTGTCCTTCTTGGCCTCGATGAGAGCCAGTGCCACGGGCTGCGTGTCGACGTTTATCTTTACTCGCAGGACGTAATCGATTTTTCCGCGGGAGCGCCGCCTCGCTTTGCCGTTTATGATCTCGACCGTTCCCGCAGTTTCCTCGCGCCGGATAAGATCCTCGGTCCATCCGCGCTTATGGATAGCCGGATCGATGAGTTTTGCTCTGGTATCGGCTTCATTCCAGGTCATCGATGATTCCACTCACACGTACGATCGCGAAAGCACTTCATCTTCAGGACATACCAAAGGCAGAGCGGAGCGATAAATCGCAAGCCACCAACAGCCTCGATCGATTCATCGGGTTGAAAACGTTCAAGTTTAACCGTGCAGGGATCAGGCAAACAAGCAAATACGCTGCGAATCGGTACAGCCCATCGGAATATAATGGTGCGATTTCATTTCTGGGGAGGTCAGCACCATGAAGAAGGACACCAAGCTTCTCGTGAAGAAAGCTATCGATTCTCTTATCCCCAAAATGTATAGAATGAAACTATTCTCCTAATTGCCAGAGGAGGCGATCTCCCCGAGGATCATCTGGCATAATGGATGTCAGGTAACTATTTCACCAAATCCCAGGCTATAACCGAACTGCCGCCGGGCCGTTCTCGAAAATGCTGAAATAGTTGCCTGACACGCATTCTGCTACTCAATCCTGCCTCGGGCATTGATTGGCACCGATGGGATTTCTGAGGCGGTGGAATTCTTGACTCCCCAATCAGTTGCGGCCCGAGGATATCACAGTAGCCGACAAATGGGGTATCCCGCGGCCATTTTTGATCTATCGGCAGGTCGATCGCAGACGATAAAATTGTGAGACGCGAGTACTTTTCTGTTATTATTGAACTTCCAAGACGAATACAAAACCCGGCAGATGCCGCCTGGTCAGGCACTCAATGAAACGGTCGCTATCCTATAGTTACAATTTTGAGAAGTTCGTAGCCGCCATGACCCACATGGCCATGAAGGTTTCGGACTTGACCAAGTTGCGAGCTTCAAAATTGCTTTACTTTGCGGACAAATACCATCTGACTACCTATGGCCGGCCCATCGTCGGAGATTGCTACGTCAGGATGGATCATGGCCCGGTACCCTCTCAATCTCTTGATCTAATGAATGAGCTGATCACTCCGTTCATCATCCGTGGCATGAAGCGTCCAACCCTGGATGCCATGCAGCAGTACCTGGTGGTTGATTCGACGGGAAAACAGCCGAGGTTTCAAGCCAGGAAACAGCCGGATTATTCAGTCCTTTCTGACTCAGACGTCGAGGCCCTGGACAGATCAATTGCTCTATTCGGAAGAGCTTCCATCACGAGTGTTTGGAATGCCGGCCACAAAGAGCGCTCATGGAAAGAAACCCCTCCTCTCCAACAAATCGACTACCGCCTCTTTTTTGACGAGTCGAGCGCCGAACAGAAGGAGCTTCTCGCATTGCTTGAAGAGGATCAGGCAGGCGAGGAACTTTTGAATGAGGGACTGGCTGCGGGACATTGACTCGTGGCCGACCCTCGAAGCGCCCTATTTAGGAAGTTTTTCATTTCCGGGTCAGTGTGGACCACAGTCGAAACCTTTTCGGACGAAGGCTCGGCGTGGAAGTTTCTCGTGATCATAAGAGAGGTAAGCCGCGCGGTCTACTATCTGCGACCAACCTCAAAGAGCCGGCATTTCCGAATAGCCCGCAACTGCTCGTTCGTTGAAATCCCAAAAGGCACCTGCGGGATCTTCTCGGTCGACACTTTTATCAGTTGCGACCAGTTCCACTCAAAAAGCCGGGATGAATTTGAGCAGCTTTTTGCGAAAGGTAAGATTGACTACAAGGGTCAGATCTCCCCTGAGATTCTCCAAGAAATCGAAACCAAGATGAAGGCGTCCAAGGTGCTTTCGGAGAGGGAGAAGCGATACCTTTTCGGGAAGGATCGCTAGTCCGGCGGTGCAACGGGTGCAACGCCAATCTGATCGAGTTTTCTGCTCCAGGCTCTTCCGCATTTGGCATCAAAACACCGGTACCTTTGCCTTGCTTTCCCGCCACAAATTACCACCGTTCAGCGTTTACGAAATTGGGGACGTCACCTCGCTATCCTTTCTCGAACCTGCCGAGATTCTGCCCGCGAAAATAGGTGACGTCGCTAATCTCGCAGCCACTGAATCGCAGGTTTGTGAGATCGGTGCCGGACCCGAGGAAGTTATCGAATCTGCAAGAGGTAATCTCAATACTGCTCCTGAGAATAGGGCTTGCGTTTATTTTTGACGACCGTTTTCTTCGTTTGCCGAATCTTATTGTCGATCATCTTTCTAATTGAAAACATGTCCCCTGAGCTGAATGAAATTGTGAGACGATCCGGGGTGGCGCGATCGAAAGTTTCGGCTGTAAAAAACGGGGCGACGGTTTCTGTCTCCTGCGATCTGCTGGTCAAGATAGTCGGAGCCACGGGCGTCGAAGTTCAACCCAACGCCGCTTGACCATCCAACTGGCCTGATTTGCGCTCACTTTACATCGATGCTGTCCTTTCTCTAATATCTGAATCATGATTGACTCGACCATCGTCGTGGCGGGAGCTACCGGTAATCTCGGCGGACGCATCGCCAGAGCCTTGCTCGAACGGGGAGCCAGCGTAAGAACGCTTGTTCGCCACGGCACGGCGCGAGACAAGCTTGAGCAACTGCAGGAGCTCGGCGTAACGATTGCCAGTGTCGACTTTAGCAGTGCTTCCCAAGTGACACTCGCATGCTCGTCTGCGTCCTGCATGGTGTCCGCGCTGCAGGGATTGCGGGACGTGATCGTGGAAACGCAAACGGTTCTGCTCGACGCTGCGATCAAGGCTGGCGTGCCACGTTTCATTCCGTCCGACTACTCGATCGATTTCACCAAGTTTCCAGCCGGAGAGAATCGCAATCTCGATCTTCGCCGAGACTTCCACAAGCGCCTCGATAAGGCCTCGATTTCAGCGACCACGATCTTCAACGGTGCGTTTGCCGATATGCTGACCGGTCAGATGCCGCTCATTCTCTTCAAACTGAAGCGAGTCCTCTATTGGGGCGA
>Ga0187882_1002789_pt1 | contig 15650 bp, 12 predicted proteins | sample June2016WEW_19_1_3_FD_132991 | JGI IMG/M metagenome (GOLD analysis project Ga0187882, IMG submission 132991) | Peatland microbial communities from SPRUCE experiment site at the Marcell Experimental Forest, Minnesota, USA - June2016WEW_19_150 | ecosystem: Environmental > Terrestrial > Soil >...
GAAGTTGCCGTAGAGCATGACGTTCTCCGAGACGAAGGAGACGTACTTCTTGGCCTCGAGCGGGTCCTTGGTGACGTCGATGCCGTTGACGTAGCAGGTCCCGGTCGTCGGCGGGATGAAGTTCAGGAAGAGGTTGATCGTCGTCGTCTTCCCCGCGCCGTTGGCCCCGAGCAAGCAGTAGGCCTCACCGGCGTAGATATTCAGGTTTAGATGGTCAACAGCGAGGACGCCGTCCTGGTACCGTTTGGACAGGTCGTCGGCCCTTAGGATGGGTTGCTGGTTCGCCATGTTTCCCCCTCGTTATGGAATGGGCATTAATAATCCATCAACCATTTTATCGGACGTCGTAGGTTTGGAATTTATAAAACACGACAACAAATAATAGGAGATTATAGAGGAGCAGTAGGCCTACATAGGGTAAAGCGTCTTTGAGGCGTTCGCTGGACTTGGGATTCTTATCCTCGAACTTGGGGATGGCGTTGAAATCAAGCGGCTTGTCGGAGATCGTATCGTAATTCAAATAGAAGAATGCCCCTTTTTCAAGCACACTCCCTTCGTTTTTGACAAAGGACAGAAAATCATCTTCATATCGCCGGATCTCTGTCCAGAGGTTCTCGAAATGAAACAACCCCGTCCCCGAGACGGAAGATGATGAGTATTCAAAGAGCGAAGCTGGAGACAGAAAATTGACCCTTCTGGCAGCTCCGACAGCTGAGAGCTTTTTCCTCAAATAGTAATCCAGGGTGTCCTGCTTCGATTTGTCAGATTCGAATTGAAACTTCAATAATAACTCGTTGAGGCGATACTTCTCGTAATATTTGCGAGACCAGTCGGGCGGCAACTGCTTCTCCAGCCTGTCCTCGGTTTCAATAGAGGCTTTTTGTGCCAGTTGGTAAATCTCTTCCTCGGTTGGGACGTCAAAGCGCTTTAATGTCAAGAGCATGCCCGTTGATTTGGGGAAAACGATCACTAGGAAGACCCAAATCAGAAGACAGAGGACCAGGCTGTTTTTGCTCCTGTGGCTTAGAACCGAGCACAATATTCCCAAGAGGATGAAGACGGAAAGATAGATGATGGAGACCAGGAAGAAGAGTGAATAGCTGGAGATCAGGGAAGAAGAAAGCGGAACGGCAGACAACACGTTGAGAAGGATGAGGCTCAAAATGAGCCCGATAAAAAGGGAGATGCCGACGGTGAAAAGGGCACTGAGGTACTTGGCCAGGATAAAATAAGCCCTTTTTGCAGGGTTTGAATAGATGAGACGCAAAGTCCCCTTTTCTTTTTCGGCCGTCACGGCGCCAAAGGTCAGAATCAGGGCGAGGAAGCTCAGAAGAACCTGGACGATGAACGTCAAATCGGGCGAATACGTCAAGACATCGGCAAGATTCTCTTTTTTGCTGACGAACCTGTAATGCTGTGCGGCGGAAACTTCCTCTTTAAGGCTCAAGAGTTCGACGGAATACATGTATGGCTCATAAAGGAAACCCTGAGGGATGTTCCCTTCATAGGCTTCCGAAATGAACAATTCAGGCTTTGGTTTCAACATGAAGGACTGTATCGAAGAGTTGAGGTGTTCCTTGGGTGACTTGGCGAATTGCTGAAGATAGCGGTCGTTCTGGGCCATGACTTTCAAATAGCTGTCCTGCGATTTTTGAAAGTGATCGGCAAAAACCAGGGCAAAAGCGCAGACCGCGCCGAAGATCAAAACGAGGCTGATGTAGAATCGCGAGGTGAGGATATCCTCGATCAGCTGTCTTTTTAACAGTACCTTCAGCATATCTAATCGATCCTTCTCGGGTCACACATAGAGAAAGAAAAATAGGCCAGGATAAAAAACAACAGATTGTAAAAAACCAAGATGACGATGTTCAGCAAACTGCCCTGCAATCTTTCGGTCATGCCGAGATCCGGAGACTTGATCACCGGCAAGTCCTCCAAATTGAGAAAAGTCAGTTTTGGCCTGTAATTCATGGCCTCATCATAGTATTTCCCCCGATAACGGGCCCACCAGCGCTTACTACTTTTGAGGAGCTCCGTGGAGTCGTCGGTAATTTTCTTGATCAGTGCCTTCTCATAGGGAGTCTGTTCTTCGGGCCCCGGATAGGTGAACCTCCAGCCAAAAGCGTCTTTCTCGTCCAGATAGCGCATGTACTCATGCCAATAAAGCGCGACATGACGGAGATAGCGGCTCAGCGAATCTTCGCCCGTATCCGCCATCAGTTCAACGATTCTGCTGAAATTCGTCGAAGGGACAAAAGCCAGGAGTCTTCGTGCTCCATTCCTGATATCTTCTTCGATGCTCATGTCCTTGTTTTTCAAATCATATACTTTTTGCGCATATTCCCTTTCTATCGGGTGCTGAAAGGACGCACTCAACATTCGGTTTTCCCGGGCGACCGGCGAAATAATCCGGTTATCGATCGCCCCACCGTAGAGTTGCGCGTTGTAGGCGTCGCCGGGGATGAACCACTGTTTTTTATAGGGACTTTTTGTATAGGCCTCGTCTCTTTTTTTATCCATTTCATTCATCATGCTTCCAAGATTGTTTTCAACGTTTTTCGCTCGCCCGATTATGGCATCAGTCGAAAAGCTTTTGACGGCCTGAGGAATGAGAAAGGTGAAGACAAGATAAAAGCCCAGGAGCAGAAGCAGGCTGGAAAACGAAGTCTTCGTCCTTGAGGAAACAAAAATACCCAGAAGCAAAATACAAGAGAGGTAAAGGAGAGAGACGGAGAAGAGCACTCCCATTGATAGGTAAAAATGACCGTCGACCTTGACATTCTTGGTGAAGAGGACAAAGAGCGTTCCCAGAACGAAGCAAAATGCCAACGGTACGGCGATGGACACCAACGCTCCCAAATACTTGCCGAGAAGGATCTTATAGCGGGGCACCGAGTTTGAAAGCGCCAGGGCAAGAAGCCCGTCTTCCTTTTCGCCGGAGATGCTGTCATAGGATAGAAAGATGGCCAGGATTGTGAATATGATCACGATGACGGAGGAGAAGTCGAAGATGGAAAAGATGGCTGCGAATTCGTTTTTCGTGACGCCGCCCTGGAGCGAGGTCGGTATGTCCAGCGGGGCAATAGGGATCTCAGCGTAGCTTCCGACTTTTCGTTCGATCCCCGCAATAAAAATACTCAAAGGGGATGGTTTCCGGTAGAGTTTAATCTTTAAAGCGGAATAGACCGGGATCTTGGTCAAGGCCTCCCTGGCCGAAGCGACGCCCTTATCGTAGTTTCTCAGCCGGTCCTTATAGTCCTGAGTCAGGATCGTTGTGCTGGCGAGAGAGACCACGATGGCCACGAGCACGCAGGCGATGAACTTGAACGAAAGGATGTTGTCCAGGAACTCCCGCTTGATGATCGTCCGAATAATCGTTCGCCTACCCCTTCGGCACAATATTGCCTGCTAAATTCTATGCAAAATCAGTGCCAATTAACAAGCCTGGCCTATCTTAAGGGATGCATGCCGAATTGCACAGCTTAAATTACCTACTATCGTGAAATCCGTTACCCGGTGACGTGTAATTGGTTACCCTGCTTTTCGGGAAGACCCAGGCACGAATAGAGGCAATCGAGCCCAGGCCCGAGTCGCCCCGGCCTGGAATACGTCCCAATAAAACGCCCCATCTCCCTCGCCCGAAATCCCGATAGCCTACCATCCTAGTAGGAATAATGTTTTTCGCAAACCGGCCGTTATCTGCGGCTTGCTGACGGATATTCTTGTGTGCTTTTCGGAACCTGTCTGAGACTATAGGCCTGCGGGAAAAAGGAGCCCGTTAGAATGAGCAAAACGAAAAACGGCAAGGCGGCCGCCGCGAAGGCCGCCGAGGCCGTCCGAGCGGCGGTCCCGGCAGGGATGGAAACCAAGGCGAAGACAGCGGAGACAAAGCCAAAGGCGAAGTCGGAGAAGGTCGATAAGGAGGCCAAGATCCAGGGCCAGGTCGACGCCAACGCGGCCGCGATCCTCAAGGCCCACGACGAGGGCAAGTCGGTCAAGGAGCTCTACAAGATGTTCGGCATCGGCAAGGGCCTGTTCTGCGACCTCATCTACATCGTCCTCTGGAAGGCCGGCCGCTTGCCCAAGAGCAAGTACGCCGAGCGCGTCGCGGCCAAGCACCCAGTGGCCCTAGACAAACGCTTCATCCACCCCAGGCCGGAGCGGGAGGAGGAGTAAGCCAACCAGACGCCAAGCCCCGCCTTCCAGCGGGGCTTTTTTTTATCGTCCCCCAAAAACCAGGGCTGGGTTATAACCTGGCCCGAGAACGGCCAGCAGAGGCGCGGAGAGGGGGCCGAGCTAAGGGGATTGGATTGACAGCGCTTGCTGGAGCTAGTTGATAATTTTGAAGAGGCGTCCCCAGCGGGCCTTGGGGAGAAAGCTCACTATTTTTTTCAACCGGTCGCGGAAACTCGTTTTTTGATATGCGTCCCGCTCCGCATCATACGAAAAATAGATGATCCAGGGCCTCCCCTTAATATTGGCTAAAGGCACGAAGCCCCAGGTTCGACTGTCCGCGCTGTCATCACGGTTATCTCCCATAACAAAGAGGCGTCCCTTCGGGACGATAACCGGCCCATAGTTGGCTCCTATGGCGAGGTCATACTGGTACTGGTCGTCTTTTGAATATGCTTGCCTAACCTTGTGGATTTTGTAGGGTTCGTCGACAGGTTGGTCATTTATATAAAGCTGCTTGGCTCGGATTTCAACCTTGTCCCCTTCCAGGCCGATTACGCGCTTTACAAAGTCCTTAGTTAAATCAACGGGCCATTTAAAGACGATGATATCCTTCCTTTTAATTTGTTTATGCGGGATGAGCCAATCCTCAACTGGAAACACGGGCCTAACGTAGGCCATTTTGTTAACGAGGAGAAAATCTCCAATGAGGAGTTTCGGAATCATCGAGCCGGTAGGAATCTGGAAAGCCTGGACGACGAACGTCATAACGAAGAAGACAAAGACTGCTGTCTCGGCGATGAGTTCAAAATACTCCCGGAAGACATTACTGCCCTTTTTCTTCATCTCGCTACCGGCTTCTGACATAAATAAGAGGTACTAATATAACCTGAAAAAAAGAATTCTTCAATGATGATTACAGCTCAGTTGCCACTTTTCCAACCGTTCCGGGTATATCTTCAAATGACGCTTGGGCCGCCTGCCCAAGAGCAAGTACGCCGAGCGCGTCGCCGCCAAGCACCCCGTGACGCTGGACAAGCGCTTCGTCCACCCCAGGGCGGGGCAGAAGGAGGACTAGGCCGGCCAAACGCCCTTCGAGGCCTCTGGCTCCCCACTGGCGCCTCATATCCGTAATCAAAGGCCGATGATTAACTGATTGGCCAGGAGGGAATAATAGAATCTATTTCAGACACCAGACGGATGGTTTCGTTCAAGGCGACTACGATCTTTTGATAGTGTTGAATATCATCATAGGATAGTTTCCGGTCTTTGCGGTCCTTAAGCCATCTATCACAGACTTGGTAACTACCGATATGATATTCCCATACCTCATTCGGTACTCCTGAGAAGTATTGCGTGTCGTTTATCCAAATACGTTTGCCTTCACTTGTGTATTGTACTTTCTCAATAAGGGCACTTCCTTTTTCGGGGAAGTCAGTGATGAAATTTTGGACTTTCATAGATTCGAGAAGATGTAATGAAATCAAGTCCGCACCTTTTGAGGCTAAATCTAAGAAGAGTTTGAAATTACTCGTAAGTGGAATACGAGGAAAATCATTCTTTATAAAATCTTTATAACGTCTCCGATAAGTTGGCGAATAAACAATCGCATAGATATAGTTAAAAATGTCTTCTGGCGTAAGTCCCTTTGGTAGTCCTTGCGAGTCGGTTTGTGGCAGTTTCAGTTTTTCTGCTAACATCCTAAGAAAAATGGGACTGAAGTTTGGGCGTCGTGAAGCAATAAAAGATAGTCCGCTTTTGGCAGGTTCTAAATATTCGTAAAGCGGCCAAATTATCGCATCATCTAAGTTCGAGACTAAGTCTTTAGCTGCTAAACCGCGAACAACAAAGTATCCAGCACAAAGTTCTCTGCGGTCGCGCCGCAATACTGCCATTGCCTGGTTGCCTTGCTGTAACAAATGCCGCATGGTTTCCGTTTTTGGCTCGCATATGAACTCTCGTAAATAAACGATATAGCGCATATCGAATGGACGATAAGCAAGTGGTTGAACGTGTTTTGGAAGATCATATGTTTCCGCGCGCATACGAGCCCGTTTGATATTAAAATGTGCCGTTGTGCATAAACCAAAATCCTTAATCAGTTGGTCATCACTCTCTGGACGATTCGCTATTTGCTGAACGAGACCAACGGCTTCCTCCGGCGACCAACCTATCACGAACTTATCATGTCTAGTCTTTATGCCTGTGCCATACCTATGGTCACGGTCTTGCTTTGGATTGCCCGTCCCAATTATTTCAAGAAAGTAGGGCCACGAAGCGTACTCGCGGTCTGATATGGTTGGCACAAAATACCACTGTGGAGGACTCGGTGAAATTTCCTTCCAATTTGTACTGCTTATGTCATGTCCAGATAAATAGGCGTATTTGCTCTCTCTGCTCCCTTCCAAATCAGCATAGAATATTTGAGCAGGTGATTCATCGACCGGACCCTTAACAAAAAGGGCGATTGAGACCCCTTGCGTAATGTCAAAGACATTCATGTCTTCTCTTGATTTCTTAGCGACGCCGCGAACTGCAACGCCATGTAAGTTGAGGATATAAATCTGAGAGAAAGAACGAACCAAATGGTGACGCATATCTCGAAAAAGAATCCCGTTCAAATAGCCACTGTCCGTGATGAAACCAAGAATTCCAAGTCCTGTTTTTTCGAGTCGCCATTCTGCAAATCGGATAAACTTTACATAGTCATTCGATAATCTCTGAATTTGTCGCTCCTCGTCACGAATGGTGACTTTGTAATCGCGCATGAGCTTTTCGATCCACTCTCCTTTATTAGCGGAGATACCGGAATAGGGCGGGTTGCCGAGGACAACCATTATGGGCAGATCATTTTTTATCTTTGAGGCGGCGTTTGCCTCTTCGGCGACCCATCCGGCAAAGAGTTGCTCGCTCTTCTTGGCAGCTTCTTCGAGAGTATTGGTAAGATAAATCCCAAGGCGTTGTTCAGATCCAAATTCGTAACCCGTATTTTGTAATAGCATTCCTAGTTTGAGATGGGCGATAGCGTATGGTGCCATTAACAACTCAAAACCGAAGATACGGTTTAAAAGGTGACTTGTTACATAGCCGTCCCACGCACCAGCTTGCTTCGCAAAATATTGATGTATCTTATTAATGATAAAGTAAAGAAACGTGGCAGTACCTGTAGCCGGGTCAAGGATAAAGGTGTTTTCATCAGTTAAACCCTTCGGACGGTTAAACCGAGTTTTTAGTAGATAATCAATCGAGCGAACAATGTAGCTGACGACGGGCGCTGGCGTGTAATAGACGCCACGAATCTCGCGCATCGTCGGGTCATAAGCTGTGAGAAAAGTCTCATAGAAGTGGACGACGGGGTCTTCCTTCCCTTTTGCCTCGCCGAAATCCCTGAGGATTTCGAGCATATTCGCATGCTTAAGTAAATCGACTATGTCGTCTACGGCCCATGCGATCGAGTCGGGCATTTCAATACCGGCAATCTCAGCGAACAGTTTGCGCAAAAATGGATTGGTTTTCGGCAAGTCGTACGCGGCCATCTCGCGAGAGAAGTCCTTGTCCGGCGGCGTATTGACGCGCGCGGCAAATAGGCCGTAGGCAAGCGTCTGGGCAAACATATCGGCGAATTGATTCTCATCAAGGTCGGGGATGAGCGTTTCACGAAAAGCGGCAAGCCAATTGTGTAGCCACCGTCCGCCCCCGCCATCCTCCTGACCTTCGGCCTCCGTCTTAAACGAGTCGACGATCTGAGCTCGCACAATGCGCGTCATGTGGGCCATACTTATCGCCAGGTCTTTTGCGGTAGCGACAGTTAACGCGGTTTCACCTAAAAAGGCTTGAAGAAGTTGAGAGAGCTCTTGCTCACCGTTTTTGCGCAGAACAACTTTGCCTTTAGCATCGAGGTCAGCGAGTCGAGTAGAAAGTCGCTTTTTCCCGTTTACAAACCACCGGAATTCGAGATAATCGGTAAGAATCCAGTTAGGCAGGCCATCTCGATATCTTAGGAACTGTTCGCCGTGTGGCCCTTTTCCTTGTTCAATTTCGTCAAGGTTGGTCCTGATATCCTTCGTCTCTACATAGCCCAGAGGAACAGTTTTCCGCGAAATCTTGAAATCAGGCGCTCCGCAGCTTATACGCTTAGGCTCATTTATTGCTGAAATCCCCTTATCCAGACCTTCAAGCAGGTCCTGGAGTGCTGGGCGATAAGAATGTTCGGTAGTATCTCCGCTGTATAACTTGCTTCTTATCTCTGAAAGATAGTCAGTGAAAGTGTTCAAGAGACCCTGTCTATATAGCATCGGCAAGCGTTCGAGCCCTCTTCAGTCGCGCCATGAGGGCAAGCCTCGACGCCTGCATGTTGACCTTCGGCGAAAATCCGATTGGGCCTATACGTTTTGGCTTATCTTTAAGCAGGACGATTTGCTTCCCGGAATCGCGCCAGGGCTTTATTGAGCGTATCCGACCATAGTGGGTAATTTGACACGTCGGCCTGGTTAAGTAGATTGCGATATATTTCAGGCGCGGGATGACCTTTTTGGAAATACGTATGGCATACCACCGCTTCCGTCCTAGGAATTCTTTCTCGAAGCCCGCTTGATGGGCCGGACAAACGATCGTGTCATATTCGCCTCTCTTGCGCCGGACGGCTCGGTCGGTTGAGACACGAGGGACCTCGCCTCGCGTAATATCCGCGAGCTCCCGCCTTTGGGATCCCACTATTCGCTGCCGGAAGGCCCGCAGGAGGTCCTTGGAACCCATAAACTTCCCGGTCACCCTATTACCCATAGGAGAGGCAATCCTAAGGACTAACGATTCTAATTCCTTTAGATGTTCGTCGCCTCGCGTAAGATAGATATTGAATCGGTCCCAAGCGTCGGCGTGTCGGTCGCGCAGATGGCCGCGAAGTCTAGACCTCAGGTTTTTCGCCAGGCCTACATAGTAGAGCGTTTCGCCCTTATAAAGTGCATAAACGCCGTTTTTCCTTTGGACGAACTCGGTGATAATATCCGGGTAGCGCTTAATCGCTGCGCGGGAAATGCCTTCTAGATGCTCTATAACGAGAGCATTCTTAGCACGACCGGCTTTATTCATTTTCACGCCCTCCTCGTCTCAGCTTACCTCTACGACCGGGTCAGCGTCAATGTAGAGGCCGGCGGGGAGGCCGGGCCGTAACCTGGGCGCTCCCCTGGCAAACTCGGGACACTGAGCGGATACTAGCCCCACCTATTTACGGCGTTCGACGGCAAAAGCCCACGGGGAATCTTACGGTTGAACATCCAGTCTGCGATATGCTATGTTTTCCTCGCCAGATGGGACAGCATACTTTGCCTCAGTATTACCTGCACGGCTTCGCACAGCCGAAGAAGGAAAAATTGTGGATGTATGAAAAGGGGAAAGAGCATCCCCTTTTACTGCCAATTAGAGGTATTGCCCAAGAAAACAAATTATATGGAAATGTCGAAAGCTATCTCGCCGAAGAGATCGAAAACCCGGCCAACAACGTGCTAAAAAAGATTAGTTGCAGAGATTCCGTTTCTGCTGACGATAAAAAGGCGCTTTCCAAATATATATTCGTGTTTACAAAAAGAGTGCCGGCTGCCTTCAAGAGGTTCCAAAACAGCGCTCCTAAAATCGCCAAGGACAACATGGATGAATTGGATAGATACCTTCGCGACTACGAAGCGAAGAATCCCGATAGGGCCGGTCACTGCAACAAAATCAGAAAGAACGCTCAGAGGATAATGGACGACCTTGTAAAAAATCCGTCAAAGGAAGTGTGGGCCGGGGCCATTCAAAGCAACAATGGAAATGCTCAAGAATTTCTGAACCAGATGACATGGACCTTTTATGTTTGCAAAGACCCGGACATCTTCATAACAAGTGATAACCCGGTATTCATTCACAGAAGCATCGGTGTTCGCCCAAAACACTCCGACATGTCGTTCCCTATTTTGAAAAATATATCGCTTCTGGCATCCTGGCAGAACCTGCGGGATCAGCAGTATTTAGAAGCGACTTCCCAGCAGATCAAGGAACTAAACAGAAGGACGGCATATAACGCAACGCGTTTTGTCTACAGCCCTGTCGAAAAAGACTGGATCACCGATTTGTTGAATAAGAAAGAACATCAAATCCATCTGTGGGCTTTATTAACGTCAAGCCCAACTTACCGTTAGGAACTACTCTGCCCTCGTGCCCCTTTTCGGCCCCTCTCGCGCCCTCTAGCGCATTTTCTGGGCTTTCTTCAGCACGAGGCACGGGGTATGCCCGGTCTGAATCCTCTGGGGGCCTCTGGGGATATGGACCAACGGCGCCATAAGTTATAAAGCTTGAAAATCTCACTTTAGAGGTGATGTAGCGAGCGGGGGCAGGCAAAGAGTTGCGAAGTCAATGACCCCGCGGCGAGCCGTGGAGCATCAAGAGCGCAGCTTCAAAGCCAGCTGCGCAGGCCCTTGCTCAAGGTCGCGATGATGCTCGATATATTTAGTTATCACGTCCCGAGTCATCCGGTCTCCGACTGTACGTGCGAAATATCCGTCTTCCCACAGCTCCCCGCCCCACAGCCTCTTCTTCAATCCCGGGAACTCGCGGAACAACCCCCGCCCACTGTTGCTTTTGATTATCCTCACGACCTCCCTTATCGATCGAGACGGCGGGAACGACACCAGAAGATGGATGTGCTCTTCTATGAGTTCCATTTCCAATATCTCGGTGTCGTACGCCTCGTAGATCTCCTGATATATAAACCTTCATTAAGGGGTGATTTTTTGCCTATTTCGACAAATTTGTGTGCGCTATGTGGAATCTAAATATTATTAAATAAAAACGTAAGTAAGGTTATCCACAAATCTTAATAATTTTCATGCTATAATCAAACTATGCGTGAAGCCGCTTTAGTTCAGCGTATCATACAATTCGGTTTTCCTCAGGAAATAAAGACTAAAAATAAAATTAGTCACGCGACAGAGGTTAGGGCAATAAAAAATAAAGCTGACTTAGTTTATTTTGAGCACAACGACAATACGATTGGTTCGATCTTTGCTATCGAAGCTAAACTATATAATTGGAGAAAGGCATTGAAACAGGCATATAGGAACAAGCTGTTTGCTGACCGAGCATATGTTGCTTTACCAGAAGAATCTGCAGCTCCAGCAATCTGCCAAATTCAAGAATTTCATCACGCTTCTGTCGGACTCATAATCGTTAGTAATACTTATTCTCGGGTTTATTACAATCCGCCCCTAAATACTTACCGATCACCCAAACACGTGGAAAAAGTACAACAAACGCTTAGTTGCTTAGTTGGCTAAAAAATTTTGCCAAAGTTTTAATGTATCCTGTTTGATATTTACATAAGGGAAACGTTGGATTTCATTTAGCGCGTTATCAACGCGTTTTTTGATTGCCGCTTTATCTTGCTCCTTAATTGCCTTCATATCTTTAGTAAGAGCATAAACAAAATGCTTCCTTCTGTCCGGCCTAGTCCAGGCTGGGAGCCTGTTTCTTTTCATAAAATTGGCGGCACAGGTGGGGCAATCACAATTCGTAATAAGTCGACCCGAAGCCTGTCCTCTCAATATCATTACGTTATCGACGCCAATAATATTTAAGAACCTAGAAACGTACATGCCATCGGGTTTAGTAATAAAAGAAGGTCGAATACGACGTCGAGTTAAGATGGTCAAGCGCGGATATGTGGTCGCAACGAATCCGTGAACGCCACATGCCAAGAGTGGAATTATAGATAGGTCACCATCAAACAAAACAACTTTACCCGATTGGATCCATGGCCGGATGAAATCTTCAATCGCTTTCATATGTCTTATGTCTAAGTTAAAATTATTGGAAGGTGCACAGATTCTCAAAATTATTCCATCCGCTGGACATGCAGCGTAAGCGTTTTTTATTTGGCTAATTTCGTTAGAAATTAAAATTGCTTCATCAAGAGGCACGATTGTTAGCACGTCACGGTCAATTGCCATTTTATTCCGCCACTCTACTCCCGTTTCAATAAGTTCAATATTGTTTTTTAGGTCGACGGCCTTAAGCGGATTTTCAAGTTCGTTCCCAGGCACCACCAACGCTAGACAATCAAATTCGTGTTGGCGAAGAAGATCATCGGCTAATTCATCCCTACTTTTTACCAAAGTTTCCCAGAGCAACTTCGGAACAGTACTTTTATCTCCTAAATTAGGTTTATTATCCGAGGCCCAGTAGACTGCACAAGTATCTTTTTGCTCACTAAGAACAGGGATTATATCCTTGTGCTCCCCTCTGGGTTTTGTTCTTAAAAAGTAAATGGGCAGAGTGCTCTTTGATATTGGCTCATGCCGCATAATCTTCAGTGCATCTTCTGGCAAGGGTCTATTGGCCGGCTGCTTTGAAACCAACTTATCAATCAACTTTGCCAGATCGCTATTAAAGTCCTGGTTATAGGTCCGCACCGGTGGCGGAATTCTGTTCAAAATATCAGTTGAAGATTTGAAAAAATCAGTTAAATTGTGACCTGTGGCAACCGCATAAAGCACTGCACCAAGGCTATACATATCGGCAAGAATGCTGATCTGTTGCAAGTATATGTCTTTAGAATCAAACAAATAAGTCAAAACTTCTGGTGCAATAAAACTCCGGGCTGGTTTTATTTTTTCTTGTCGCATCCGCTTTAAGAATCTTGCTGCGCCAAAATCGACAAGATAATATTTGCCATCATCGCTTATAATTATATTGGCCGGTTTGATATCAAGATGAAGCACTCCAGCGTGATAGAGAGCGTTGGCAACATTAATTAAAGATTCGGCGAGTTTGTAAACTTCGGTTTCATCAAAGGTTTTTGTTTGCGCCAATCTCTTTTGGAGATTATCACCCTCAATGAAAGGGGTAATCAAAACATGACGATTACCATATACTGCGGCGACAATCGGTTTGACTACATTATCACTTTGAACTAATTGTAAAACTTCATACTCTTGATTTGGCAGCTCCACCATACCACCCTTGGATTCCCTAATTCGACAGAAATAAGAACTTCCGTCAGAACACTTAATACAAAACTTTTCTCCATCTTGACCTTCATCAATAGCAACGATAGCCGAAATATCTTTCGTAATTGAGTCTTTAACAACTTGCTCAATTAGCCGTTTTTTTGTCATATTCTTATATTATCAACCTACCAAAAAAATCCTCCCTTGTAAATAAAAGGGTTTTATCTATGGCTTAAAATAACCGGAAGATAAGGCTAAAAGGATTCCTCCTAAATAATTATTTCGAGAGAATTCGCCTTAAAAGGTTAATTCTAAGGAGGATTATGCGAAGTTCTAACCTTGTTTATGGTGAATTTTGAGTATTTTGACGTCTCTGCTCCGGCAGATTCCCCAAGTCTCAAGGGCTGTTCTGAATGACCTTTTTAACCTGGCTCCAGGATAATAATCTCCAAACAGGACGGGGCAATTTGCTTATATTGGCTAACCTAGCCCTCTCACTATACCACCCCTGAAGTGAGATTTTCAACCTCTTGGACTTGATTCATCTTGCTCGTCCAAGGAGGCTTACACAGTTTTCCTTACACTCCCCATAAGGGGAAGGTCGGCATCCCGGTTTGAAGACGAGTTTGGGGAATCCTCACAACGAAAAATTATAATAAGGCTATTTACTTTTTTCTATATTTATGATATACTTTAGAACCCAGGTGACATCATGGGGCAAAAAGCCGTGGTCTACGTCAGGGTGAGCAGCAAGGAGCAGGACCAGTATTCCCCCGAAATTCAGCTGGAAAAGTGCCATGCCTACGCCAAAACCCAGGGACTCAAGGTCGTCCGGGATTTCCGCGAGGCCGCCTCCGGATGGAAAGCGAACGCCCGCGTCGAGTTCTACCGGATGCTCGAGTTCGTCGAAAAAGAAGGCGTCGTCAACCTGATATACGCCTACGGCGACCGGCTCTCAAGGAATACGGAGGACTACGTCAGCCTCAAGGCCACCAACGTCGTCCTTCACAACGCCATTTCCGGCGTCTCCTTCTCCCCCAACGACCCGGAGCACTACGACCAGACCGCGGCCTTCGAACACGACCAGGTCGAGGCGAAAAAATTCTCGGCCAAGAACAGCCACCGGGTGCGCGGCGCCTACGACAAGCGCGTGAAAGACGGGCTCTGGCCTCACAGCCTTCCGATCGGCTTGAAGCGTGTGGCATCGGAGGTCGATGGGAAAATCGTGCGGCACATCGAGCTCGATGACACCCGCAATCGAGCGACACTCGTCCGACAAATGTTCCGGCTCTTTGCTGCGGGGGACTGCACCCGGATGCAGATCACCGCAAAGATGCGGGCCCTGGGCCTAAGATCCAAGACGGGGAAAACGTTTTCAATATCGCAGATCGAGGAAATGCTGAAGGACCCCAAGTACACGGGGCGCCTGTTCGTCTGGAAAGACACGCTCCACGATTGGCTCGAGGATTGTCCCCCGCTCGTCCCAAGTGCCCTTTTCGATCAAGTCCAGGAGATCTTCCAGAACAAGCGCCGGGGGGCGGTAACGCGCGCCAAAGACTACAGGTACAAGGGACTGCTTACCTGCGATTTTTGCGGGTGCGACATCATCGGCGACCCCCACGAGAAGGTCCTCAAGAAGACAGGCGAAAAGAAAACCTACGTTTATTATCGCTGCACGGGGGGAAAGGACACAGCCTGGTACCGCGAGCACTACAACAGGCCGAAGTGCCCCATGTACTATGGCCCCTACTATACCGAGGGGGACATCGACGAGTTCTTTGAGACCGCCATCGAGAACCTGGCCGTCGACCCCGGCACCTACGACTGGGTGAAGGGCGAGCTCGAGGAAGACTACAAGAACCTCGAGCAGCTGAGACAGGGCGAGATAGCCAGTCACAAGAAACGGTTAACGGAGATCGAGACGACCCAGGGCCTCTTGGCCGAAAGGGCCGCCCTTTCAAAACCTCCTCTCCAGGCCATTTACGAGCGGCAGCTCGACAACCTGGAGCAGGAGAAGATCGGCGTCAAGGCGCGGCTGGAGTCGCTCGAGGCCGGAAAAGAGGCCGTTTCCTTGGAGGACATCCGTGAAACTTTAGAACTGTCTAAGTCACTGAAAGAAAACTATTTAGCCGCATCTCCGGAAAAACGCGCAAAATTGAATAAACTCATGTTTAGAACTGTCCGAATAACGAAGGAAGGCTGGATTCCCACCCACGACGAGGGCGACGAATGTCTCACCATTGTTCCCTATTATTTCGTTTGGAATGAACCATTTAAGAGCCTCTGGGAGATCGGTTTCATTCAGGGGATGTCGGAAGCTACGGCTGACCTGACAGAGGAGCAAAAGGCGCATAGGCCCAAGCTTACTATAAGAGAGCGTGCCTGAGAGGATTCGAACCTCCGACCTTTGGATCCGGAGTCTAATGGTGTCCCACGCTATCTAGCTGATAAATATAATAATACAGTAGCTTGATTTTTCGCTCGTGCCACATTTGTGCC
>Ga0187882_1002794_pt1 | contig 15628 bp, 11 predicted proteins | sample June2016WEW_19_1_3_FD_132991 | JGI IMG/M metagenome (GOLD analysis project Ga0187882, IMG submission 132991) | Peatland microbial communities from SPRUCE experiment site at the Marcell Experimental Forest, Minnesota, USA - June2016WEW_19_150 | ecosystem: Environmental > Terrestrial > Soil >...
ACGGCCAAAGCCCTCTTGGGAAAAAATCCTCATCCCGACGAATCTCAAATCCGGCAAAGTCTCTCCGGGGTCCTATGTCGCTGTACAGGATATCGCAAGATCATCAAGGCTGTTCAGAAAGCAAGTCTAGATAAATAAGAGATCTTAGGATTTTCGAAAAGTTTTGGTCTCTTTCTTCTTAGGAGATATCGGTATGGATAGCAAGGGTGAAAAAAGGAAAAAAGTTATTACCAGAGAGCCCATCAATCTCAGGCAATTCATCCCCCCGCAGGCAGAGCCAGAGTTATCCGTAGTAGGCCAGGCCGTCGATCGAACGGATGCCAAATTGAAGGTCAAGGGAAAGCTGGATTACGGTGCCGACTACCCTCAGGAAGGTTTTTTACATGGGAAAATTTTGAGAAGTCCATACCCTCACGCTCTGATTAAATCCATTCATGCCGAAAAGGCAAGAAAACTGCCCGGTGTCGTGGCAGTATTGACGGCCAAAGATGTACCCGGGAGAAACGGTTTTGGGGTCGTCCTCCCGGATCAGCCCGTGATTTGCGGGGATAAGGTGCGTTTTGTAGGGGATACGGTGGCCCTTCTCGCCGCCGAGACCGAAGACGTCGCCCAAAGAGCCCTCTCCCTGATCGATGTGGAATACGAAGCCCTACCGGCGGTTTTTGACCCGCGGGAGGCTCTAAAACCCGGAGCCCCCGCTATCCATGAGAAGGGGAACCTCCTGAACCACCACAAATTGCGCAAAGGAGACATAGAAAAAGGATTTTCTCAAGCCGATATCATTTTGAAAAGATCCTATAAGGTCCCCTTTGTCGAGCATGGTTACCTGGAGCCCGACATGACCATGGCCATTCCCCAAGCGGATGGCAGCATTCTAATACAGGGCCCTATGCAAGCCCCGTTTACCCTAAGGCGAAATGCCGCCGCTGTTTTGGGGATTCCCATTAATAAGGTCCGGGTGAAATCGATTTCCATGGGGGGCGGATTCGGGGGGAAGGAAGATGCCCCCATCGATATTGGCTGTCGTGCCGCAGTATTGGCAGCCCATACGAAACGCCCTGTGCGCTTGGCGCTGGAAAGGGAGGAAGTTACCCTTCAGACCGCTAAACGGCACCCCCATATCATGGATATAAAAATTGGGGCCAAAAAAGATGGCACCCTGGTGGCCTTCGAAGGGACGATCTATAACGAGAAAGGAGCCTATGCCTCTCTCGGGCCCCTGGTCAATATTCATTCGGCCATCATGATGGCCGGCCCTTACGAAATCCCCAATTGCAAAGTCGATTCTTATCTCTGTTACACCAATCATCCCTTTGGCGGAGCGATGAGGGGGTTCGGAGCACCCCAGGTCTGTTTTGCCCATGAATCGATTATGGATGAATTGGCCTCAGAATTAAAAATGAGCCCCCTGGAAATAAGGAAGAAAAATGCCTTTCAGTTGGGCTCGGCGACGGCAACAGGTCAAATCCTTGAGGAAAGCATGGGTCTTCGGGAAACGATCGAGGCTTGCGCCAAGGCCTTTGATTGGGACCGGCGTTACCGCGAAGCAGGTTACATCGATAGAGAACGAACCCGTCGGCGCGGAGTGGGTATGGCAATGGGTTTTTATCGGACCAGCATCGGGACCAGTTTTGATGGATGCGGCGCAAACGTCTATGTTCATGAGGATGGCTCGGTTCTCCTTTATTCGGGCATAACGGAACTCGGACAAGGATCCTTTACCGTATTGTCTCAGATTTGCGCCGAAGAATTAGGGGTAAACGTAGAAGATATCCGATTGGTCTCTCCGGATACAGACCTGGTACCAGAAGCAGGACCAACCGTAGGAAGTAGATCGACCACCTTAATGGGGAATGCCATCATTCTTGCCGCTCGCCAAGTTAAGGAATCTATCCTCGAGATGGCCTCTCAGATGCTCTTTGTCCCTGTTGAGAAATTAGAAGCCAGGAAAGGGAGAATCTACAACCAGGACAATCCGGGTCGCTTCGTTTCATTTAAAGATGTGGCCGCCCGGTGTATGGCAACAGGAAAGCGACTGATCGGGCAGGGCTGGTGGGCTCCTCCTCCCTTAGGTGTGGACCCCGAAACCCTTCAGGGGAACCCCTACTTCGTTTATGCTTATTCGACGCAAATGGCCGAAGTGATCGTTGACCTCCAGACCGGCGAAGTGGAAGTGACCGATCACGTCGCGGCCTTTGATGTGGGGAAGGCCATCAATCCAAAGGCGGTAGAAGGCCAGATCGAAGGCGGGATCGCGATGGGTTTGGGGTACGCCTTAATGGAAGAGATCATCCTTAAGGACGGAACCATTCAGAATCTAAACCTCCAGGACTTTTTGATTCCTACTACGTTGGATGTTCCCGATGTCAAATCTATCATTTTAGAAATGAAAACCAAGTTCGGACCTTATGGGGCCAAAGGGGTGGGGGAAATGCCCAATATCCCGACCGCTCCGGCGATCATAAACGCCATTGCCCATGCTTGCGGAGGTAGGGTTCGGTCTTTACCGGCAAACCCGGAAAGGGTCTACTGGGCCATGATCGAAGCGGGTGGACCTCCTGCCCAATAAGGTTTTGCGGGTATCCTTGGGGTCCATGATGTTGGCAGGTCGATAGAAGGCTTGAGTCTAATGTTAAAATCCAAAGCCTATTACGGTCTCTCATTTCAGGATCCTCACCCAATTAGTTGAGTCACGGAAGACCGCTTTAGGGGAAATATCCTGCGGTTTCAGGGGCCCGGAAGGAAAGCCCGATTGCTTGCAGCCACAAGGCGCCCATTTCTCCTAAGCCTTGGTGGAGGTGCCCTTCTTTCCTCCGAAACTATCTTTTTTCGCCTCCGCTACGCTTTGCGGAAAACAGGCCTGGAGGTTAGGGAAAGGGGATATCCCGCCGGTGCTTGCGGCGCAATCGGCCTTTCCTCCCCGGCCCTTGCGAGGATCGCATCCAAATTTAGATCAACGAATTGGGAGATGATCTTCATTTAAACACTTCCCCGCGAGCATTTCAGCTACATCCTGCAAACCGATTTTTTCCAGTCCTTCCCGGGTCTGCATCCCAGTCTTCTTGTCCCAGCCCCAGAGCTGATAGAATTCGTCGAGCATGGCGTTGTATTGGTCTTCGTCCGCTTTGAAGCCCTGATAGGGGCCCTTCGGGACTTCCTCCCGGCGAAATCTCAGCGGGGGAAGGTCATCTTCCCGGGTAAAGTTCGTGTGCCGGGTATTGAAGGCCTTCTCCAGGTTCCTTCCGATGACAGCATAATGTTCCATTAGATCCTCTTCCCTTACGGGTAGCCCCAAGGCCGTGCGGACCCACTCGGCATAGTTGGCTGGCGTCAAAAAATGCGCTCCGGACCAAGTCCCCACGTAATTGCAGATCCCGAGGTTGTCCTCCAGCTCTTTGGTTTTGGCCTGCCAGACCACCGCCTTGGCCTGGTTATGGTAATGGATGACATTGTAGTCGGTGCCCCCCGGTCCGGAGTGGCCCGGTCCCCGAATCGCCCCCCGCAGGTGTCTCCCGGCCACCGGCGAGGTGGAGACCCCCAATCCCCACCCTTTGGGGATCCGGAAGGGTTCGATGGAGGGCTGGCCCTTGACGTGAATGAGATAATATTCGGAGCCCTGCCCGATTTTTTTCGTGGCCTCGACCATTCCGTCGGCCAGAAGACCCCCGATCCCTTCCCGATAGGCGAGTTTGCGCATCAGCCCAATGAGGGCCTCCCCGTTTCCCCAGGTGAGCTGCAAACCCCCCGTGTCCTTCTGGTCGATGAAGCCTCTCTCATAGCATTCGAAGACCCAGGCCAGGCCCGCGGCCACATAATCCGTGTCCAGACCCAGTTCATTGGCCAGGAGCCAGAAGGTCACAGCGGTTTCCGGGTCGGAGATATCAAACCGGGACACACTCCAAAGAGCGTTGATCCAGAACCCTTCTCCCTTCATCTCCCGGTATTTCCCCCGGGCTTTCTCCATAAAAGGCATGCAGCCGGTCGGGCAGGAGAAGCAGGCCCGGACTTTGCGCCGCATGCTCGGGATGCCCGCTTCTGCGTTCATCAGTTGGGCTCTCTTTTCTCTCTCCCAGTAGTCGTCCTGCCCGTTGCGGATCACCATGCAGGTTTCCCACCCTTCGAAATCAGGGTCCTCGAAGCGGGCCGCCCCCGACTGGCGCATCGACTGCACCTTCACGCGGTTGGCTTCGCACTGGCGGCCGGCCTTGGCCACCGCTTCCATGAAACCGGGTGGGTCAAAGACCTCGATCTTCCCGTGTCCCCGGACAACTACCGCCTTGAGCCTCTTATCCCCCATGACGCAGCCGACACCGGACCCTCCAGCGGCCTTGGCCGTGTCGATTAGAATGGCCGAGCCCCGGACCCGATTTTCCCCCGCCGGGCCGATGGCGGCAATTTCGATCCGCTCGTCGCCGAATTCCTGCCTAAGGAGGTCCTCCGTCTCGTAAATCGTCTTTCCCCAGAGCCAGGAGGCATCCCGAATCTCGACCCGGTCATCATGGATGTATAGATAGACCGGCCTTTCCGCTTTCCCACGGATAACGATGTGGTCGAACCCGGCATACTTCAACTCGGCGCCCCAGGATCCGCCGACATTGGCGGATCCTTTGCCGCCACTGAAGACGTTAATGGTCGAGATATCCGTGCGGCAGGCCCCCGGAGCCGCAGTTCCGACCAGAGAGCCCACGCCAAAGCAAAGAAGGTTGGCAGGATGATCCCATTTCGTCCCGGGCTCGATTTCATTCATCAGGATGAGGGAATTCGTCCCCCTTCCCCCCAGCGTTCGGGCCGCATACGGTTCGCTGTTCTCGGTCCAGATCCTCCCTGTGCTCAGGTCGACCCGCAGAATTTTTCCCGCCAGGCCGCCTCTGATCTTCCCTTTTTTACTCACCTTCGTTTTCCTCTTGATTTTCGTCAGCGACATTCTTGAGGGCTTCGTAGGAACAATACCTCAGGCAGAAGGGTTCTCCTTCACGCCCGCACAAATCGCAGGTTTTATCGATGCTCCATTTCACCACGCCCGTTCGAGGATTGCGGGATACCTGAATGCTGCTCCTTTCCGGCCAGAAACTCCCGGTGTGGTGGAGAGAGCAGACTAACTGGCAGATTTTGCAGCCATAGCATCGCGCCGCGTTGTGCTTGATGCGGCCCATATTCTTCCTTTCCCCGTGGCTGGGTTAATCATCTAATGAAGGCTGGTGATAAATTTCTGAAACCTTGCCTCCAGGGTAGAACACACCCTGGCCCCTGTCAATGAGATACGTCGAAAAGGAGACCGAATACATTGACGGTCAGGAGCTGATCTGCTATACATGGTCAAGATTATTTCCTTCCGCTTCGAAAGCCTTCGGTTGAAATCCCGCGAAGGATGGCAGCAAGCAGGGACCCCGATTCACTTCTCGGGCAACCGATTTTTCATTTGTGCGGCCAGAAGAAATTGCGGCGAAGGAGGATATAAGTGAAAAATTTAGAAACCCGCTTTGCCGGGGTGAAAATGCGAAATCCCCTGATCCTGGCTTCCGCCACCCCCGGCTGGGATGGGGAGCGCTGTCATCAGGCCTGGCTGCACCAGGCCGGGGCGATTGTCCCGAAGACCTTTGCTCCTCCCGACAAGTTTGCCCAACATCCCCGGTGCGGTCGGATGAAGATCATCCGTCATGGCCATAGCCGAATCGGCATGGTCAACATCGAACTCTACACAACCATAACCCTGGAGGAATGGCTCAGAACGGACTTGGAGAAAGCCTATCAGGGGGGGAGCTGTATCATTGCCAGCGTTGTGGCCCACCCGGATCCAGAAGTGACCGCTGCCAATGCCCGGACGATTCAGAATACGGGTAAAGTGGCCATGTTCGAGATTAATGTTTCCTGCCCTATGCCGGCCGACCAGTCCTGCGTTGGATTTCTCATGGGTAACGATCCGGAGAGCTGCTACCGCCAGGTGAAAGCCTTGAAAAAAACCCTTTCCCTTCCCGTGGGCATCAAGCTGACCCCGACTACCCACAATATGGTTCCCATGGCCCAGGCGGCGGAGTCGGCAGGGGCCGATTTTTTAACCATCGGGAACTCGATCCGTTCCTTCGCCGGAGTAGACATCAAGACCGGGCTTCCCAAGCTCCCAGCTTATGGCGGATACAGCGGGCCGGCGATCAAACCCATCACCCAGCGCCATGTCTCCGAAGTGGCCAAAGCCGTGAAAATCCCCATCTCCGCCTGCGGGGGCATAACCAGCTGGGAGGATGTGATCGAATACATCATGCTGGGAGCCACAACCGTCCAGATTTGCACTTCCATCATGTGGCAGGGATACGGGCATTTCCAGACCTTACTGAAAGGCGTGGAAGGATATATGGAATCGGAAAAGCTTGAATCCCTGGACCCAATCCGGGGCAAAACGCTTCCCCATATAACCACCATCGAGGAGGTATCCAAACGCCCTCCCCGGGTCTCGCAAGTGGACTCCGAAAAGTGCATCAATTTGAAAAAAGGGGGTTGCGAACTCTGCGGCCCGGTCTGCTTCTACGGGGCGATTGAATTTTCTCCTCGCCTGAAATTGAAATCGAAGAATTGTGACGGGTGCAACCTTTGCGTGGAGATCTGCCCGGTTGGCGCGCTGAGCTTGGTACCCGCGCCATAAAAACATAAAAAAAGGAAGAGACCGGAACGCGAAAAGGGAAAAGAGCATGGATTATGAAAAACGGGTAACGGAATGGGTTGACCGGCATAAGGGTGAGGTGGCCGGCTTCCTGCAGGACCTAGTCCGGATTCCCAGCGTCACCGGGGAAGAGGGACCCATCCAGCGGTTCATCGCCGATCGGTTGAAGGAATTGGGGCTGACCGTGGACCAATTCGAGCCGGACCTCTTCTCCCTGCGAAAACACCCGGCCTTCGTGGAGGTATCCCGGGGATACGAAGGGCGGCCCAACGTAGTGGGGGTCCTGAAGGGAGCGGGAAGCGGAAGGTCTCTGCTCTTCAATGGGCACGTGGACGTGATCCCAGCGGGAGCGCCGGAGAGCTGGCAGCATCCCTGTTGGTCCGGGAACCTTGCGGATGGCCGGATATATGGGCGAGGGGCTTCGGACATGAAGGCAGGGCTGGCGGCCATGACCATGGCGGTCAAAGCCGTCCGGGAGTCCGGAATCCGGCTGCGAGGGGATGTGATCCTTGAGTACACGGTGGATGAGGAGCTCTCGGGTAACGGCACCCTGGCCTGCGTGATGAAAGGGTACAAGGCCGATGGCGGGATTTGCTGCGAGACCTCCAGCATGCGGGTCCAGCCGGGTTCCATCGGGCGAATCTGGTTCGAGATCAAAGTCAAGGGCAAGGCTGCCGGGATCCAACGCCGGTGGGAAGGGGTCAACGCCATTGAAAAGGGCTACCGGGTGACCCAGGCCGTTTCCGATTTTGAGCGGGTGAGGGTTGAGCGGCTGAGCCACCCCCTTTACCCTGACATCCGCGGCGCCATTCCCTGTATGGTGGGAGTATTCGAGAGCGGCTCTTACCACAGCGCTTTCCCGGATAGCTGTTTGCTGAAGGGTTCCATGGCCACGGTCCCCGGGGAAGACTCGGGTGCGGTCAAGGCGGAGTTCGTGCAATTCATCCGGGCCAAAGTGGCCGACGATCCCTGGTTAAAAGACCATCCCCCTGAAGTCCTGTTTACCGGCTACTTCGCCGAACCATCGGCGATCCCGGTGGACAACCCCATCGTCCAGGCTCTCTGCCGGAAATTTTCCGAAGTCACCGGGAAAGAACCCGTAATCAGCGGCCGCGAGGGAGCGGCGGATATCCGTTTCATGAACCGCTATGGAGATACGCCGACCGTAATTTTCGGCCCGGGCATGACCGAGCAGATGCATGCGAACAACGAGTGGGTGAATATGGATGATCTCGTTCAGGCTACAAAAATTTTATCCCTCACCATCCTGGAATGGTGCCGGATCGCCTGATCCCGTGAAAGGGGATTGAGGGCCGGAGCGAAAAAAGGACTTCCATGATTGACTTGAGCAAGAATGAGAAAAAATTGGAACGGGCGGTCCAGCGAGCGCGGGAGCGGAAGATCCTGATTCCCACGTTCCAAGAGCAGACCAGCCCGGAATTCATTTCGGACAAAGTAAAAAATAAACTCAAGGGCATTGGGCTCTGGGAGGTAAACCCACTCAATCTCTTTCGCATAACCTGGAAGAACGAACCCGTGCCTTCGGGAGGGGCATTCGGGAAGGTAAATTATATTGAATTCCCGCAGGTGCTCACCGGCGTGGATGCCCGAATCCTTGCTCTGGTCGGAAAATGGTTTCCCACCGGCTCTCATAAAGTCGGCGCCACCTATGGTTGCCTCGTACCCCAGTTGGTCACGGGCCAGTTCGACCCTACCAGCCAGAAAGCGGCCTGGCCGTCCACGGGGAACTTCTGCCGGGGAGGAGCCTACAATGCCACTCTTCTGGGCTGCGAATCGATCGCTATCCTGCCCGAGGGGATGAGCCGCGAACGCTTTCAATGGCTGGCCACCGTAGCCGGGGAGGTTATCGCGACTCCGGGATGCGAGAGCAATGTGAAGGAGATTTTTGACAAGTGCTGGGAACTGCGCCAAACCCGGGGTAATGTGGTCATCTTCAACCAATTCGATGAATACGGAAATCATCTCTGGCACTATCAGGTCACCGGCCGGGCTCTGGAAGAGGTTTTATCTGCGGAATTGGGGGAAAGAGGCCGCTGCGCCGCCTTTGTGTCCCAGACGGGTTCGGCAGGGACGATCGGCGCAGGAGACTACCTGAAGGAACGATTCCCGGGCAGCAGGATCGTGGCCAGCGAAGCACTGCAATGTCCCACCATGCTCCTGAACGGCTACGGCGATCATCGCATCGAAGGGATCGGGGATAAACATATACCCTGGATCCACAACGTCCGTAACACCGATGTGGTTACGGCCATTGACGACGAGGCCTGCCTGAGCCTGGTGCGGCTATTCAACGAACCGGAAGGAAGGAAATATCTCGGCGGCCGTGGGCTTTCCGAAGATTTTATCCCCCATCTGTCCTTGCTGGGAATCTCCGGGATCGGAAACCTCCTCTCGGCGATCAAGTTCGCGAAGTACTATACGTTGAAGGGAAGCGATATCGTCCTGACGGTCCTCACGGATTCCATGGACCTCTACGGGACGCGGATCGAAGAAATGCGGAATTCCCGGGGGCCCTACACGCAGGTCGAAGCCGCCGCGGATTACCACCACTATTTGATGGGAGAGGGAACGGACAACCTGCTTGAGTTGCGTTATCCGGATCGGAGGCGGATTCACAACCTGAAATATTTCACCTGGATCGAACAGCAGAAGAAATCACTGGAAGAGCTCAACGCCCAATGGGATGATTTCCCGGATTTCTGGGGGCGGATTCACAAGCAAGTAGAGGAAATGGATCGACTGATCGAGGATTTTAATGAAAGGACAGGGGTTCTCAAAAACTTATGAATTTTCAGGACCGTCCTGTCCGGGCAAACCGTTTTAGAAACAAATAATTGGTAATGTCAAAAAAGCTATGAAAAACCACTCCAAAGAATACGGAAAGAAAGGGAGACCCTCTCCCTTGAGGGGGGGAAAGGGTGGGGGTGAAGAGGCTGAGGGCCACTAGGGGATAACAATTCCCTGGGGCACGGGCCTTCATCCTGGCTTTTCTTTTTTGGGTTTCTATAAGTTTTGTTTCCGACGTTTTAGGAAAAGCCTGCCTGTTTTTTCCTTAAGCTTCAGCATTTTCTTTCCCTCGATCCTAGCATCTCGTGCCTCGTTCCTGTTTTTAAATCCAATCGGAATTCATATTTCTAGTGTCTCAAATTCCCTTGACCCGCCATTGCCTTCCCAGTATACTCACAGCACCCAAACCCAAGTCGCTATTAAAAATGTATCCAGCGAAAGGAGCCTCAACCATGATCTATGAAATCCGCACCTACAGCCTCGTGGTGGGAAGCCTGGCCGAGGTCGAAAAGCGTTTCGGCGAGGCGTACGAGTGCCGGAAGAAGCACTCGAAACTGGCCGCCTTCTGGCATACTGAGATTGGCCCGCTGAACGAGATCATCCACGTTTGGCCTTACCAGGATCTGGGCGAACGGGCCCGCATCCGTGCCGAGGCCGCCAAGGAGCCCAACTGGCCGCCCAAGATCGCCGACTTCGTCCGCTCCATGCATTCGGAGATCCTGATTCCCTTCCCGTTCTCGCCGTTCCTCGCGCCGGGGAAGATCGGACCCATCTACGAGATGCGCATGTACACGTTCCGGCTCGGTAAGCTTCCCGATATGATGAAGAGTTGGGAGGGGAAGCTCCCCGAACGCATAAAGCTGTCGCCGCTTGTCGTCGCTGGCAATGTTGATCTGGGTGAGGCCAACCGTTTCATTCATATCTGGGCCTACAACAGTCTCGACCAGCGTGCCGCTGTCCGCGCCCAGGCCGCGCAGCGCGGCCTGTGGCCGCCGGGCGGAGGAGCCGAGCGCCTGCTGACCATGGCGAACAAAATTATGATGCCGTCCGCCTTTTCACCGATGCAATAGCGGCGGGCCGGAAACCTCTTCCCCTGGCCCAGGAGTCCTCTTGAAAAATTGGCCGGCCCCGGGCTGGAGATTCACCTTATTGGGATCATCTCCAGATCAGTTGCGGGCCGAGGAACTGACATATTCTGAATATCGAGTGTTTTCAAGGTCGCGGAAGGGAAGCCCTATTGCTTGCAATGATGAGGCCCATATCTCTCCTGTAGGGGCGTTTCATGAATCGCCCCTACAGGCGGGGGTGTTCAGTCAACCTATCGCAGGCCGTCTTGCCTTTTGGCCTCTTCCATCTTGAGCCCGCCGACTCGGGGATGGGGCCTTCCACCACTGGTTACGGCGATGGCCACAAGGATCTCCTCTGCCCGGGGAGCATCACTTACGGAAACGGTCATGCCGTCAAAGTGGGAGCGCACAAAGGCAGCATCCTTGTAATGCAGGGGAATATCGATTGGCGCGCCCATACCGCCGGCTTTCTTGACGGAAGGGATGATCGCCTTCCCGCCACCGACTGCCGCCCGTAGCGGGGTTCCGAGGGTTGGGTGCAGGATGGCGGCCGCATGTTCAAACTCGCCTTTCTCGCCGACGATGGCTGCCTTCCCGTAGCTCTCAGGCTTTTTCCCCTCCAGTGCGCCGACCGCCCTCTCCCCGAGAATTTTGCCCAGCTCTTCCCCGATGCTGATGAGAGAGCTCAAGTCCTCCTGGTAGGAGCCCGCAAAGGGGTTCTTGATGACCGCGATGGCCGCCGCTTTCCGCACAGGTTTTTCGGCCTTCTTGCCCCCGTCATAAAAGATATCCTCCACGACCGTCACTATTTTTCTAATTTCCACCTTTCACCTCCAGGCGTATATTTCCGTCACCCTCGATCGTGGTGACCCGATCCCTTCTCAAGAAGATTACCGCTTCAGTGATCTTGCCTTCCCTCTTAAACCGCTCCGCCACCTCTTTCCCGCGGGCCAACGCCTCGCGGACAAGCTGAGAGGAAAGCTCGCCGATATGCACGGTCACCAGTTCATCAGGAATATCGGTTGAAGGATCGATCTCCCCGGCCCTTCGCCTTACCACCGAGGCATCGTCCACATTGGTGTTGTTGCAGATGAAAGTGGCGGCCGCGTCGGCCACGGGAGCGGAAGGCGCCACGACACTGACCATATCGGCCAGGCCCAGGGTAAAACTGCGCCCTCCGAAACCGCTGGTCGCCACCCCGAAATCCTTCAACCCCTCGACCCTGAGCACATAAGGGGTGGGGCTGTTTCTCTCTATATCTCCGATGCCGATGGTGACCGGTTTATTTCGCCTATTGTAAATCGCGATATCCCCACCATTGTTGACGGAGATAAATTCCAGACCCTCCCCCTTCAAGTACTCCTTAAGCTCTTCGGCAACTGCGCCGGCAACCGCAGCCATTGGGGTCAGGCTGTCCGCATCGATTTCCTTGACGGCCTCGACCATGGCGCGCCCCACCCGGGGAAAATGGGCGGTCTGGCGGATCCGGTAAGCTTTCTGTCTCAAGACCGGCAGGCATTCCGCGATTTCCGCCAGGATAGACTTCACGCGAGACTCCACGGCTGCCCTGTCGAAACGGTAATCCTCCCCGCCTTTTTCTCCCTTGAGGGCCAGAGTGGCCGGGCCGATGTCAATCAACATAAGTAAGTTTAGGGTTTCGAGTTTCGAGTCTTGGGTTAATTAGTTTCCCTTTTTCTTTTTTCCTTTTTCGCCTTTCCCCTTTTCCCTCTGAAGTACTTTGTCTATCGGTTGCATCGCTTCCATATGGCCGCCGATCTCCCGGAACGTAGTCAGGCGCATCGTATACTCAACCGGAACGACCAACGACGGGGTCGGCGAGAGATAGATGCTCCCGTACTTGATCTTACCCACGTCGACCAGAAAATTAATACCGCCGCCGGGAAAGATGAAGGGTTTTGCGCCTCCGATGGTAATGGCCACCTTGCCGGCATGAGCGGCCCGGGTCAATCGGACGGGGTTTTTCGTCACGCCGGCACGGGCGGAACCCCCCACCCCTGCGGCCAGGACGGCGCTCGCCACCGAAGGTTCGCACGAATCCCGAAGGACAGAGATAAACTCCTCGGCTTCGCGGCCGATCCGCTCCTCTACGAACTTTCCGCCCTTCATGCGCCAGAAGCCATATTTGCGGCCGGTGGTCTCGGTGATCAAAAGCGTGGAGCCCTCAGCCATCCGTCTCTTGTCTAATTCCTGGATCACGTCGAGAGGATTCTGGATATCCGTTCCACCCCATCCTGTACCCTTATTAAGAAAATAGCGGCCATCCGTGCTCTTCTGGCCTATGATCCGGATCCCTGACCTGGTCTTACCGATGAACTTGCCGGCCGGGTGTTCGCTGAAGAGGGCCGTAATATGGCCATCCAGAACGATCACCTCATCGGCAGCCCTGGCCATGTACGGGGCAAAGAGACCCGACACCGCGCTCCCGCAGCCCACCCTCATCCGCTCCTCGGATTTTCCGTCCACGATCGGGGGGTTGCCCAGGGCCAGCTCCACGGTCGGACCGTCCTCGACCTCGACCTTGATCCACTTGCCGCAGAGGAGCTCGAAAATGGTGCGCGCCGCGAACTGGCCGTCCTTGGAGGTCCAAGTGTTGACCCCGCCGAGGGAAAGAATTTTTGATCCGTACTCCTCCGTGCACAGGTGTCCCAGGTTTCGCTTCCCCTTCCTCCTGACGTAGATCCGTTTCGATTCCTGTCCAAGATAGAGATCGGTATCCACCTTGACCTTGACGCCGCTGTAACTGAGCGGGGCTTCCGTCACGACGGTCACGATGTCGACCCCGTCCCGTAACCCGCTCACGATAAAGGGGGAAGGTATGAAATCGGGATAGGTTGTTCCCGAGCCGATCCCGGTGAGGAGCGGCCTACCGGTCACGTGCTCATCGGCCGCCTCGACCAGCTCCTGCACTTCTGCGTACGAATGGACCCTGCCCTTCCGCTGGATGGTCCCTTTGCTGTTGAAGTAGCGCTGACATGCGCCAAATGAGCCTTCAGGGATTTTGCAGGTGATCGGGCAGGCCACGCACATCGGCTTTTCCTCAGATATTTCCGGGATGGGGGCCGTCTGTGGGCAAACTTTAAGGCAGGTCATGCATTCAACGCATCCTTCGCCGATCTTTGCCTTCTTATCCTCAAGGGTGATCACCCCGAGAGGGCAGACGTCCTCACAGATCCCGCAGCCCGTGCATTTGTCCAGATCGATTTTCATTCCCACCCCTTCGGGTCCTTTCCCCCGTTTCCTTTTTCCCCTTGTCCCTTTTACCTCTGCCCTTTAAGATTCATACGCGATTTTCCTCACCGGAGGCGGCGTGTTCCTGCTCACCTCGGTCTTGATCAGGCCATCGATCATCACCATGGCGACTCCCGGAATGTCGCCCGCCTCGATCGCCTGCTTCGCATCCTGGCCCGCTGAACCCATGGGTCTATCGATCACCTGCAGGTCGGCCGCAGCCCCGGGTTTGACGACTCCGTGGGCCAGGGCAAAGACCCTCATCGTGTTTCCTGTGGCGCAGCAGACCGCCACTTCGGCAGAAAGGCCACAGAAGGAGGAGATGAAATTGATCATCCGCCATATGCCCAACGGGATGACGCCGGTGCCCGAGGGGGCGTCATTGCCGAGGATCAGCCGGGAGAGCATCCCTTTTTCTTTCAGGTAACGGCCGATCTCCAGCGCGCTTTTAAGATTTCCACAGTGGACGATCTCAATCGCGCAGTCGGTCTGATCGATCACCCGGATTGCCTCGCGGACCGGGATGCTGGTCGGCCCGCCATTCAAGTGGCAGACCACGGTCGGCATTGCGGCGAGGACATCTTCACAGGTGACTGTGGAGCTGCCCGGAATGGAGGTGCCGCCCACGTGCATCAAAACTTTCATGCCATATTTCTTGGCCCAGTCGGCCATCTCCCGCGCCTCCCCGGCCGTCTTCACACTGCCCAGCCCGATTTCACCCACAAGCCATACCCCGGCCTCGGCGAGCTCCTTGAAATCTGCCTCGACCAGCCCCTTCTCTAGGATGAGCGCTCCACCGTATACTTTCACGCCCGCAGGTCGTGCGCTGGAAAAAGATTTCTGAGCCAGGAGGGCGAGGGCCTTCGTCCCCTGGCGGTCCTTGGGCCGGCCGGGTAGGTGGACCTCCCCCGCGGAGATCATCGCAGTGACCCCGCCGTGGAGGCTGCTTTCGATAAAACCGAGCTGGTTCTGGCGCGGGGTAAAATCGCCGAAGACCGGATGGGTATGGGAATCGATGAGGCCCGGGCAGACGGTCATCCCCTGGGCATTGATCACCCGCTCCCCGCTCCCTTTCCCATCTTTGGCTATGGCCTTGATTTTGCCGTCCTCGACCAGGATAGATAGCGGACCGTGCAGGATGGGATTATGGATATCTCCGGTAAAGAGGGTACCGATGTTCTTTATGACGGCGCTCTTCATCTTTTCTCCTTTCTTTCCAAGAGAATCTTCAGACGCTCCACATCGCATGGCAATTCGTAGACGTTGACCTGGGCCGCATCCCTGATCGCGTTCACAATGCTGGCCGCTTGAGGGATGAGGGCCGGCTCACCCACCCCTTTGGCGCCGTAGGGGCCCGTCGGCTCCGGGTCCTCGACCAGCAACACCTCTATCTGGGGCATGTCCATCGAGGTGGGCAGATAATACGAATCGAAGGAGGTCGTCTCCCCGGGAATAAACTCCTCCAGGAGCGCAAAGCCGATGCCCATGGAGATCCCGCCGTGGATCTGGCCTTTGATGAGAGTGGGGTTGATGCCTTTCCCCACGTCGTGGGAAGCATAGACCTTTATCACCCGGCAGGCACCGGTCGCTTCTTCAACCTGAACTTCGGTCATATGGGTGGCGAACCCGTAAGTCACGTAGGGAATGCCCTTCCCCGTCTCTTTGTCGAGTCGGGTTGTCGGCGGGTCAAAAAAGCCGTCGAAGCGCAGGGGCTGCTTGCCTCCAGCCCCACCGTGGATCTCGCGCAAATCCTTTCCCTGGTAGTACCCCTGCCGTTCCAGAAATTCGCCACGTACGCATCCCGATCGAACGCCATCGACATCGCCTGCCGTAGCGGCTTGTTTTTCCC
>Ga0187882_1002804_pt1 | contig 15587 bp, 21 predicted proteins | sample June2016WEW_19_1_3_FD_132991 | JGI IMG/M metagenome (GOLD analysis project Ga0187882, IMG submission 132991) | Peatland microbial communities from SPRUCE experiment site at the Marcell Experimental Forest, Minnesota, USA - June2016WEW_19_150 | ecosystem: Environmental > Terrestrial > Soil >...
GCTAACGACATACACGATCCTCGGTCCTAGGGCTGACAGTGCACCAGCGGGGCACGACAATAAGACAGACCGCACACAAGATAGCGCGCCAACGGTCCACGGCCCGCCGAACACCGAGCGGACTGGCGCCTGAATTACCCGACAAGCTGTAGCTATGTCATAAGGCGTTGACCGGTACGTATTTCGAAAATCAGCCTGGGAGGAGTTGAATATCTGACCCCTTGCACATCGGTCAAGGCTTGAACCACAGAGGTACCTGGCGAGAAACGACGCGTACTCATCTCTAGTTTCGGGGGACCTCATCGCCGGTCTTCGGCTGCAATCAAACGGTTTTGGGAACCGGCGGAAGTAGCAGCTATGTGGAAGAACTTGGATTGATGTGGAGGTCATGGCCGCTCCGTCAATTGGTTTTCTGACATTTCTTATCTGACAGTACTCTGGTTAGGGGCGAAGCACCAGGATGCAATTCTTTCTGGAGTCAGGAATTACTTTTGCCCCAGGGATGACTCGAACATCTGACCTACGGTTTAGGAAAACGGGTCCTATTCGTGTCGGCGCGCGTCTCTCTGCAACTCACTGCTGGCCAATACTATTCGTTGCAAGGGGTTGGGTCAATCAGCGCTTGGCCGGCTCCTCTTTCTTTTGTTTTGATTTGGAACAGTTTGTAAGCAATTTCCTTTTTTTCTCACATCTCTTATCTGACAGTGCGAGGCGCCTGGCTTCTGGCTCTGGTGGCCTGCTCAATTGCGTTGACCTTGATATGGCGTATAACATATGGCCTCCTGCAAGGCCAATTGACTTGCAAATCGACCAGGAATTCCAAATCGAGAACTGATCAATAAGACGGTTCTTCTCTTGGACAGCCCAACGGAATGTAAAGTCGTATCGAGTCCGAGCAGGGCTGTGCATGCCCTCATCGAGGGCGGAGAACGTGGCCTGCGCTGAGGAGACGGCAGGCCTACGGGACTCGCTGGCCCTGTTCAGTCTTGGCCGTGACCAAAACAGCAGTCGGACCTACGCGTTCCTGGCTTGAAACCGCTTGCGCCAGCTCAACCCGGGCCTGATCACGTCCGTCACCACAAAAGCCGTGAATCACCCTGCGTGAACGGATGATTCAGACAAAGCGCTGGAGAATTGTTTTGGACGTTCAACGTCGAAGACCCGACTATCTCTCGTGTTCCCTACTGAGCAGAGGGTACGTCGCGAGAGACCGAGGGGTTTTGGAGTGACGCCCGCCCGGGAGAGATCCATCTCGTCCGTGCAGGCCACCGGCTCGGGATAGAACGGGATCCGCGAGCCGCTGCGGACATAGAGGTCGGTGTCTGCAGAGCCGCTTTCGCAGTTGCGCCCGCCAGTCTTCGTCGGGCAGAAACTTCCGAAGGTGATCCGGGCTCCAGCCTCACTCAAACGGTTCAACCCAGACTTGTCGCTTGCCGCGAGAGAGTTCAATTCCCTCGTCCCGGAGGAATGGCGCGCCCCCTTTAGCCCTTGGCTCAGGGTTGTGTTTCCTTGGTGCTTATTCACAAACTCTTGGGCCTTTTCCGGGTGATTCCCCCGTTTTCGACTGCCGCGACGCCCACTCAGGGGGCGGCTGAGTAACTTCCGTACGCGCGTGTCCAGCTCCGAGCTCATCCGCGAGACTTGGATCTCGGAGATTCCCGTCATGCGCAGAGACTGCACCAAGTCGTCGACTTTGCGGGTGCTCACCACTTTGTCATAGGCCTGCTGTACCACGGCCACCTACGCTTGCTCAGAGGCCTTGCGCGGCTCCAAAGACGAGGGATAGTAGTAGGTCCCCCCGAGTGCAGCTTCGGGATACGCAGATCCAGAGTCCTCAGGCGCGTCTCCAGCTGCCGCTCCCGATAACCGTTTCTCTGGTTCACACGCTCGGGTCCGCTCGTGACCCTCGGCCTTGCGGCTTGCGTCGGCTTCCAGTTCCATCAACCGCTACAGACGTCCACTGACTCAGTTTCCGTAAAAGTCCCCGTCTCCGTACTTCTCAGCCAGCTACAGAAGTGTCATGCTCTCGTCGGTCATAGCGACGTCAGTTCCTGAAAGTCAACTGCCTCGCCCCAGTCAGGGTGCGACAGCATCTGCGATCGAGAAGCCGTTCTCCCGGGCAACACGCGAATACCAGCGACCGGAATCTTTCACCATCCGACTCTGCGTGTCGTAGTCCACGTAGACGATTCCGAAGCGCTTCGTGTAGCCGTAGGCCCACTCGAAGTTGTCCATGAACGACCAGAGAAAGTAGCCGCGCACATCGACGCCGTCCGCGATCGCCTGGTGCACGGCGGCCGCATGACGTGCGATGTACGTCTGGCGGACAGGGTCGCGCACGACCCCATCGGCCGCCGGCGCGTCCGGCAGGGGCGTGCCGTTTTCCGTCACGTACACAACGCCGGGACGGTACTCGCGGGCAACCCGCAGGAGGAGACGGTACAGCCCTTCTGGCGCCACTTCCCATTCCTCAAAATCCGCGCGCGGCGTGAATGGCCAATGGACCTGGCGCGCGGCGAGGACGCTCCGCCCCTGTGTTCCACGGCCCGAAGGATCGTGGCCTATCACCCTTCGTGTGTAGTAGTTGACGCCTAGGAAGTCCAAAGGAGCTGCAATGATCTGCATGTCGCCGTCACGAACATCGGGCGCGACGTCCGCGAACCATGCCAGCATGTCTCCAGGGTAGCGTCCGTGAAAGACCGGGTCCAGGAACCACCGGTTGAACGCACCGTCGTGCCGCATGGCAGCGGCCACGTCGTCCTCCCGCGGCGACGCGGGCTCCACCCATTCCAGGTTGTGAACGATCCCCACCCGGGCGCCCGGGCAGTTCGCACGGATGACCGGCACCGCTTTCCCGTGGGAAAGGAGGATGCCGTGCGCGGCCGCGAGGGCGGTTTTCAGGTCGCGAAGACCGGGCGCGTGATCACCGAAAAGGTGTCCCACATATGCCGCCACCCAGGGCTCATTGTGGGTCATCCAGTCCTTGATCCTGTCGCCGAGTTTCCTGGTCACGGACGCCGTGTAGTGAAGGAACGCGTCCACCGTGGTCCGGTTCACCCAGCCGCCCGCGTCCTGCAGCGCCTGAGGCAGGTCCCAGTGGTAAAGCGTAGCGAATGGACGGATGCCGCGGTCCAGCATGGCATCCACGAGCCGGTCGTAGAACGCTAGCCCCTTGGCACTGACGGAACCGGAGCCGTCGGGAATCACACGCGGCCAGGAGATCGAGAATCTGTAGCTTCTCAGCCCCAGCTCTTTCATCAGGTCGAAGTCGGAGGCAAAACGGTGGTAATGGTCACATGTAACACGGCCATCCTTCCCGTCAGCGACGTTCCCCGGCGTTGCGCTGAACCGGTCCCAGATCGATTCCCCTTTTCCGTCCTCCGACGCGCCTCCCTCGACCTGGTAGGCAGCTGTCGCTGTGCCCCAGATGAAGCCGGTCGGGAACATGAGGCGACTCTGAATTGCCATCGCGGTCCTTCCTTTCGTGAAACGCACAGACCCTCGGGGACCGGCACTTGTCTCGACGAGCCGTTCGCGGCGGTCCTATCCCTTGAGGCCCGTTAGAACGATCCCCTGAACGAAGAAACGTTGCAGCGCGAAAAAGAGGGCAAAGACCGGCAGGATGACGATGATCGAGGCCGCCATCAACAGGTCCCACTGGATGGAGTACGCGCTGTTGAACTCCGCCAGGCCAATTGCCAGCGTGAATTTGTTCGAATCGATGAGATATACCAGGGGCGAGAGCAGGTCGTTCCACGCCCACCCGAAAGTCGTCACGATGACCGCCACGAGCACGGGCGTGCTGAGGGGCATGACAACAAACCAGTACACTGCAAGCGGCGGGGCGCCGTCCATGTAGGCGGCTTCATCCAGCTCGAAAGGAATCGTCAGGAAGAACTGCCTGAGAAGGAAGATGTTGAACACGCCCCCTACGCCCGTGCCGAACCAGGACGGCACGACTAATGGCATGAAGGTGTTGATCCCGCCCAGGTACTTCCACAGGACGAACGTAGGAATCAGGGTCACGGCATAGGGCATCATCAGGGAGGTCAGGAGAACCACGAAAATGGTGTCGCGTCCTCGCCAACGGAGGCGGGAGAAGCTGAACCCCGCGAGAGAGCATGTCAGGACGGATCCCAGGAGAGTGGTCATGACGACCACCATGGAGTTCAGGAAATACCTGCCAAAGGGTATGACGATGACAGCCTCTATGTAGTTCTGCCAGGCGAAGGGTGCGGGAATCCACCGAGGGGGCAGTTGAAAGATCTCGGACATGCTCATCAAGGAGCTTCGCAGGACCCACACGAACGGGAGTGAGAACAAGACGACAACGAGGAGCAGAAGCGCATAGGAAAGGACTCGGGATGGAATGCTCGCAATGCTGGCACGCGGTCTCATTACCCTGGCTACCTTCCCTTGGCTTCGTAGTAGACCCAGTTTCGCGAGATCCTGAACATGAAGAGGGTCAACAGCAAGATCACGACAAAGAGGGCCCACGCGAGCGTCGAGGCGTAACCCATCCTGCCGTATCGGAATGCGTTCAGATACACGTAGTACACGAGAAAGAGGCTGCCGTTGTTCGGACCACCATCCGTCATGATGTAGGCTTCATTGAAGACCTGGAAACTCGAGATGATCCCCATCACCGCGTTAAAGAAGAACGCCGGCGTCGACAGCGGAAGCGTAATGTAGCGCAGCTTGCTCCACCACCCGCCGCCATCCAGTTCGGCGGCCTCGTACAGAGATGCCGGGATCCCTTGCAACGCGGCCAGGAAGATCACCATGGGCCCGCCCATGCGCCAGATGTTCATCAAGATGAAGGAAGGAATCACCTGGACCTCATCGTGTATCCAGAGGAGTTTGGGCAAGCCGACGAGCTGGAGCAGATAGTTGAGCAGGCCAAAATCCGGATTGAAAAGCCACAGCCAGAGCATCGCAACTGCCACGGATGGCGCGACGGAAGGAAGGTAGAGCAGCGTGCGAAAGAGTGATATCCCGATCACCTTGCGGTTGAGCAGGACAGCAATCGCAAACGCGAACAATAGGGTGAGCGGAATGCTCGTCAAGGAGTAGTACGTGGTGACGAGCAGGGACTTCCAGAACAACTTGTCGGTTCGAGCCATCCGGAGATAATTTTCGAGCCCAACGAAACGGAAACGGCCGCCTGCATTCCAAGTCGAGAAACTGAAGACCAAGCTCGCGACGATCGGTCCCGCGACCCAGACGATGAATCCGACCATTGCGGGAAGGGCCAGGACTATTCCCCATCTCGCTTCGGCTCGAAGCTGACCCGAGAGTGAAAGCCGGGGGGCTAGATCACTCCGTTTCCTGGGCAATCCTCTATTCACGGAGAGCTTTCCCCTTGCGTGGTGTGAACGATTGCCTCCCCCCAAATCCTGACGTAGGAGGGGGGAGGCATTCATCTATCCCTGGCGAGGGCCGCTACTTGTCCGTGCGTCCCTTCAGGAGCGGCTTGAGGTCCGCCGCCATCCTTCTGGCCGCGCTCTTTGCATCTTCCTTACCCACCCAAAGGTTGCTCAAGTCCTGGATGATGACTCGCTGAATGTCATCCCAGTCGTTGAGGTAGAAGGAGGGATACTGGCTCCCATACTTGACGAGATAGTCCGCGACCGCCTGCCGGTATTCCGGCGGATGGGCATCACTGTTGACCCACTTGGCCAGGAGACTAGGGTCCTTGTACCACTTGGTCTGGATGGGCATCCAGAGACCGTTACGATAGTTCGGCAGCGAGTTCTGCACGTTCTGGATCCACTTGCTCAACTCCCAGGCTTCCTTCGGATGCTTCGTCGAAGAAAAGATCACGAGCGGCGCTCCCAGGAACAGAGCGACGGGCTTCTTGAACACGGGCAGCGGAGCCACCCCCACCCGAAACCCCGACTTCGCGAGATCGAGGAGCGACCATTGACCGTCGACTGCCATGGCCACTTGCCGGCTCTGCATGTTGACGTTCAAGGCGCGTGACGACTCGAGGTCAGTAGGCGTGGGTGCAACGTGATACACGTTCATGAGGTCGGCGAGCTTCTGGAGCACCTCGATGGTCTCCGGGCTATCCACGAGCGGCGCCGTGCCTTCGGCGTTGATGAAGTCGCCCCCGTTGCTTCTTACGAACGGAAGAATCGGCCCCGGCCACGTGCCCAGAGAGACACCGAACGTCCTCTGGCCACCGCTCATTTTCGTAAGCTTCTTTGCCGCATCGACGAACTGGTCCCAAGTCCACGGCTTGTCCGGATCAGACGGAGGGTACGGCACGCCAAATTGGTCGAAGAGGTCCTTGTTGTAGAAGAGCAGCATGATCTCGCCGGCAATGCTGGCGCCCAAGATCTTCTTCCCCTTGTCGAACCAGTACCACGAAGCAGGGAGCCGGCTGTCTACACTCGCATCGGGATCCTTGTCAATGAAGGGCTTGAGGTCCATGATGATTCCGTCGTCAGCCCAGCTGAAGGCAGGGCCTTCATGGCAATAGGCCACATCCGGAGCAATCCCGCCGGCCACCATCGCACTCAGCCTTTCATCGTAGTTGACGGGGGTATAAAGAACGTTGACGATGATATCCGGGTGGGCCTCCTCGAAGCTCTGGCACATCTGTGCCATGGCCTCCTTCTCGAGCGGACTTCCCCAGTGCGCAAATGTCAGGACTATCTTGTCAGCCGCTGAAACGGACAAAATGACGGACAAGAAGAAAAATGCACACGCCAAACTGAGAGCTGGTCTTTTCATGCAATTCCTCCTCGGTTGGATACCTTCCGCAACTTCGCCTATCCTTGGAAGGCCCTTTCGCTTTGTATCCTGCTTCTTCGCATACATAGGCCATTTTGTGTAATATCTATTCTCTCCATCTATATGACGCTCTATTCGTCGCTGCTCAAAAACCACCTCCTTTCTCTTGGCAACTCCGTTCGTCAACGGCCGTCATCCGGACATTAGAGACGAAGAGTTGCCAAATGTCAATAGATTTGAAAAAAGAAATTCATTTCCCATTATTGACAGGGATTGGCCTTTCTGCTCCAATGTGCGTAGAGGAGGGGAGTGCGGGTGGTTTGTTTCCTCAACTTGAGCAGCAGAAAAGCCTTTGGTTACCGGTAATGGACAGCTTGCCGGCGCGAGAGTCTCCGGAGGAGACGTTTAGAGTAGGAGCCTAGTCTCCAACGGTTTGGGGCGTTCAAGCAGTCAATCGGAAAGGATCCTTGTTGTGAAGCGAGATAGTCAACTCAGTCGGGGTTTATACATCATGGAAAGCCTTTCAGTCTTCAGTTCACTGACTACTGAACAGCTCTCCGCAGAAACGGGAATACCGAGATCATCGGTCTACAGGATCCTGGGCATCCTCGAGGGCTTTGGCTATGTCCTCAAGTCAAAAAGAGAGCTGGAAGACGTCTGGAGTCTGGACTTGAAGCTCTTGACGCTCTCATCCCGCATCCTCAGCAGGATCGATCTGAAGACCGAGATACGGGACATTCTCGTCAAGTTGGCAGATGACACGATGGAAATCGTTCAGCTTGCAAGGCTCCAGAAAGACGGGATCCTGATCGTGGACACTGTCAGGAAGCACGCCAGCATCGTGGGAGGTGCCCACGAGGGCACCTTCTTGTCCATCAACACGTGCGTCGCGGGCTTCGTGTTTGGCGCGTTCCTGGAACCCGAACAATTGGAGTCCGTACTTAGAACAGCGGAGCTCCCGAGATTCACCCAGTACACGATCACCGATCCTGACGAATTACGCCGGGAATTCGATCGAGTTCGAAGAAGAGGATACGCGGTTGACGATCAGTACAACGCAATCGGCCACCGTTGCATCGGCGCGCCGGTTTTCGATCATAAGGGAGAAATCATCGCCGAAATCAACATCTCGGGTCACATGAAAACAATCTCCGACGACAGGATCGAGGATCTGGCGGCGAAGGTCATGCACTGGGCTGCCGAAGCTTCGCAACGAATGGGCTACAGGCCGCAAATCGGGGACTCCGCGGCAGAGACGAGCGATGTCGAGTCTCGCGCCCGCTCGTAGGGAGAACGGCGTGGCGGTCCATGCCGTGCTGCCTACGGAGGGGAAAGCGTCGCTCAACCCGCTGGGAAGTGACGAGGTTCGTCTGTCGGAGGGTTTCTGGAAGCAAAGGGCAGATATCAACCGCGATGCGAGTCTTGAACGCGGCCTCGCCGAGTTGACGCGGGCGGGGAACCTAGCCTACCTGGCGGCTGCCAGCCGGAGGGGCTCTGAACCGCCTGAGATACCGCCCGTTGAAAATGAGTCCTACGGAAACTCGCTTTTCAATGTCCGGAGGATCTTCGACTCGGATGTCTACAAGTGGCTCGAAGCAGTTGGCTGGGAAGCGGCCCGTGGATTGCCGCGCCACATGCGCCATGAGGCCGATCGGATTATCTCGCTCGTTGCATCGGCCCAGCTCGACGATGGGTACATCAACTCCTGGGTCCAAGTCAATGAACCTCACAATCGCTGGAGCGGGTGGAGGCAGGGGCACGAGCTGTACTGCGGTGGACATTTGATACAGGCGGCCGTGGCCTGGTTCCGCTCCGTGGGAGACACGCGGCTGATGTCCGTGGCCGCCGCTTTTGCCGATCATCTGTGCACCAAGGTCGATCACGTCGATCCCCTCATTGTTCCGAAGCATCCTGGAATCGAGTCGGCGCTCGTCGAGCTGTATCGCTGCACCGGCGTCTCGAGATACCTGGAGCTTGCCGCTAGATACATCGATCGCCGTGGAAAGATCCCGCCGAAGAGCTGGCTGTTCACACCCGAGTTCCAGGTGGAAGATGTTCCTGTTCGGGAGGCCTTGCGGATCAGGGGGCATGCGGTCATGGCTCTCTACCTGCTTGCGGGAGCCGTGGACGTCTCGCTCGAGACAGGTGACAGGCGGTTACTGGAGTCCGCTATACGCCAGTGGAATGACATGGTCGAACGAAAGATGTACGTGACAGGTGGAGTCGGCTCCCGTTTCTACGAGGAGGGCTTTGGCGACGCCTATGAACTTCCGCTCGACCGCGCGTACTCGGAAACCTGTGCGGCCATCGCTAGCATCATGGTTTCCCACAGGCTACTCCTGGCAACCGGCGATGCCCGGTACAGCGACCTTGTGGAGCGCACGCTGTACAACGCAGTGTTGCCGGGGGTGTCTCTCGATGGATGCTCGTTCTTCTACGTGAACCCTCTCGAGGTGAGGGAAAAAGGACACCTGTCCGCCGGTGCGGGCAGGGACCGAAGGCAACACTGGTTCGAGTGCGCGTGTTGTCCGCCGAACGTGATGCGGCTGCTTTCATCGATCGAGCAGTACGTGTTTACACGGTCGAAGGACGGGATCCAAATCAACCAGTTCATCTCATCGACCGTGAACACGGCGAGCCCGTCAGGGAACCCCGTCACACTGGAGCTTTCCACGGACATTCCCTGGGGCCAGGGCGCTCTCGACCTGAGCATTTCCCGCTGCGACGGGAGCGTGTGGGACCTAGCGATCCGCATTCCTTCCTGGGCGGGTAGCTTCACGGCGTTCATTTCCGGCCAGCCCGTGGCGGCAGCGGGCTCCGCTCTCGAGGTCGGGTTCCTCAGAATTCGAAGGGCATGGAAGGCCGGGGATCACCTGATCCTCAAGATCCCAATGGACGTTCGAGCCGTTGAAGCTCACCCCGCGCTCGATGCCTGCCGTGGCTTGGTGGCGCTACAGAGAGGTCCGATCATCTATTGCTTCGAAGAGGCGGACGTGCCGGCGGGCGTCAACCTGAGAGAGGTCAAGATCACCTTGCCTCTCTCTTCCGTGTTTGAGCCGTTCCAGCTCCTGCAGGAACAGGTTGGTTCAATCCTGGTGGAAGGCCGCATTCACACGACGCGCGCGTGGAATGGCGTCCTGTATCGATCGTGGTCGGGGGCATCGACGGCACGACCTGGAGACAAGGTCCTGCTGCGTGCGGTCCCCTACTGCATGTGGGCCAACCGCTCGGGAACCGCGATGAGAGTCTGGATGCCGGCTTGAAGAGCAATAGAGAAGCATCTGGGTACAGAAGGCCCGGCTGAAGTGCCCGTCCTCGAACGTAGCGCTTCAGTGACATCCTTGACCTTCAAGTCGGGATACAGCTCCCCCTCATAGCTCATCCAAGCCGGCAGTTTTGGAAAGCTCTTGAGTACTGCTTCCGTTTTGCTGGAGCGTTCTATGGCCCATTGAAGGACTTTTTCATTGACGGCCAGATGTGCCATCCTCCATGCCCCTTCGGAGCATCGGTGAGGATGTCGTCTCGAGGAGAAACAGAATGTGCAGATGTCACGGTGGACGCTACATGATATCCAGCCAGCGGCAATAGCCTGAAGATCAGACGCAACCGGGGTATGTTGGCGGCGGGCGTAAATTGCACAGATGTGGCGGACGAGAGTAGAAGTCGATGACATCGATCCTGAGCTCTCCGCATAGTCCCGCGGGATACTCACTCACGGCATCAATTCGGAACAAACGCGCGACGACCCGCGGCCTTTCAGACGCATCGCAGCCCTTGTCGGGATATTCATGCGTGCTGTTTCGATAGTCTCCCAAGTGTGACTCTGAGTGTGACCCTGAGCGCGAACACCTAAGGCTTTGATACGACATTGAGAGACACACAGTGCTTGACTCATGTCTCTTGCCATTCTACAAATAGCCACAGAAAAGCACAGTGAGACACATGAGGAAGAAGATGCCCGCCAAATTCAGGGTCTAGTGTTCCGGAAAAATGAGTTGCCATATTCGTTATTCGCATTAGTGGCTCCATTCCGGCACGAATCCGAAGGCGGATTGAGTTTCCAGTCGTTTACAGAACACTAGTGCTCACAAGGGCAAGCAAGTGCAACCATCTGGCTGGACCAGTTTTCTGGGGGTAGGTCAACAGTTCTCCAAAGACTGAAAGCATGGCCACTGGGCTGGCCCAAAAAAAGGACCACTCTCAGGACCAATTGCGCCGGACGACGTAGGCAAAATCGCAAAAAGTAGGCAAGAGGGGGCATCAGCCACTCGCTGGGAGCCGGAGAAAGCACGCGAGAGCTGTCAGCGCGGCCGGAATACGCGAATCGCCTTCTAAGCTGTTGCTCGTTGCTCTGGTATGAAGAAAGGCACTGGCCCGGGCGACAAGCGTGAACCAAAGACAGATTGAAGCGCTACGGTTTTGGGGACCGGCGGAAGTTGCAGCTGTATGGAAGAACTTGGAGCGACATGCAAGCAACGGTCGCTCCTTTGACGGTTTTCTGACATCTTTTATCCGACAGGACTCCGAGTGCAAGAGAAGCACCAAACCGCAATTCTTTCTGGGAATCAGGAGTTACGTTTGCCCCAGGGATGACTCGAACATCTGACCTACGGTTTAGGAATACGGGCCCGCTCCGTGTCGGCGGGTGTCTCTCTGCAACTCACTGCTGGCTAATACTATTCGCTGCAAGAGTTGCGGTCAATCAGCGCTTGGCCGGCTCTTCTCTCTATTGCTTTGATTTGGAGCTGTTTGTAAGCAATTGCCTTTTCTTCTCACATCTTTTATCTGACAGTCCTCTCGCGGATCGTATGATCGAGGCGGATTGGAGCTGTGTGTGAACTACTTGCCCGCGGGTGAATCATGATCGTGCGAATTCTCCTCGCTGAACAGTGACATCCAAGTTCTTCGTACGAGCCGCACTAGGCAGGAATCGACTCCCGGATGCTTGGTTGCCGCATGGAGCATGATGCCCATAAAGTCCATCGGTCTGCGGTTTCGTCCGCGCCATGCGTATGTCGCGCGCAATTGCGACGATCAGCGATTGCACGCAGTTGACGCCTTCAGGAGCCTTACGCTACCATGCTGGCATGCCGGAGATCGCCAGGTTCCTTGGGATTGTGATTGGCATTTTCCCCAGGGAGCACCCACCGGCCCATTTCCATGCGGTGTATGGCGAATATACGATTACGGTTGAGATCGAAGGCGGGATTGTTCACGGGGATTTCCCCAAGCGGGCGCTGCGTCTCGTCCTCGAATGGCTTGACCTGCACAGGGATGAGCTGCTTGCAGACTGGGAATTGGTCCAGTCGGGCCGCCCTGCCAGGAAGATAGCGCCACTGGAGTAGTCGAGATGATCCCACGGGTGATGCACGCAGAGTACCTGGGCGAGTACAAGATCCGTCTCCGCTTCGCCGACGGCGCGGAAGGAGATGTCGATCTGAGTTCTGAACTCTACGGTGAGATCTTTATACCTCTGAAGGACAAGAATCTTTTTCGGCAATTCTCCATTCATCCGGAATTCGGGACCCTGGTATGGGCAAACGGCGCCGACATCGCTCCCGAGTTCCTCTACGAGAAACTGCGACTGGCTGTCTGAGCCCCGAAGCTGCCGGCAGCGGGGGGACAAGAGCAGGAAAGGGTAGTGGGCTCAGTAGCCTCCACCGGCGGCTTCAACAAGGTGACTACTAGTAGGAAGGCCTATCCGTCGGGCGTGCCGGACTACTGGGACAAGACCGCCTACGACGTCTGGTACGTCACTCACCGCAGCGCCTCCCTGGATGCCTTCATCGCGACTAGTAGGAAGGCCTATCCGTCGGGCGTGCCGGGCAGCGCGAAATTCGGGCGTGCGCCGCTGAGGATGGGGCTCGGCGAGCGGCATGGGATGGTCGGGGGTGCCCTGCGAATCGCCGCAGCCGGGAAGATCGGCCGCGGCCCGGGGCGATTCTGCTCTGCGATGCCCCGCTGCTGGTAGTTTCGCCTTGGTCAAGGACAAGGATCTGCCTTGAGAAGCGCAAAGGGGAGGGGCTGGTCAATTCGGGAAGGAGGCTTCCACGCCCGGAGGGGCAACGCCGGTCTTGATGAGGTGCAGGAGGATCCTTCGGACCTCGGGGGGATCGGTGATGACGGCACGCACCTTCATGGGGGAGCCGCAGCGGCTGCCGCGAAGCGCGTCCACCTCGTAGACCTTGGCCAGCAGCCGCGCCCATGCAGAACGCGATTCCCGAGTGGAGACGTACGGCTCGGGACTATCCTGGAGGACCGCCTGCACAGGCGGGGGAGGCTGCTGTGAGTGCTGCTGCAGCCATCCCTCGGGGGCTAGGCGCACCAGCCAGGGCTTTCCAATCCACGTGCCGCGGGGGATCGGGAGGAGTACAATCCGTAGCGGCGCACCAGGTGGGTCCGAGCATCGGGCAGGTGCTGCAGGAGTTGGACGAGGAACTCCAGGGCGGGGAACAGTCTGGCGTTTGTCTTGAAGTACGGATTGTACTCTGAGCGGTACAGGACGCAGGCCTCGTGTTCTTCCACGAGCATCTTGCTGAGAGAGACCGGGGGGCGGGCGATGTATTGGGCAAGGGCTTCGCGGGTGCGGGAGGAGCCGGCAGGGATCTTCACCGACATGTCCAGGCTGAAGCCGCTATGGGTCCAGTCCAGCATGCTCTTTGCCAGGCGTTCGTTGATGAGGGAGCGGTTGAGGAAGAAGGCGACCATGGAAGCGCGGAAGTACTGGGCCAGTCGTGGCAAGTCCAGGGAGGGTAAGTGCACGAATCGCCCCTGTCGATCGAATCCGCCCTCCAGGAAGATACCGTGGAGGTGGGGATTGAATCGCACGAAGTCACCCGCAAAGGCGTAGGCGATCACGGCAGCACCCTGGATCCTCCTGCCCGCGGCCGCGCTGTAGACGCCCTGCATCATGCGGTAGACGAGCCTGCTTACATCGCCGACGATGCCATGATCATGGCGGAAGAATACTCGGAGCACCTTGGGAAAAGTGAAGACGATCTGGCGGTGAGGGAGGCGCAGCAGGAGCCGCTCGTTCATGTACTCCCCGAAGAGCAGGGTGCGCTTCTGCGAGCATGAAGGGCACAAATGGAATACCTTGCAGCTGAACGGGCGGAAGTATTCTGACGTGCACTCGGTGTTCGTGCACTTGATCCTGGCGATACCAGCAGTTCTCAGTTTGACTTGCCCGGAACCAAGCCAACCGTGATTGACGGGTGGTCGCCGGGCCCGATAGGCGATCGGAGAGAGCCTTAGGGAACGATTGAGACCATGGGAGGGTCTACGCCAAGGCAAGGTTTCTCAGGCAAGGAAGCCCTGCGGTGCATCTGCGCGTACCTTCTGGTTGGGCCTCTGCCTGAAATGAGCTCTGAGTCGGGCGGCTTCTCTTGAGATGAGGGTGGAGTTCTATCCGTCGGGATCGGCGAGCTTCAGCCCTTCCAGCATGAACAGCATCAGCTGTTGCCAGCCCTCGAAGCACATGTATTGGGTCAGGACTCCCACGTGCTGGAAGAAGGTGTCGCGACGAGGCAGCGTGGCGCGGATAAGAGCACAGCGGCGGTCCAGCAGTTCCAGCACGGTGTGAAAGAGGAATGCGAGCAGGTTCAGCGACAACAACGTCTGAGCAAGGAACCGCTTTCCATGGCCGAAGTTGTGCTCGAAGTGGTAGCCCTTGGTCTTCAGGGTGTTGATATCTTCGTTCTCGATCTTCCAACGCGTTCGGGCCGCTTGCACTAACTCTTCGACGTTTTTTTCGCTCACCAGGTGACTGCCGATGAAGGCGGTGTGGAAGGTCTTCTTGCCATCCTCGCCACTGATGCTCAACTCGGCCCAGTTGACGTTGAGGGAGTCATCAGAGTTTCGAAGTCGTACCCCGTTTGCCCAGCGGTAGCCCCAGATCTGGTGCTTGCGCCCCGTCCAAAGTTTGCGTTGCAGGGAGGATACCTCGCCGAGTTTCTCCAAAGAGGCGATTTCCTCGTACAGATACCGATGGGAGTCCTCTTTGGCAGTGAAAAGATAGTTCATCTGTGCATCCAAGACCTCTTGGATCAGAGGCTGGGTGGCGTACATGGCGTCGCCCAACAGGGTGATATCAAGCTCGCTGTACTGGGGAGCCACCTGCGCCAGCCATCGCCGTGCCGCCCGCTGCTCGCAGTCCTGCTTGTCCGTGCCATCCTGCGGGCGGATGAACTCGGGTTGCAGCGGTATGACCTGGGGCAGTTTCGGGGCGACTACCGCCGCCAGCACAACGCTGTGTGAGTACATCGTGCGCCCGTCCTTGTGATGGGCCACGCTGCACTGATCGCAGTGGATGCTCTCCGAGCCGAAGTATCCCGTGCCGTCCAGGGCCACCAGAAGTGTGTTGCCCACCGAGCGGAACTTCTCCAGCACTTTTTCCCTGCTCAGGTACTGGCTTGTCTGCTGAAACACGGGGCGTAGCAACTGCGGATCGACCCCGTCCAAGTGAGCGCGGATATGGTTGTCGCTGGGCAATCGTTGCACGCCGAAGAGCGTTCGCCCGTTATTGCGACCTTGGGCCTGCTCCATGAGCTGCTGGTGGGCCAAGAAGGACGGGCTCTGGCAGAAGAACACTCCGAAGGCTCCCCGCGCAATATCCGCCATGGGGTAGTGACGATTCTTTCCCTTGCGCAGGTCGGGAAACGCCGCGATGGCGGTCCCAAGGAAGCCCAGCAGCTTCTGGTAGACCCCCTCCCGTTCCATTGGCTCTGACACGAGAGTAGCGCCAACACAGCCATGTGTCTAGTACTAGACGGGCGTTACCGGCTTTCCCATGGAGCCCATTCACGAGAAGTCAAACTGAGAACTGCTGTCGTGCCTTCCTTCAGAGCTCC